>Ga0307373_10013512_pt1 | contig 11404 bp, 5 predicted proteins | sample OX2MG_FD_202534 | JGI IMG/M metagenome (GOLD analysis project Ga0307373, IMG submission 202534) | Soil microbial communities from Risofladan, Vaasa, Finland - OX-2 | ecosystem: Environmental > Terrestrial > Soil > Coastal area > Acid sulfate soil | place: Finland: Risofladan, Vaasa | collected... | reverse complement strand
TCCCGGCCCTGGAGGTGTTCGCCCCATCCAAGGAACGCGAGGAAATGCTGGCCGCTCGTTTGCTCGAAAAGAGCTATGACACGCCCCTGTTTAGCCCGAAGGATTTGAAAAAAGACTTTACCGATAACGACGCTCGCAAGTTGTTCGCTGGATTGTTCACCAAGGAACCAGCCAGCGCCGAGAAAGACGCAGTTGTCAACTTCGGACCGGGCCTGGAGCTGACCCTAAAATCGAACCCGAGCGATTTCAAACCAGACCACTCGCAGGCTCTCGCCAAGATCAGGGAGGTGCTGGCAGGAGTGCCTGACCAGCCCGTCAATGACATCAAGGCTGCTTTCTGCCGAGCGCCATATGCACTAACACAAGAGATGCTCACTCTATACTTGTTTGCGCTGGTGCGGTCCGGCGGCTGGGAAATGGCGCTCAATCGAGCCATGCCAATACAACTCACCAATGGCAAGCCGCTGCCTGCCAACAAGCTCACCGCTCACACGCTCGGCCTTGTGAAGTGGAACACCCAGTTAGAGAAGGCTTTGCTCGGCGCTCGGATCATGGCCTCGATTCAGAAAGGTTGGAACGAGGTTCTGCCTTTTGCCCGTGTGTTAGACGATAGTCTGAAGCCCGCAACGACACCGGAAGAGGAACTCCAGCGCGGCGAACAGCTCGTCGCGATCTTAGGCAAGTTCAAGACAGAGATTCCAGTCGTCGAGTCCAGCGTCGTAACATTAGCACCTAAACTTGCCGGTAACATCCCCAAGTCGCTCATTGAATTGTGTGCCCGCCTGAAGGCGCTCGCGCCATCCGAGTCTTACCAGCAGTTCGATGCCGCGGTTCGAGAAAGCTACAGCGAGGTGGACAAGTTCGCTAGAGCCTTCGCCGAATACGCCAATGCGCGAAAACTCCGCGACCATGCCCTTGAACTGAGTCAAGCGCGGGACTATCTGGCTGCCGCCTGCGATTTGAGTGGATCGCTCGACACGGCCCGCGATGCTGTAGTGAGTCAGCTGGATTTCGACACGCTTTTTACAAGCCCTCACTTGATTGGCGCACGGCTAGACTCCTTTAAGCAATGGAAACAACAGTATGTCCAAGCCTACCGAAAGGGTCATCGCGCTTATTACGAGAGCCTTGACGGACTGGACAAAGCTGCCAAACCGCTCGGACTCCGAGTGTTCGCGCTATGCCGACTGAACACGGTGATCGAACTCGGACCGCCGCACCCTGGTACGTCTGACATCGCTGTTCAGTTCAAGAGACTCCAAGAGACTCTGCGGCTGTGTCCCGAAGCTGCCGAGGCTGATGTGTCGGGTGCGAACGCAATTTGTCCCAAGTGTCAATGGAAGCCCGAAGAAGGGCTGCCAACCGCGGAGTACGACCGCATCGCTCAAGTAGTAACGCAGGGGCTTGCAGAACGCTTCCAGCGCCTTAAAGACGCTTCAATCTCCGTTGTCCTCGGAAATGCCGAGGGTAAGAAAACGCGGGCGGACTTGACGGCGTTGCTGGAAATCATCCAGTTGGCGGACGCTGAAAAACTAGCGAACGTGATGACAGATGACCTCGCCGCGTTCCTGCGTCAGCTTCTGCAAGAGGCGAACATTGTGCAGGAGACCATCGAGATTGAACCGATATTGCAACAAATTGGGGCGATTGAAGAAGACCGGGTTGACGAAGCTATATCCAAATTCACGAGCCTTCTTCGCAACGCCATCAAGGACGCGAAAGCAAAGCATGGTGCGGATAAGCGCGTGCGGATCTTTCTTCGTTCGGACGACAAGCGGTCTTAAATCAAGGGAACATGCCAGCAGACGACCAACATAGAGAATTTGCCGACTTTCTCGCTCGACACGTCAAATCGTATGATCCGATAACGGATGATTACGCCCGCCCGCCCTTCGCTGCTGACATCAAGGAGGGCAAGAATGACCCCATCTACAACGCCCACTCGTACCATACGAAGGTACCCCCGCGAATCATCATTCCTTACATCCTCCACTACACACAGCCGGGCGACCTAGTGCTCGATCCGTTCTGCGGGTCAGGCATGACGGGCGTAGCCGCGCAGATGTGTGCCGGTCCGCCTTCAGACATTTTGAATTCATTCCCTGAACTTAAAGACCGTGTCGGCCCGCGAGCCTGCATATTGAGCGACCTTTCGCCTGCTGCCTGCCACATCGCCTACAACTACAACACGCCCGTTAATGTCGCGGCGCTCCGGCGGGAATTCGACCGCATCAAAGCCGCAGTTAAAGACGAGTTCGACTGGCTTTATGGCACCGAGCATTTTGAGCCAGCGGTGGGTCTATTCAACCCGGCCAATGACGCCGTGGCCAGACGCCTCAAGAATCCACCGGGCAATAGCTCCATGCGGACATTGCTCGGCGAGGAGGAACGCACTTGGGAACTCATTTCCAAGGCCGAAGTCGAGGCTAGACTTGGTTATCCGGTGGCCGAGTTGCCACGTGCCGACTGCTGGGACGGTCTCGAAGTGGCGAACGTCGAGGAGTGGGTCTGCATTCCGGCCACGATTCAATACAGCATCTGGTCGGACGTCTATCGGTGTGAAGGATTTGTCAATCTCGAAGAGCCGACAGGCCGAGTGAGTACGCGAGGAAAAAATGCGGGCAGACCTATTTTGTTGAAGAAGCGTGTTGCGCGTGGATGCGGGGAAGACATTGTTCTTTGGCACGCTGCCGTTGATCCTGCAACAAAGACTTTTTCTGAACAGTTCAAATGCCCGTCATGTCAGCAAATGTGGAACAAGCTACTTCTACGCTTGAAAATCACTGTCCCAGTCTGGGTGTCGTACACGTTTTCAAGCCTGTCATCCTCTCAACATCGGGCAGAGAGGAAGATTGCCCAGATTGACCAAGACCGACTGGAAGCAATCAAACGACGTGGAATGCATCCTTCATTTCCCGACTTGGAGATTGACTGTGGCAGAGAACTCATGACGATGGGACCTGCAAATCGTGGAATGCATCATCTGGCTGATTTTTACACGCCGAGAAATCAATGGGGTCTGGGCCTTCTCTGGAGTTGTATCGCTGAGTCACCAAAGACTGTTCAAGCGGGACTGAGATTTGCATTTACGGCGGTTTTGGACGTTGCTTCCCGCCGCAACCGATTCCCACAACAGGCGGTGATGTCGTCAACTCTATACGTCCCATCGATCCAGATCGAGATGAACGTGTTCTCCCAGATACGCCGACGGATTGAGAAGCTTGTAAATGCAATAGAGAATTCGTTTTCCCCCACGCAGAAGAAGGATGCCTTGGTTCACGTCAACCTCGGCGACGCACGAAATCTGACTGACGTGCCGGACGTATCTGTTGACTACGTGTTCACTGATCCGCCTTTTGGGGGGAACATCTACTACGCCGACGCGAGCATTCTCGTTGAGGCATGGCTTGGCACGTTAACTGATGAGGCTCGTGAATTGGTTTTTAACCGTCAGCGGCGTCAAGACGAGCATTTCAAGCAACTGTCCGACTACGCGGCTGGAATGACCGCCGTGTTTAAAGAGATGTACCGCGTGCTTAAGGCGGGCAGGTGGTGCACTATCGAATTCAACAACAAAGATGGCGCGGTGTTTGAGGTGATCAAGAGCGCAGCTTTGGGTTCTGGTTTTCGCATCGCCAACATGCTTCTCCTTGACAAGACGCAGAAGTCGTTCAAGCAAGTAAAGGGCGAAAAAGGGGAAGAAGATGTCGTGGACAAGGACGTTCTGTTCAATCTGCACAAGCCTCCCGTTGTCCGAGCGGAAGTTGTAGATGAATACCAAGACTTGGAGCGGCAAGCTGCCGAGGCCGTGCGCCAGCATCTCCAGACGCTCCCGGAGCGCATTAAAGCGGAACCTGGCAAATACAACGATGAGCACCGCACCACCGCCACCATTAACAGCATGTTGATGAATGCGCTCATCCCACGTGGCGTGAGCGTGGAGCGGCTGAACCTGCCGTTCATTGAGCGCGTCTGTGGCCGTTACTTTCGCAAAGTGGGGCAGCGTTGGTATCTGCGCGGCGAGGCCGTGGGTGGCAATCGTGGCAATCATCTGTTTGCAGAGGGTATTGGCGTCACGGACGAGCTGACGGCCATCGACTGGCTCCGTCACGAGTTGCATTCAAGGCCCATGTTGTTGGGTGAACTCAAGCCGATGTGGATGCGAGCGACTGGCCTCCTGCCAGCCGAACTCTCGCAGACACTTGTCCTGGAGGACATCCTGACTGAGAATTTCTGGCGTGATGCGGACACCAATCGATGGCGCGAGCCTACCCCAGAAGAGCGAGAGAGAATGAATGATGACCGCTCGCTGCGAGTATTACACGACGCCGAGCGATTCGTGAATGGAACTCTCCGACGCGAAACGATCGATGAAGAGCGTTGCCAATGGGTAGATGTCCTTTTTCAAGCCTGCCGCGCTATCGAGGACAATGAGTTGGAAGCGTTACCTGCTTTGCGTGGTTTCGACAAAGCGCAAGGATATGCCCTGATCCCGCGCTTGTTTCAGTCCGTACTGCGGGACCATGTCGAACCCACCTCCTATATGCGTTCCGAGAAACAGGCACGTGCCGCATCGCAGCGGCTCCAAATGCAGCTGCAGGAAGAGCAGGCAACGGAGGCAAGGCCCAAGGCGGAAGGAAAATCGGGCCAAGGGACGCTCGATTTCAAGAAGGCTACCTGACGATGTCCCTCAAGACTCCAGCTGAAATTCTTGGCGAATGGCTCTCCAAACGAGCCACGGATACTCGCGTGGCTGTTGTGATCGATTCCGACCGGTTCCTGATGGACGCCAACATGCTGGCACGGCCCGCAATAGTTGACGCCAGTGGACGAGAGTGGCAATTGGCCGTGTTTCGAGGAGACGATCTTGCATTTCGTTTGCAGTTTCGAAAGGCCAGCTCCAAAGGTCGCACGGTTATCGTGCTATCACGCGGAGCGGATACGACGCAGTTGATTGATGTATCTTGCGTGTCTGACATACTGGCCAAGGACGAAGTTGGCGAACCACTCGATTTGTCAATTGCTGCGCTATTCCGCCGCGTCGCTCCCAAAATCAACTTCCCGGTCAGCGAACTGCGTCGGTTCAAGAGCGAACTGCTGGCACGGACTGATCATGTCGAGGAAGCAGCGGAAAAAGTGATTCAAAAATGGGGCAAGCCCGATAGCTGGGGACGTGGTCAAGTTGCAAGCATGGTCTTACTAGCACATCACACGGAGCTGAATTTGTCTGACATCTGGCCGGATCAGACAACCGCCGCTGAGTTCCTAGCGCATGTAGTGCGATTGCTCGTTGGATTGACACAGTTGCGTTCGCAGCGGGATATCGTCGAGATTGTGATCCACGAAGCGGCCCGCGAGCAAGTGCGTGATGTTCTTTTCTGGGCGGACGCGCAGTCTGAGGAATTGGCGGCATATCTGGTGCTGCGTGAGTTTGCCGAGCAAACGAAGTTGCAGAACCCTTCCACACAGCTTGCTGGATTGCAGCTGTTCTCGCCAGAGATGCCTCTTTCCAAGATGGAGCGGAACGCGCCCGAGGTTATCGTCTGCCTGAAGAAGCAGCCGAAGATCTGGGCGGCGGTGAACCAGTGTGCAGAATCTTTCATGACGACTCGGCGTGCGACGCGAGTACTTGACCTGTTGCCGTCGTCAGCGAACGGGATTCCAGACATTTCGTTACTGTTAAAACAGGCCAACCCAGCAATTCTTCATCAGCAACTCGTTTTGGCTCTGCTATCCATTTTCGGCCAAGCCCAGCCTCAGGTTCTCACATGGGTGGCGCCTCTTGAAGGTCACACATTACTTCGGGCTGACGAACCATTCTCGGAGCGTACCCGACAATGTCGAGCGGCATTGAACCTGTTGGTGCGATTGCATTGTATTGAAAAGCGTCTTGCGGAAACCGTACCCAGGTTCGAGCACGCCGACGCACTTCTGCAATGGTTTACCGACAAGGGGCAGCACTTACTGGAGCTAGACCTTTCGCACGCACATCACGATTTGCAACTCTGTTCAGATGGCGAGAACGATCTTCAAGACAAAGGACAGGAATACCTTTTTGGCGGCCCGGACGAGTTGAGGTCCAAAGCGGGGTCCCTCAAATGGAGGGTGCTAGCACGCCTCCGGCAACTGGACGAGGCCCTTGCGGAGTTTGTGCGGCAATCTTCGGATCAGTTCGGGCGTGGGCCGAGAAGCACGCGCGGTTTACTGAGAAGCAAGATCGATGTTGGTCAAATCAAAGCCGGAACTCTACCAGGTCGCATCTGGGTGTTGCTGTTCGACGGGATGCGCTTTGACACTTGGGAGAGCGTGGTCAAGCCTGTTCTGGCGGAATTCTTCGAGATTCAAGACCAGCCGTATTTCTGCGTCCTTCCGAGCTTCACATCATTCGCTCGAACGGGTCTATTTGCTGGTGGGTTGCCAATCGAGTGGACGGGTTTCAAGGGAAGTTTTTCCGACAACGAGCAACAGCTATTCGCAGTCAACATGGGGCTTAATGCTCAAGAGGCGAAGTCGAAGCTGCGCTTTGTGGTAGAAGCCGACACTACCAAGGCGCGGGCAAAACTGAATTTTGCTGACAAAGACGCCCCGCTGCTGAATGTGCTTATCTACCCCATCTCTGATGACGCTTGCCATGATTTTGGCGGGGACCTCGCTTCTTTTAATAACAAGATTCGAGCGGACATGGTCGGGAACAGGAGCGACGGTGTACGAGGGATTTTGGATGACTTACTCAAACGTATTGGACCAGAAGATACGGTAGTGCTTTCGTCTGATCACGGTTTTGTCGAACTCCTGCCCGGCGATTCCGTGCAGGTGTCGAAAGCCGAGGCCGAAAATGCGGGCATCACGCTGGAAGCGAGTGTGCACTGGAGATACGTTGAACGCTTCGCTCCAGCGCAAATGCCTGAGGCTGTGCCCGTGCCCGTCGCCAGCGACAAGGTGTGGATGGCTCAGGGGCGTCGATGGTTCTCACGTGAGGGCACCAAAGACACGCCGCGATATTCACACGGGGGGTTGTCGATGGCCGAAGTCGTGGTGCCGGGCGTGGCGCTTCATCGAGTTACTGATAAAGAGGCGCGGGTGGAATTGATTGACCCGCCAACAGTGATTGTTGCTGATGAAGACTCGTTGTTCGAGTTGCCCGTAGCAGTTCGCAACACAGGTAATTGTAAAGTAGACTTTGAGGTCCGGGTGCTCACTAACCTTGGGGAAGAACTCCTTGCATGGCATACCCATTTAGCGCCCGCGACTACTGAGAAGAAAACGGCCAGCTTGGTGGCCAAGTATAAGGAAACGAGCGACCGCGAGCCTGACCCAAACAACACCGTTACGGCTATTACGGTGCGCCTACGACATACTGATTTGTCGGGCGAATGGCGTGATGCGATGGATGGATTGATCACGATTCCCGTCAAAGTGAAGCCTAAGCCGGTGAAATTGGAAACAGACGCACTCAAGAGCTTTGACGACATTTAATCGAAAGGTTCACATGGCAGATCAACTTCAATCACTAGTCAAGCCACCGTCTGATCCACTGGACTCGAAGATTCTTCAAGTTCTAGGCGACCGGGTCATTCTGAAGCCCCTGACTCGATGGAATGAGGCTTACAGGGAGTTCCCGCGTTACGTGATGGAATACCTAGTCAGCCGCTACGTTGATCCCGCCGATCCAGTTGTCGGCCAGCACAAGATCGATAAGATTCTGTCCGAGCACTACTCGGAGAGTGCCAAGAAAGAACTGATAAAGAGTCGCATTAAGGAACGTGGACAATACACGCTGCTGGGGCAACTGACCGTGCGCCTCGACCAAGCCCGCGACCATTACTGGGCCACCGTTCCTGCGCTGGGCGACGACACAGTTCGGGTCGCACAGAAGGTCCTCGCAAAAGAGGGGGACGTGCTCATGACGAGTGGTGCGTGGGGAACTATGGAGGTCGAGTATGACGGTACCTACGAAATCAAGGCCCGGAAGTACCCATTCTATATCCGCGAGTTCACCCCGCTCCAGTATACGCGGCTGAACCTCGATGACTTCGTCGAGAAACGGACTTCATTCACTGACGATGAATGGCTGGACTTGCTGGTGCAATCCATCGGGTTCAATCCGGCACGGTTTGAGCGCCGTGTAAAAATGTTGATGCTAATGCGTCTCGTACCGTTCGTGGAATCCAACTTCAACCTCATTGAATTGGGTCCCCGAGAAACGGGGAAGACGTACACGTTTCGCAACACATCCAACCGTGCGTTCGTCGTGTCGGGCGGTAAGGCCACACCTGCTACACTTTTTTACAATAAGGCGTCCCGCAAACTCGGCGTCATCGGACTCAAGCAGCTTGTTTTCTTCGACGAGATCGCCAACACGCGTTTCGACGACGCTGAGGCGAGCATCAGCATGCTGAAAGACTACATGCAGACCGGCAAGTTCAGTCGCGGCGACCAGGAGTTCACGGCGCCATGCTCGATTGTCCTGGGTGGCAACATCGACACGAACATCGACCTCCGCCAACCGGACCCGCGTTACCTGCACCTGTTTCAAGTCCTGCCCGTTGAACTGCAGGACCCTGCGTTTCTCGACCGTATCCATGCCTACCTGCCGGGGTGGGAGATGCCCAAAATTCGCCCGGAAAACTATTCTACTGGGTACGGGCTGTTGACCGACTACATGGCGGAAATCTTCGCTGAACTACGCCGTAGGAACTTCCAAACCCACGTCAACGCTTGGGTAGACATGGGCAACATGACGGGCCGCAACCAGGACGCTATCAGGAAAACGACGGCTGGCCTGCTCAAGCTCCTGTATCCGCATCGTAGTCCAGACACCCTCACACACGAGGAACTCGCGCCGTTGCTCGAACTGGCCGTCGAGATGCGCAAGCGCGTCACCGACCAGCTCGCCAAGATCCTTCCAGCCGAGTTCACCGGTGTTGAATACGTCTATTCTGTGAAGAGTCGCTGACGGAATTGACGTAGCATTCCACCATGGAGATAGCGGGCATTGGGTAGGAGTTGAAGTGAAAGGGCACCTTACGCGCTTGGCACAGAAGAGCAGGTGATCGCTGCTATCGAAGACCCTTGACCGCGAAGATGGGGCCGCACACGCTGGTCGGCGAGGGAAAAGGTGGAGGGCGGTTTCGGGGATCGGAAGTCCGCGTAGCGGATGTCAGGATCGGTGGGCAACGTCACTTTGAGGCCATCGGCATGCCATTTGCCGTGGGGGTGACGGCGGACGAAGTATAAAGCAGAGGCGGCTCTTATTCCTCCGCCAAGTGGGTCAACGGGAGGGACCGTTCAGAACATGCGATTGATTCATTCTTCCGATCTCCAGATTGGCAAAGTATTTATGTATTTCGAGCCTGAAGTTGCGGTGCTGCTTCAGGATGCGCGGCAGGCGGCCGTCCGCACGCTCGGAGATCTCGCCATGAAACACGGGGCCTCGACTGTGTTGTTGGCTGGCGACATTTACGACAAGCAGCAACTCTCCCCACAGACCCTCGCGAAGCCGATCGAGGGGATGCGGCAGTTTCCAAAGGTCACCTGGCACCTGATGCCTGGCAATCATGACCACGTGCGGGAGAACGGCCTCTGGGATCGTCTTTCGCGGACAAATCTCCCGGAGAACGTGCGGCTCCATACGAGCCCTGGCGCCGTGAAGATTATGGATGACGACGGAACGCCCGTCTTCCTCCTGCCGGCGCCACTTCCCCACATCGCGAATGTAGACGATCTCACCAGCTATATGGATAAAGAGGCCACGCCTGAGGGAGCCATCCGAATCGGGATGGCGCACGGCTCGATCCAGGGTTTCGGCTCAGATGGCGAGGCCTCAAACTACGTCGCGCCGACTCGCGCTGACACCGCGGGGCTCGCCTACCTGGCCATGGGCGATTGGCACCGGCAGGTACAGATCAATGATCGCGTGTGGTATTCCGGTACACCAGAACCGGATCTGTTCAAGAGCCCACCAGGTTCCAGCGGGACGCTCTGCAACGGTGGCAGCGCGCTTGTCGTCGATATCGTCGGCGCGCGCGCCGCTCCCACAGTTTTCCCCGTCGAGGTCGGCCGGTACCGCTGGCACCAGGTCATGAAGACGCTCACAGAAGACGCTCAGATCGATCTCCTGGAAGCGGAACTTCGTGCGCTCGAACCCGACTTGAGCAGAGTGGTGCTCGATATCCAGGTTACGGGAACGCTGTCGCTGGCCGGTCGCAAGAGATTTGAGGAGAGGATCATCCACGGCATCGGGGCCGCCGTGTGCGCCACGCGGTGGCAGGATGGTGGGCTGGTTCTTGAGCCGACGGAAGCAGACATGGACGATATCGACCGCTCGGGCTTCGTCCGAGTGGCGGCGAACCGGCTCAAGGCGATGGCCGACGACCGCTCCGATCAAGAGCGGGCGCGCCTTGCTTCCCTCGCCTTGCGCCGATTGTACCTTGAGCATCTGCGGCAGGCAGGGGTCTCATGAAAATACGCTCGATCCAGCTCACAAATTTTCGCAAGTTTGTCGGCACCGTTGGCGTGGATGGAATCACCGATGGTGTCAATCTTCTCGTCGGCGAGAACGAGGTCGGCAAATCGACGCTACTGGAGGCGATCAACGGTGTGATCTTCGAGAAAGCGAAGTCACAGACCGAGCGTGCAAGAAGGTTCCGACACTTCGTGAACGGCACAGTACCGGAGGTCGAACTGGCCTTCGATCTTGACGGTACGCGCTGGACGATCCTAAAGCGCTTCGCCGGCCCATCTGGGAAAGCGGTGCTGACCAGTTCAGACCACCGTCGCTTCGAAGACGAGGCGGCGGAGTTAGAGCTTCAGCGACTGCTTGAATTCGCAAGCCGCCGGGGCGGCGGCGAGCCTGGCATTTGGGGAACGCTCTGGGTGCGTCAGGGTAGTTCGTTTGGCGATGCCAAGCTTGACGATGCCGGCCGTCGCACCTTGCAGGGTTGCATCGAGACCCAAGTTGGCGTTGTCACAGGCGGGGAGAGGGGCCGGAGGATTCCAGCGTCGGTAGACCATGCGCTTGAAGAAATTCTGAGCGCGCGCGGGCCACGCGGAAAGTTCAAGGCTGCCAAAGATCGGATCGACGAGGTGGGCGGACGAGCCAGCCAGCTGGAGGAAAAACGGCGTGAGATCTTTGAATACATGGACACACTCGCGCGCCAAAAGCGCGAGCGCAAAGGGCTTCAGGCCGATTGGAGCGAGGAATCCCATCGGTGTGAGCTTGATGAGGCACGGACCCGCCGTACGGCGGCGGCCACTAAAGCTGCTGAGATTGAAGCTGCCCGGAATGCGGCGAAGCTCGCAGAGGAACGGGCAGCGCGCGAAGAGAAGGCAGTGACGGAGCGCGCGAAGTTGGCGCGAGAACTCGACCCGATTGAGGCTGAGATCAAGGGACTCACAACCGAAA
>Ga0307373_10013511_pt1 | contig 11405 bp, 8 predicted proteins | sample OX2MG_FD_202534 | JGI IMG/M metagenome (GOLD analysis project Ga0307373, IMG submission 202534) | Soil microbial communities from Risofladan, Vaasa, Finland - OX-2 | ecosystem: Environmental > Terrestrial > Soil > Coastal area > Acid sulfate soil | place: Finland: Risofladan, Vaasa | collected... | reverse complement strand
CCGAACAGAGGGATCAGGTCTGTGCGAGACGCGATGGTCTCGCCGTCAAAGCCTTCGAGGACTGCATCGACGGCATCTTTGGCCATGACCCGATAGGTGGTGAACTTGCCGCCGGATACCGCGACTGCGTTCTTGGCCAGATGACCAATCGCGTGCTCTCGCGAGAGTTTGGTCGTGTCCTTTTGTGCTGCCGCGATCAGCGGGCGAAGGCCGACATAGACGCCTTCAACATCTTCACGAGTGACTCGTGAGGCAAGTATCGAGTTGAGCTGGTTGAGGAGATAGTCGATGTCCTCCGAGCTCGCAGTGACATCGTCGATTCCAAATTTCCACTCTGTGTCGGTTGTCCCGACGATCCAGTGGCCATCCCATGGCAGGACAAAGAGGACGCTCTTGGATGTCGGCACGATGAGCGCGCGCTGTGAGTCAATTTTGCTCTTGTCAAGCACGAGGTGGACTCCCTTTGACGGCTTGATGGATACCTCCTCGTCGCTGCCAAAGAGCGCCATCGTCCTTTCGCTCCAAACCCCGGTGGCAAGCACAATCGCTCGCGGCTTCACCTCGAAGAGTTCGCCGTCGCGAGTACATCTCAGTTGGGCGCGGGTGACCTTGGAACCTTCGCGGACAATGTCGGTCAGCATCACGTTATTGAGCGCGATCGCGCCGCTGCTTATCGCGCTTCGAATCAGATCAAGGACAAATCTTGAGTCGTCGACCTGCGCATCGTGATATTCCACTGAGCCAATGAAGGCATTGGTTCCAAGGCCCGGTACGAGCTCTCTGGTTCGTCGATGAGAGAGTTGACGGAGCCTAGGAAGTCGACGTTTGGTGCGTCCGAATCTGGACATGAGATCGTAGATACTGATCCCAAGGGTCACATATGCCCGTTCAAAGACGCGTCGACGCAACAGGTAGAGAAATGGCAGAGGACGGACAAGGTGGGGAGCAAGTTCAAGAAGGAGTCCTCGCTCGCGAAGCGCCTCCCGCACGAGTTTGAAGTCCGCGGTCTTGAGGTACCGCAGTCCCCCGTGAATGAGTTTGCTCGAACCGCTTGAGGTACCAGCCGCGAAATCGCGCGCTTCGACGAGGACAACGTTGAGGCCGCGTGTTGCAGCATCGAATGCAACGCCCGCCCCGACGACCCCGCCACCAACGACGAGGAGGTCGATCTCCGTGCCGTTCTTTAGTCGTTCGAGATCGGCTCGCCAGCGATCAGGTGAAAGCTCCGCAACCACTACGCCGAACCCCAATCACGTTGAGCTACTACCTGACGCGTAACGATCGTTACCATTCGCCTGATCAAAGTATTTGGGAGTCCACGCGACCGTCAGATCTCTCTGTGCCCATAAATACGTTCCACTTGACCAACTCGGTTTGGGGTTGATTTGAAACCCCGAGCCTACTCTGGGCAGAACGAAAAGTGACGGTCGTTTTTGGAGCCGCTTGGACTAAGGTCAAAGACCGGCTCGACATTCGATTTCAATGTCACGATAAAGAGGCTCGCGGTAACGATCAGTAGGATCTATCGCTGCACGGATAATGTTGTTGAGCGGCCATGAATCTGGTCCTGGCCGTGCCTCTACCGAGGCAATCGGGCGATGAGAGGGGATCGGGTCTTGGACGCTATCGACCTTTCAGAGCTTCAAGAGATCCGGGCCATGCACCCTGAGGCGATCATCGAAGCGGCCATACGACGTACGCGTCGGCCATTGTTGAACGCGTCGGGGCGAATCATGATTATTGCTGCCGATCATCCTTCCCGAGGCGCGCTTGGAGCTGGCGGACGCGCGCTTGCGATGGCTGATCGCAGGGATCTGCTCACTCGGTTGACGATCGCGTTGTCGCGCCCCGGTGTTGATGGATTGCTCGCCTCGCCCGACATCATCGAAGACCTTCTCCTGCTCGGTGCGCTTGACGAAAAGGTGGTGCTCGGTTCGATGAACCGAGGCGGCCTGCAGGGCTCGGAGTTCGAGTTCGACGACCGCTTCACTGCCTATGATGCGGCTGCCATCGCGGCGGCGCGACTTGACGGCGGCAAGATGCTCTGTCGGATCAACTACGAGGACCCTCGGACGGTCGCGACACTGGAATCTTGCGCGCACGCAGTAAGCGAACTTGCCGAACATCGACTTCTCGCGTTGATTGAACCATTTGTCTCACGTCTCGAGAATGGACGAGCAATGAATGACCTCAGCGCGCAGGCAGTAATTGCCTCCGTCGCGATCGCCTCAGGACTTGGAACGACGAGTGCCTACACCTGGCTGAAATTACCCGTGATCGATGAAATGGAGCAGGTGATGGCGGCGACGACTTTACCGGCGGTGTTGCTCGGCGGAGATCCTCACGAAGCTCCTGACGTTACCTATGCGCAGTGGGAACGTGCGCTCGCACAACCGGGCGTACGCGGGCTCGTCGTTGGGCGCGCGTTGCTCTATCCGCCCGATGACGACGTCGAAGCCGCAGTCGATATTGCAGCTCGCCTCGTCGTCGCGAGTGCGAAAGTCGAATTGCAGCACCCGTGACCTCTCAAAAGCTCTTTCATCCTCGTGGCACGCTTTCATCGAGCTCTTGGGAGCTTGAGCTTGACGCTGAAAAGGCGCAGTGGTCGTGGGCGTCGCTTCGTATCCTTGAGCTCAAAGAAAACGGAGCGCAGGAGTTTGAGACGAGAGGAGATGAGCTGCTCGTTCTCCCGCTCTCGGGGTCATGCATTGTCCGATGCGATGGTGAGGAGATATCGCTTGCCGGACGAGACGGGGTCTTTTCCGGTCCGAGTGACTTTGCCTATCTTCCGCGAGACCGCTCGGTGAGAGTGACAAGCCGTTTTGGAGGACGCTTCGCGCTTCCTGGCGCGCGTACTGAGACAGTTCTCCCATTTCGATACGGATCCGTCGAGTGTGTCGGAGTTGAAATGCGCGGCGCAGGGTCGTGTTCTCGGCAGGTCAATAATTTTTGTACACCTGAGACGTTTGATGCAGATCGCCTCATTGCATGTGAGGTACTGACGCCAGGAGGAAACTGGTCGTCGTACCCTCCACACAAGCACGACGAGGATGGTCCGAACGAATGCGCGCTTGAGGAGATCTACTACTACGAAGTGGCGCCAGGGCCAAAGGGCGACGGTATGGCGTACCAGCGCGTGTATGGCAACCCCGATCGACCAATCGACCTCTTCGTCGAGGTGCGCAGTGGTGACACCGTGGTGATTCCTCATGGCTGGCATGGACCATCAATGGCCGTGCCGGGTTATGACCTTTATTACCTGAATGTCATGGCCGGAGCGGGAGCGCGCGCGTGGCGCATCTGTGACGATCCTGCCCACTCATGGGTCCGCGCGACATGGACAGACCAAGAGATCGATCCTCGTCTGCCGTTCGGCTCAGACCGAAAGGACAACAACTCGTGAGTACCAGACGCCTCACGGTCGCACAGGCAGTCGTCGCGTTTCTCGCCGCGCAACATAGTGAGCGTGACGGGATTGAGCATCGGCTGATTGAGGGATGCTTTGGAATCTTCGGGCACGGGAATCTCGCCGGACTCGGACAGGCGCTCCTTGAGGCCGAGATCTATGAGCCTGGTTCTCTTACCTATTATCAGGCCAGAAATGAACAGGCGATGGTTCATGCGGCGACCGCGTTCTCAAAAATGCGCAACCGTCTTTCGACGCTTGCCTGCACCTCATCGATCGGGCCTGGCGCGACGAACATGGTAACAGGCGCCGCTCTCGCGACGATCAACCGTCTACCGGTGCTTTTGCTCCCTGGTGATACGTTCGCGACGCGAGTCGCGGACCCGGTCTTGCAACAACTTGAGCGCTTTGGAGCGCGTGACGTCTCGGTCAACGATGCCTTCCGACCAGTGTCGAGATTCTTTGACCGGGTCAATCGGCCCGAGCAACTCATCGACGCTCTTCTCGGAGCAATGCGCGTACTGACCGATCCTTGCGAGACCGGCGCAGTGACGATCTGTCTTCCCCAAGATGTTCAGGCCGAGGCCTTTGACTGGCCAAGCGAGCTTTTCGACCAACGTGTCTGGCACGTCGCCCGTCCAGCGCCCGATGCAGCTGCACGTGCGCGCGCGATCGCTTTGCTTCGCAGTGCAAAGAGGCCACTTATCGTTGCCGGTGGAGGAGTCATTTACTCAGAGGCAACTGAAACACTTCGGATTCTTGCGGAATTGACGGGCATCCCGGTTGCCGAAACACAGGCGGGCAAGGGGAGTCTTCGTTTTGATCATCCTCAGGCGGTCGGCGCAATTGGCGCGACTGGGTCAACGAGTGCCAATGCATTGGCAAGAGAGGCAGATGTTGTGCTTGGCGTGGGCACCCGCTGGAGCGACTTCACCACCGCATCCCATTCGATCTTTGCGAACCCGTCGGTGCGTTTTGTCAACGTCAACATCGCGAGCTTTGACGCGGTGAAGCTATCTGGTGTCGCGCTTGTAGGGGACGCCCGGGTCACCCTCGAGGTGCTCACGAATCAGCTCACAGGCTGGTCGGTCGACGAGCAGTACCGTTCCCGTGCGACGGCACTTGCCAAAGACTGGGACCAGATCGTTTCCCAGGCCTACGCACTCGAGCTGGCGCCTCTTCCCGCACAGTCAGCGGTAATTGGCGCGGTGAACGAGTTCAGCGACCCGACCGATGTCGTGGTCTGCGCAGCCGGCTCGATGCCAGGTGACCTACACAAGCTGTGGCGTACCCGCGATCCGAAGGGATACCACGTCGAGTACGGCTATTCGTGCATGGGTTATGAGATAGCGGGAGGTCTTGGCGCGAAGATGGCGATGCCCGACCGAGAGGTTTACGTCATGGTTGGTGACGGCTCCTATCTGATGATGTCCCAAGAGCTGGTGACGGCCGTACAGGAGCAGATCAAGGTCGTTGTGATACTCGTGGAGAACCACGGATTTGCCTCGATCGGGAGCCTCTCGGAGACCGTAGGGGTTGACCGGTTCGGAACGTCTTATCGCGAGAGGAATCCTAAGTCCGGGAGGCTTGACGGTGGAATTCTTCCCGTTGATCTCGCGAAGAATGCGGAGAGTCTAGGCGCTCGAGTATTTCAGACAGCATCGATTGCACAGCTACGCGCTGCCTTGCAGGCCGCCAAATCTGAGCCCGGCCCCGTCGTAATTCATATTGAGACTGATCCACTCATTGGGGCTCCCGATAGCGACTCATGGTGGGATGTGCCTGTCGCTGAGGTATCTCGACTGGATGCGACCGCTCGCGCCCATGCCAATTATGTCGAGAACAAGCAACAGCAGCGAAGGTATCTGTGACTTTCTCGCTTTTCTCGATCGTGTCGTTGCCAGGTAATCCAGATACAAGAAACTTGACGTTCTAGGCACGCGATCTTCAAGCGAGGGAGAGTCGCAATCGACAATAATGTGGGGCACACGAGCGGTAACGATCGCCTCGGCTTTGGTTGCCGGTCATCGTAATATTGCTCATCTGAACGGCCCAGGAGGACGGACATGACTACGCCAGATACACAGCCGCGACCACAGAGCGGTGCAGGCCCTGCGTCGCGCATTCGTCTTGGAAGTGCTCCGGACTCCTGGGGGGTGTGGTTTGCCGACGACTCTTCACAGATGCCGTGGGAGCAATTCCTCGATGAGTTGGTCGAGGCGGATTATCGCTGGATTGAACTTGGTCCTCACGGATATCTTCCGACCGACCCGGCGCGTCTGCGCGATGAAGTCGGAAAGCGGGGTCTTCGCGTATCGGGCGGTGGAGTCGAAGGCGCTTTGCATAGCGAAGGCAATTACGAGCACGATCTTGGAGAGGCGCGCAAAGTTGCCTCGCTGCTTGAGGCTACTGGTGGCAAATATCTCGTCTACCTTCCTCGCATGTATCGCAACCTGGCCGGTGATTTTCTCGAGTCCGCCGCGCTTGAGCCAGAGGATTGGAATCGCCTTGTGACTCGAGTCTCTGAAGTAGGCAAGATTGTCCGCGACGAGTTCGGAATCTCCCTTGTCTTTCATCCTCACGCTGACAGCCACGTGTGTACTCAGGAGCAGGTTGAACGATTTCTTCATGAAACTGACCCCACTTCGGTATCGCTCTGTCTCGATACCGGGCATATCTCCTACGGTGGTGGCGACAATCTTGAGTTGATTCGCGAGTTCCCGGACAGGATTGGCTACGTGCACTTGAAGCAGGTCGAACCAACGATCCTCGACAAAGTGCGCGCCGAGGGTCTGTCTTTTTCGGAGGCGGTCCGTCTTGACATCGCCTGCGAGCCGCCCAGGGGTATTCCAAAGATGGAGCCTCTGGTCGCAGCGCTTGAAGCGCTCAATGTCGACTTGTTCGCGATTGTTGAACAGGACATGTACCCATGCGAACCGAGCAGGCCACTTCCTATCGCGACGCGTACGCGAAAGTACTACGGAAGTTGCGGCCTCGGCCCAGGCATACTTGAGGGCAAACACGCGAGATGACGGTCCGTGTGGGAGTTATTGGAACCGGAAGCATCGGCAGCGATCACGTCCGTAGGCTGTCTTCGGAGGTTGACGGGTCAACGGTCACCGCGCTGTATGACATCGATATTGAACGAGCTAGTTCAATTGCGACATCTGTTGGAGCTGTCGCCTTCGACGGACCGATCGACGTGATCAAGAGCTCTTTGGTCGATGCTGTGTTGATTGCCACCCCGGGAGAGACGCATGCCGAGCTCACTCGCGCCTGCATTGAGATCGGGAAACCAGTCTTCTGTGAGAAGCCGCTCGCTCCTACGACCGAGGAATGTCTTGACATCCTCAAGGCTGAAATGGCCTTTGGGAGTCGTCTCGTCCAGGTCGGCTTCATGCGTCGCTATGACCGCGCGTATCAATCGATGAAAAAGGCGATAGATGACAATGACATCGGTGACGTGTTGTTATTGCATTGTCTTCATCGCAACGTCTCCTCACCGTCGACGTACACGAGTTCCATGCCCTTTACCGATTCGGTGATTCATGAAATTGATACCAGTAGATGGCTGGTCGGCGAAGAGCTTGTCGCTGCCACGGTAGTAGGGGTGAAAAAGAGCTCGTACGCTCCAGAGCATCTTCTGGATCCGCAGCTTGTTCTCTTGGAATGCGCGTCAGGTATCGTCATCGATGTCGAAGTGTTTGTGAACTGCCAGTATGGATATGACGTGCGATGTGAGGTCGTTGGCGAACTCGGGGTCGTGTCACTTGATCCGCCGCAGTCCACCGCGACAATGATGACGCGCGACCATGCCGGCGGAGTGCCACCAGACTGGAAGGTGCGTTTTGGAGATGCTTATCTCGTAGAGCTTCAAGAGTGGATCGACGGACTCGGCCAAGGTGTGGTCGCAGGACCGAGCTCGTGGGATGGTTACTGCGCGACAGCGGTCTCCCAGTGCTGCGTGCGTTCACTTGGCTCTGGACATCGAGAGAGTGTGGATCTCATCGATAGGCCCGCGTTCTATAGCTAGCCGATGGACTGTTGTGAGCGTGGCCGCATTGACCATCTTTGCTCCGGATCCCGGAGTGATTGTTCATCACGGCGTCTTGAGAAGATACATACTTAACATCAGTCGAGATCTGTGCGGCTGATCAGGAGGTTGTGCTGGTGAGGCTGGGGGACATGGGTGTGAAGACTCTATGCACGATCTCTCTGCGCGTGACAGGTCGGTTTTTCGCGCCGTTGATCACTGTTGCGAGCACGACGAAATGACGAAACTCGACAGCAACGAAATTGCCTCGGCAATGCGCGCGGCTGAAGAGCTTGCTCGATATGCGAGTGAACGCATCATTGTGCACCGACCCGGAGCTGGGGAGGTTTGGACCAAGGCCAATGAGGCCGATTGGGTTACCGCAGTTGATCTCGAGATCGAGCAGCATGTACGTGATGAGCTGCGCCGCTGGTTTCCTCAGTACGGAATTGTCGGGGAGGAGTTCGGAGCGCTTAATTCGACTAATGCGGAAGAATGTCGATGGTTCTGTGACCCGATCGATGGCACCACCAATTTCGTCCATGGTCTTCCCTGGTCATCATTCAGTCTTGCACTAGCCGATGAAGACGGTCTTGTTATCGGTGTTGTCTGTGACCCTTACCGCAATGAGCTCTATAGCGCAGTTCGTGGAGGGGGAGCCAAGCTAAACGGATCTCCGATTCAGTGTTCGAACGCGGCGAGTCTTGTCGGCGGCATCGTGTTGAGTGAGCAGATCGGCGCACGGTCTTGGGATGGAATGCTTGGGATGGTTCGCCTGCTCGGGGACTTGCAGTGCGTTACCCACTTTATGGGTTCGTCGGCCTTGGCGCTCGCGAACTTCGGCGCGGGAAGGGCCTCGGCGGTGGCTCTTGGTGCTGCCAACCCAATTGATGTCGCCGCCGGACTCATCATTGCCCGCGAGTCAGGTGGTCTCGCGAAAGGCGCACCGGGTCTTGACGCCGTTCTTAGCGTTGATAGCTCGCTGAATCACGCTGCGCTGATTGTTGGGGCGCGAGATTCGATCGGTGACCTTGCACAGATCCTTTTTTGAAAGGCGCTGCCTGCTTAATCGCTGGTCGTGAGCTTTCTATCGGGAGGGCAAACGAGCTCCATGGATGACTGTTTTTGCGGGTGAACAAGGTTGTGCGATTGATCTCGGGCCGTGCTATACAGATGACAGGTGGTCACGAAATGGGACACGACTTGCAGGGGTTGATCGACGAGGGCCTGGCGTATCGACGGCTTTCAACGAAGGCGCAGAAAAAGCGCAACGAATGCGTTGTCGTTTACCGTGCGTGGCGTGCGAATCCCACAAGCGAAAGGAAAAGCGATGAGACCTAGGAGGCATTTAGTAACGACTGGTGCTGCCGTGAGTTGTTTCAGCATTGCGCTGAGCCTCGGGGTTGGCGCCAGCGCTTCGACTCTTGCCCAACGGCATAGTGCCAAAGCAAAAGGAGCGATCGCGAACCCGTATCCGTCGAGTCTTCGTGGCAGTTTTGCTTTCTATTCCGGCGGGGACACAAATGTGGCGAGTCTCTGGCAGAACATCTTGATTCCCGCGTTTCATAATGCCTATCCGCACATCAATATCAACTACGTGCTCTCGGTGCATGGCACGAACGACGTGACCACGCTCGCTCGGGTTGCAACCGCGGTGAAGGACAAGATTCCGAGTGGTTTTGCGCTTCTTGAGTCTGCGACGAATGCAGTTGAAGTGGCCGCCCGGAGTAATCTGTTCATACCGGTGACTCTGAAGAACATTCCGGACTCGGTCAATGTTCCCAAGAGTACGATGCAAGTTGTCAAGTACGACGCGGTGCCCTATCGTGGCTCGAAGGTCGTGTTGGCCTATAATTCGACGACGGTATCGAATCCACCTAAGACGATCGCGCAGCTCATCAGCTGGATCGAAGCCAATCCCGGGAAGTTCGCTTACTGCAACCCATCGGGTGGGGGCTCTGGCCAGTACTTTGTGGAAGATGTCTTGAATCAGTATCTGTCCGCCTCGCAAATCTCTACCTTGGCGTTCAACCAGGACACCTCCATAGAGGCGAGTTGGACAAAGGGAATGGCCCAACTGCATACTTTGAATTCTTTGGTATACGGCGGAGGCACCTACCCGGCTGGCAACACTCAGGTGCTTTCGCTGATGGAATCAGGCGCGGTGCAGATGGCGACGGTTTGGTCCGACCAGAGTACGGCGGCGCTTCGGGCTGGTCAGCTGCCGAGCACGACCAAGCTCACCGATATCACCCCTGCGTTTGCGGGTAGCCCGGTGTACCTTGGTGTTCCTAGGTACACTCCGAAGAATCAGGTACGTCTCGTTGACGCCTTCTTGAACTTCATTCTGTCGGTTCCTCAACAGGCAAAGGTCGTCAAGGTGCTGGCTGGATTCCCGGCGATCAATGTCAGCATCATGACCAAGTCGGTAAAGACTGCCTTTAGCTCTCTTGGAGAGAACGAGTCGCTACCCTATGCAGCTGCTGTGGTCTCGGACATGGAGCGTATCTGGCAGCAGGACGTACCGTAGATCACCGAGTCAAGGCGGCGCGCGATGTCAAGGCAGTCGGTTGGCGAGCGCGCCGCCACGGCAGAAAATTCCCTAACTTCAAACGGGTCGTTGGCAATGGGGCCCTCCCGACACGTTCGAAGGCGGTTGCGAGCGGAGGGAAAGCGAGGCGGACTAGCGTCCTTATTCGCTTTCCTTCCGCTCATTTTTTTAGCCGTCTTTGGCGGGATTCCGATCATCCTTAGCCTTTTGTTGATGCTTGGTCATTTCGGCGGACCGAACTCAGCGATATCTCAACTCGGTCAGGGAGAGATCCCCGGGCACGGAGTTGGTACACTCGGTGCGATTACTCAGATGTTTGAGAATCATGCGTACCAGCAGAACATGATTGCTACCGTCATCGTCTTCATGATCTCGGGTGTCGTGGTCCTCGCGATCGCAGCGACCCTGACGTTGTGGCAGCGGCTCCGACCGAGCCGAGCTATGTCGGCTCTGCAGTTTCTCGCCGTCGTGCCACTGTTTATTCCTGTTGTGATCGCCAGTTTCACGCTATGGACCTTTTGGGGTGACCGGGGATTCACCAATAGTTCGGCGGCGCTGCTCGGAGCATCGCATTCGCTGATCTTTAGCGGCAAGCTTCAGGGAGTTATTCTCGCAGAGGTGTGGGTGAGTCTGCCGTTCGCGGTTTTGTTGATGCGAGCCGGTGTATCGACACTTGGTGATAGTTCGCTCGACGCTGCCCGGGACGCAGGGGCCGGTCTTTTTACCGTTGCTTTGCGCATTGCTCTGCCGCAGTTGCGAAAGGAGTGCATTGTCGTCTTTTGCTTTACTGCTGTAGGAGTACTTGGCAGTTTCACCGTGCCCTATATTGTCGGGCCCTCAAGCCCGTTGATGCTGGGCGTTGACGCGGTAAATACCTTCAGTGATTACAACCAGCCACAGCAGGCTTCGGTTATAGGTTTCACGATCTTTGCCCTTGCCGGCCTGATCGGAGCGATCTATGCCATTGGATCAAGGGGTCGCCATGCCCATCACTAGTTGGACCACTCGTTCGACCTCTCGGCCAATGACTGGTGTGTTGAAGGTTTTCGTACGCGTACTCGAGGCGATCCTGTTTCTGGCCGCGGTTTTTTTCATCGTCGTTCCGCTCGCGTGGCTGATACTGCTTGCTTTTGCTAAAGGCTTCAGCTTTCCTTCGCTGATACCGACCTCATTCACGCTGACGTGGTGGCATACGGTGTTGGGTTCGCCTGGACTCTTGCACTCGGTATTATTGTCGGTGACCATCACTCCGATCGTCGTCGCGTTTTCAAGTCTCATCTGTCTACCTGCTGCGTACGCGATTGGGCGGTTTGAATTTCCTGGAAAGCGCCTCGTTTTGTTGAGTGTCTTCTCGATCAATGCCTTCCCTCGCATATCGCTTTACATCGCGATGATCCCGATGCTGTTCGCGCTGA
>Ga0307373_10013510_pt1 | contig 11406 bp, 10 predicted proteins | sample OX2MG_FD_202534 | JGI IMG/M metagenome (GOLD analysis project Ga0307373, IMG submission 202534) | Soil microbial communities from Risofladan, Vaasa, Finland - OX-2 | ecosystem: Environmental > Terrestrial > Soil > Coastal area > Acid sulfate soil | place: Finland: Risofladan, Vaasa | collected... | reverse complement strand
TCGGCCGGCAACAAACACATTCCTTGTGCGCTCACGGTCACAGCCTCCTTGCTGCCTTGGTGGGTTCTTTTCCAAACCCCAAGGTACTCAAGGACTGTGACTTGCGCCTATTTCAACGGTATTGGGGTTAAATCCCACCATTGGGTGGTTAAACCCGCGCGTCGACGCAAAATACGCGATCGAAAAACAGCCCATCTTGCGAGGGCCAAGCAGGGCGGCGCGTCTCGACCGAGAACGGCGGCTTCTCTTCAGGGCAAACCATGAATCCTGTCGTTCTGGATCGCTTGGCTTTGGCTGCACTTTGCACTCGAGAAGGCGTTTGGGATTGGGATCTTGCGTCGCATGTATTCTTCGCCTCGGCTCGCTGGCACGAAATGGTCGGCCGCGCCAATGTCGCGCCGCTTGTGCATCGCGACGAGTGGCTGGCTCTGATGCATCCGCACGATCGCACCAGGCTGCTCGGCGACCTGGAAGCATTCTTCGCTTCGACCGCTTATCATTTCGAGCACGAACATCGCTTGCTGCACGGCGACGGCGACTATCGCTGGATGGCCGTGCGAGCCGTGGCGGTGCGCGATGCGCAGGGCCGCGCCCAAAGTCTGGTCGGAGTGCAGTCCGATATTTCCGATCGCGCGCAACTCGATGCCCTGGCGCGCTACGACGCGCTGCTCGACCCGTTGACGCAACTGGCCGGACGCCGCTGGTTCGCGCGGCGATTGAATCGCGCTCTGGAACGCTCGGCCCGCTGCGCCGGTTACCATTTCGCCTTGTTGTTCATCGATCTCGACAACTTCAAGCAGATCAACGACGGCTACGGCCATCTGGCGGGCGACGTCGTGTTGGCCGAAATCGCCCGGCGTTTGCAAGCCGGCGTCCGCCCGGGCGACATGGCATCGCGGCGCGGGGGCGACGAGTTCACGGTGCTCCTCGACGATCTCGACGATCCGGACGACGCCTTCCTGGCGGCCGAGCGCATTCGAGCGCAACTGGCGATGCCCATCGAGGTCGCCGGGCGCCAATTTTGCATTTCGGCCAGCATCGGAGTCGCCATCAGCAGCCAAGGTTATGTCAACTCGGAAGCCATGCTGGACGAAGCTGATCGAGCAATGTACAAAGCCAAGAGGCGGGCCAGCGGCCGCGGGGCCAGTGGCGTTCAATCGTCCTCCGAGGCGCCGGCCGTCGACGCGACGGCGGAGCCGCCCGCCGCTTTCGGCGCGCCAGCTTAGCCGCTTCGCTGAATGAGGCGGTCCACCGGGCGATGCGATTCATGGAACCCGACGATCGAGTTCGAGCCGAAACCATCGCCGAGCGCGTGACGAAGCTGGAAGAACTCTTCACGCACTTGCAGCAAACCGTGCTCGATTTGAACCAGGTGTTGATCGAACAGGGCCAGCGCCTCGACGCGATGCAGGCCAAGCTCGCGCAGTTGGCCTCGGCGGTCGCCGAACGAATCGCCGAACCAGCCAGACCTTTCGACCCCGAGGCGGAGCGTCCGCCGCACTACTGACCAGGACCGCCGATTCGCCCCGTTAAAAGCAGTTCGCCGGAATATCCTAACCGCCTAAGTTTGTTATATTTGCGACTGAGGCGCTTGCCTCGCGAATCTCGCTCGCCCTGAGTTTCGCGGAGCCTATACTAATAGGCTGTTCCCGAGACGAACGCGGTTTGCGAGGTCGAGCGTTTGTGTCGGGCCGATTGACTCGGCGAAAGTCAAGAGCGTGCGGGCCAGGATCCTCTCTGATGGCGTCTGAACCGAAGGCCGCCGGCGGCAAGACGAGCGAGACGCCCAGTTCCGGAACGAGCTGTTCTGGATCGCAAGGCGGCCTGGAGCGAGCAGTCTTAGAGATCCGGGCCAAGCTGACGGCGCTGCCTCCGCCGGCGCGCACCGATCTTGCCGGCGCAGCGCCGCCCATGCGGCGGCCCGTGCTCAAGGGGGCGCGGCCTTCGGTCGACGTGCATGTCGATGACGACGAAGGCGAACTGAGCTGGCCCGAGCGAATCTCGCGGCGCTGGAAGCAAGCATCGAGTTGTCTGTCCAGCCTGGCGATTCACGCCGCGCTGATTATCCTGTTGGGCCTGTATGCCGCATCGCGCGACGAGAAGCCTGGCTTGCCGTCCTTCCTGGCGCTCAATGCCGGCGAGCCCGAACCGGCGACGTCTCTCGACAACCAGCAGGCCGAAGTTCGGCTGCAATCGGAATCGCTCTCCGACAACAGCCTGGCCGATTCGGCGGCCGAGTTGGCGGCGGCCATCAAGGCTCAAGGCGCCAGTCCCGAGCGAAGTACGCCGGGCTCCGAGGCTGCGGTCGTCGTCGATCTTGGAGATTTGCTGGCCGGCGGCGGCGGCGACATGTTTGCAGCTTTCGACGCCGACGTCGTGGGCTCGCTCGGCGGCCGCGGCAAGGCGGAGCGGGCTCGGCTGGTCGTTGAAGGGGGCGGGACTCCGCTAAGCGAAGACGCCGTGGCGCGAGGGTTGCGCTGGCTGCAGGCGCACCAAATGTCCGACGGCAGTTGGCATTTCGATCTCGAACACGGCCCTTGCCAAGGCAAGTGCGATCATTCCGGCAGCTACGGATCGCCGATTCCCGCCACGGCGATGGCGCTGTTGGCCTTTCTGGGCAATGGGCAAACCCAACGCGAAGGCGAGTATCAAGACACGGTGAAAAAGGGTCTGTACTATCTGTGCAGCCAGATGCAGGTCACCAAGCACGGCGGCAGCTTCATGGACCCGGGCGGCAAGGGCATGTACTCGCACGGCCTGGCGGCGATCGCCGTCTGCGAAGATTACGCCATGACGCGCGAGCAGGCGATGGAGCCCTACGCCCAGCAGGCGATCGACTTCATCGTCAACGCCCAAAACAAGCACGGCGGCGGCTGGCGTTACGTGCCCGGCATGCCGGGCGACACCACGGTCAGCGGCTGGCAGATCATGGCGCTCAAGAGCGGGCAGATGGCTTATCTGCGCGTGCCGCAAGACGCCATTCATCGCGCCACCCAATTTCTCGACAGCGTGCAATTCGATCACGGCGCCCAATACGCTTACGTGCCGCGGACCAAAGAAAACGCGGACACTACGACCGCTGTCGGCCTGCTCTGCCGGCTATATACCGGCTGGTCTTTGGATCATCCAGGGATTGCGGAAGGCGTCCAGTTCCTCAGCCGAAAAAGGCCGTCGCCCGACAACATGTACTTCAATTACTACGCCACGCAGGTGCTACACCAGTGGGGCGGCATCGAGTGGCAAGAGTGGAATTACCGCATGCGCGATTATCTCGTCCGCACGCAATCGCACGAAGGACACGCTTCGGGCAGTTGGCACTTCAACGGCAGCAATTCTTCCGAAGGGGGCCGGCTCTACAATACGGCGTTGGCGATTATGATCCTCGAAGTCTACTATCGCCATTTGCCGCTCTACGGTCCCAACGCGATCAACCCGTGACGGATCGGGGGATGGCCGCCATAACGGGAAAAGTCGGCGCCGGATCGTTTCGCGCCCGAGCACAGATCAAAGGCATCGTAAAATGAAAATCGCGTCGGTAATTCTTCACGAGTTCAAACGCTTCCGCGACCTATCGATCGATCTGCGAAATGCGGCGACCGAGGAAGTCGCCAGCCAATTCCTGATTCTTGGTGATAATGGCGTCGGAAAAACGACGGTCCTTCAAGCGATTGCTCTTTGCCTTTCTAGGATCTCACACAAGACTCGCAGTGTGGAAGATTTCGATTGGCTGGGCTGGGTTCCCGGGCGGTTCCAACGCTGGGGCCGGCCAAGAATCGAGCTAGAGGTCCATTTCACGGACGACGAGATTCTGGCGACTCAAGAAGCGGCTCGGCGCTGGTACGACAGCCGGCGCGGCCAAGACGGGCTTCCCGAGTTTATTGAACCGCCACATTCCAACGTCGTCAAAGTTGGCCTCGACGGGGATCGATACTGGACGGGAGCCCCTCAAGAGCAGTATTTATTCCGCGGGAGAACCTACGCGGCGGACTTGCTTCGAACCGATCCGAGCGCGCGCGAACTGTTTCCCCGATTACCTGGGGTGTTCTGGTTCGACCAGTTCCGTAATCTGGCAACCCCTCCCGGGGCGCGAGAAATTGCCCATAACGACGAACTTGCCGAGGAACCTACCAATCGGATCGCTTTTGGGGTCGGGGTCAAGCAGTTGCGCACGCATTTAAATGGTTGGAAGCTTGCGCGAATAACTCGTGGGCCACGACCTGGCCCCGATTTTCTCCTTGAATTGGAGAACCTTTACAAGCGCATTTTTCCGGGGCGTTCGTTCAGTGATCCGGAACCGATGTTTCGCGCCGGAGTTCCCTCGCCCGAGGATTACTACTTCACCATTTCAGACGGTCAGCGGACCTACGACATCGAGGAAATGTCGTCCGGAGAACAGGCTGTGTTTCCCATCCTCTACGAATTCGTGCGGCAACAAATCAAGAATTCGGTCGTTCTTATTGACGAAATCGACCTGAACCTGCACCCGCCGCTGGCCCAGTCGCTTGTCAATCTACTTCCCGTCCTGGGGCCAGGGTGCCAGTTCATCTACACGACGCATTCCGAGGCCGTTAGTTCGATTGTCAGCCCCGAGCAAGTGCGCCGTTTGGAGGGGGGCAGATTGTGCCTGTAGACATCCTGTTCTGCGAAGGGGGACCAAATAGTCCCGATATTCGCGTATTGAAAAAGCTTTTAGCAGGACGTTGCGGGGAAATCCGGTCTCTCGGGGGAAAATATGGCATGGGCGAACGGATTCTCGCCCATCGCGAAGCGCGTCCGGCGTCGAGAGTCGCAGGGCTGATTGACGGCGATTTCCTGGAGCAATGGACCGAGGCTGGTGCAGTCCCGTCGAAGTGGACGAACAACGAGCACTCTTTCGGCTGGCGGTGGTCTCGCAAGGAGATCGAAAACTATCTTCTCGACCCCGTCGTCGTCTCGAACGCGTTGGGCGCCGCCGCCAATTGGAGCTATGCAGATATTCTGGAAACTGCGACGAATCGAATCGCCATCTACCAAGCGGCGAGAACAGCGTTGAGCAATTGCCGACGACGGTTCAATCAACTGCCCGCCGGCTGGGGACGACCGCGCGGAAAAGATCGCCACCAGTTTCCCGATGAATTCAGCGAAGCGGCGTGCCGCGAGGAGATTCCGCGCGTCGTCGCGGAGCACGCCTCCGAGCAAGCGGCGACCGCCGAAGAGGTTATGGATCGCTGGGTGCAACTGTTGCCCGAGTTCAGTCCGGGCGGGGCGCGCCGGCGAGACGCACTTTCGACGTTTGCCGGCAAGGATTTGTTCCTGGCGACGGAAGATGACGTCGTACGAAATGGATTTCAAAGCGCTAGGGCGTTCCGTGAAAAAATTCTGCTCGGAATTGAATCGACCGGCGAAGATATCGCCGATTGGTTGCCGGAATGGCAAGCCCTTCGAGGCGAAATCGAAGCATATTAACGACACTCATCACTCGCCTCGTAAAGTCGCCATCGCCGATGCAAATCATTCCCGTCATCGACCTCATGGGCGGCCTCGTCGTCCGCGGCCTCGCCGGCCGCCGGCACGAGTATCGACCGATCCAAAGCCGACTTTGCAGCCATGCGGCGCCGTCGTCCGTTGGCTCGGCTCTGCGAACTCGATTCGGCTTCCGCGAAGCGTACGTGGCCGACCTGGACGCCATCGCAGGCGCCGATCCGGCTTGGAGCATTTACGAAGAACTGGCTCGCTGCGGCTTCTCGCTGCGGCTCGATGCGGGGGCGGCGACGACCGAACGAGCCAGACGCATCGCCGGATTTCGAAACGGGCAGCTTTTCTCAGCCATCGTCGTCGGCCTCGAATCGCTGGCCAGTCCCGAGGCGCTTGGGGAGATGTTGGCGGCCGTCGGTCCCGAGCGGCTCGTGTTCAGCCTCGACTTGAAGGCCGAGGCGCCGCTGACGGCGGCCCAAGCCTGGCGGGGCCTCGACCCGCTCGAAATTGCCGTTCGTGCGCTGCGGCTCGGCGTGCGGCGTTGGATCGTGCTCGACCTGGCCAAGGTCGGCATGTCTCAAGGCGCCGGCACGGAATCGCTTTGCCGCCGCTTGCGCCAACTCGACGCGGAGGTCGAAATCGTCGCCGGCGGCGGAGTTCGCGGTCTAGACGATCTGGAATCGTTGGCCGCCGCAGGCTGCGACGGCGCGCTAGTCGCCAGCGCGCTACACGATGAACGGCTCACCCAGGCGATGCTCGCGGCGTATTCCTTATAGTTGTCACGGCCACTTCGGCTCGCGCTTTTCCAAGAACGCGGCCAGGCCTTCGGCGGCGGCCTCGGTGGTGCGGGCCGTGGCGCTGACGGCGGCGCCGGCGGAAAGCAGCGTGGGAAGGTGCTCGCCGACCGTCTCGTTCAGCATCCGCTTCGTGAGCTGCAACGCCTCGGGCGCCGAGCGAGCGCATTGTGCCGCGAGTTCAACCGCTCGGGGCCAGAGATGATCGGGGGCGACGACCTCGTGAAACAAGCCGATGCGGTGCGCTTCGGCGGCGTCGATCGATTGGGCCGAGAGCAGAAGCCGCGCGGCCTGTCCGCCGCCGATGCGGAAATGCAGCAGCGGCGCCACCATCGCGGCGACGATGCCGCGCAGCGGTTCGGGCAGTCCGAAGCTTGCGTTCCGAGCGGCCACGACCAGATCGCATCCCAACAGCAGCCCGGCGCCGCCGGCCACGGCCGGACCATTGACGGCGGCAATCAGCGGCTTGGGGTAACGCCACATCGTCTCCAGCAGATCGCGGTACAGCACGGCGTCTTCGTGCCATTGCGTGTGCGGATTCTCTTGCTGGCTGGTTTCGTGCATTTCCTGCAAGTCCATGCCGGCGCAAAACGCCGGCCCGGCGCCGGTCAGCACCACGGCCCGCACGCGACGCTCCAGGTGCAAGTCGCCCAGGGCTTGGCTGAGTTCCGCGAGCAAGGCCCGACTCAAGGCATTACGCTTCTGCGGCCGGTTCAAGATGATCGTGCCGGCATGCTCGTGGATGTTGATGCGGATGAGCGACATGGCGGGAGTAGGTCGGCGGTAGGCCGGGACGGAAGAAAGGCTCGGCGTCGGTTAAGCGGATGATTGCGGTCGCTGCATGGCGGAGAGATTTTTGGGAATCGGCAACGGCAAGTCGGCGATGGCGGTGCTGAGCAGCTTGCCCTGCGTGTCGATTCGCAACGAGCGGCTCGCTCCGCCCGCAAGTGCATCGTACAGCAAGAAATTCAAAGCCCACAAGCGGGGCAGCTCGAAACGCTCCACGCGACTGCACCGCAAGCCGGCGAAGTATTCGGCCACGCGCTCGGCGGAAAGGGCGCCGAGCAGATACTCGTAGCCCGTCGGCGTATAAGCGATCACGCCGATGTTGGCGTGGTTGCCCTTGTCGCCGCTGCGGGCGTGAGCGATTTCGGAAAGAGGAATCGTTTTCGAGTCCATGTCGCTTGCCGTCAGTTCGCGGCGCTCCACTCCGCCGCGGTTTGCACCTGCACGCGAGGCGAGACCAACGCTTTGGGAACCAGCGTCGGCCAATAAGCGAAAACCGGCCGCACTTGCGGCCGGCCGCTGGCGTAACCGGCGAGCCCTGCCGGGCCGCTCGTGGCCAACGGCGCCAATTCTTTCGCAAACCGTTCGACGGCCTCGCGGCGCGGCTCGTGGACGCTGATCCGCAGCATCACTTCGCGCAAGCCCTGCGGCGCCGCGTGCAAGCCGGGCACGGCCTCGCCCGCGCCCAGGCATTCTACGTTCCAGCGGGTATACTCGCAGCCCGCCGCCTGCAAGCGGGCGAAGATAATTTCGGCGCAGGCCCGGGCTTTTTCCGCCGGCCGCCGATCGTAAACGAGCATCTGGCCCGTCGCCATGTAACCATCGCGATAAGCCAGCGAAACTTTGTAACTCTCGGGCGCCGGCCGGCCCTCGGCGCCGCGAACGCTCACGCGATCAGGGCCGCACTCGTCGATCTCGACCGTGGTGAAGTCGACGTCGACGTCAGGCGTCAGATAATGGGCCGGATCGCCGATTTCGTAGACCAACTGCTCGGCGACGGTCTCGCGGTTCACGACGCCGCCCGAGCCGGCCGGCTTGGTGATGACCGAGTCGCCGTCGGCGTCGAGTTCGGCGACCGGGTAGCCGACGGCGGCCAGGTCGATCTCGCGCCAGTGCGGATAAAACCCGCCGGTGGCCTGCGCCCCGCACTCGATCAGGTGGCCCGCGACGCTGGCCCCGGCCAGGCGGCGCCAGTCGTCCCATTGCCAGCCGAATTCGTGCGCCGCCGGACCGACGGTCAGCGAGGCGTCGGCCACTCGGCCCGTGATGACGATTCGCGCACCCGACTGCAAGGCTTCGGCAATCGGCCGCGCGCCCATGTAGGCGTTTGCGCTAACTACCGGCGCGGCGAGCGAAGCGAGCGGCTCGCCGCTGTCGAGATTCTTGAAATCGCAGCCCGCAGCTTGCAAGCGGCTAAGATCGGCGAGCAGATCGTCGCCGCTGACGACGCCGATCGGTTCGCCGCTCAGGCCCGCGCGGGCAAGAATCTGCGCCGCGGCCTTGGCGCAGGCCAAGGGATTCATGCCGCCGGCATTGGTGACGATTTTGAGCGCCGGCTGCGCCGCGAGCGCCGGCGTCAGGCTGTCTAGCACCGTCAAGAAATCTTCGGCGTAGCCGGCCGACGGATTCTTCTCGCGCGAGCGAGCCAGAATCGACAGCGTCAGTTCGGCCAGGTATTCCAGCGTCAGGTAGTCGATCGCCGCCGATTCGACGAGGCGTCGGGGCGCGTCGAGATTGTCGCCCAGGAAGCCGGCGCCGTTGGCGATGCGCACGCTCACGGTTTACGCTCTGGTCGCTTGAGAATGAGGCGTCCGTTGGCCGTGGGGCGGCCTTCCAGGCCGTCGGCGACGGCCTGGAAGGCCGCCCCACAATCCGCCCAAGGCGGCGTTGGCGCCCTTGGGCAGTTTAGCCGATCACTGCTTGGTCGTTTTGCTCGGCGACAAGCCGCCGGCCAGCGGCGCCTGGCCTCCGAGCGTGAAGCCGATGACGTACCAGCCGTTCGGCTCGCTGGTCACGAAGCTGCCGGCCGGTCCGAGAAAATGCCGAATATTGGCGAACGGCGGCAGCTTGCTGCCGTCGAGCCGCGGCTTGCGCGTCACGCCTTCCTTTTCTTCGCCCAGCAGCAGATTCAGAAACTTGGCGAAGAGCGTGTCGGCCTCGGGCAGCTTGCCCGCGCGGAACAGTTCGTAAGTGGCGCGGTATTGTTCGTCGGTCTTGGAGAAGCCTTGGGCGCAATTCTCGCGGGCGCCCAGCCTGGCGAATTCCGCCTCGACGAGGCGGTAGTCGCCCCATTCGGCCAGTTGTCCCTGCGGCTCGTTATTGGCCAACACTTTTTCCAATAGCGCAATGTGCGAAGCGACGAACAAGTGCCCCTTGGCCACGGTCACCGCCGAATTCGGCGTTTTGGCTTTGGGCGCCTGGTTCTCTGCAGCCGCCTCGGGCGCTTGGTCTTCGCCGTCTTTCTCTTTGTCGGCGGCGCCGGCGTCTTGCACGTCGAGTTCATAGCTCATTTCGTCTTCGGGAAGGATCTCCCAAACGGTCTGCTCTCCGATCTTCTGCTTAATCACGCGCGGATCGCCCTGCATCGATTTCTCGACCGCTTTGGCCAACGCCTGCGGGTTTTTGGCCTCGATGGCGATCAGACGGCGCTGGCTGGTGGGAGTGATCGGCAATTTGTAGTCGGTGACGATCGTCACGCGCTGGCCCAGATGGACGACCAGGTCGTTGCGGATGTCGAGGTGCTGACCGTTGGGATCTTCCTTGATGCTGTCGAGCGTATCTTGCCAAACGCCCGGCTCGCCGAAGGCTTCGTCGAACAGCGTATCGAAGCGGTCGAAGGCGTTGAGCAGGTCGCAACGGAACGAGGCGTAGGTGGTCAAATCGCTGGCGACCCAGGGCTGCGGCTTGAAATCGCCGCCGTTGGGGAAGACCATCATCCGCATCGCCAACTCGTACGGCTTCGGAGCGTAGGCCGCCGTGCGATGCAGCACGCCGTACGGACCAGTCGAAAAACTCACCAGGCCGCCGACCCCCTTGAGGGCCTGAAGGCCTTGGGCTTTGACGACCTTCAGGTAATCGGTATCGCCGCGGCGTTGACGAACCTGCCAGGTGCGCATCGCATCGGCGAAGCCGATCGGGTCGATGAACCAGCGCACGTGCGGGCCGTCCGCCGCGGTTTTGTCCGATTGACAGCGTTCGATCACCGCCCGGTAGGCTTCGAGATCGGCCAGCGAGTCGCCGCTGCCGCCCGCCGACGTGCCGCCCGCCGACGTGCCGCCCGTCAGGCGCCGGGCGATCTCGCTCGCCACGGCCAGGCTGTCGGAGGCGCCGAGCAAGCCGTCTTTCAGGAAATAAACGGCGCGGGTGGGCTCGGTTTGCTCGCCTTTCGGGGCCGTTTCCAAGACCGTGAGCGTGACGCCCGCCATGGTTTTTTCGACTCGCTTGGCCCCCTGTTTTTGCAACTCGCCCTCGACCTTGGCGAGCGTCGCTCGGGCCTGGTCATCCTTGCCCGAGACGTCGACCAGCACGGCCAACGAGGCTCGGCGGTTGGGGACCGAAACCAAGGCCAGGCTCATCTCGCCCGTGGCGATGCCTTCCAGGTCCTCGAGCGAGAGTCCCAATTTTGCGTGCGATTGCGTCCACTTCTGCTTGATCTGCCGCCGAATATCGTCGCTGAACGGTTTCATCACCGGGTCTTCGAGCAAACGGCCAAGCTGCGTTTCCTGGAAGCGGTCGGCCAACAATTGCACGTCGGGGATGGAGACATAGCCTTTGGTTTCCGCGGGAAACAGCACGTCGCTGGGCGGCGCCGCCTGAACCGCCCGACCGCTCAAGACCGAGCCCCCCGCGAGGGAAACAAAACAAACTGCCGCCAGCAGCATGCGATGGGGGGAATGCAACACTTCGTGTCTCCTTGTCCCGCAGAAACGGGCGCCAGAATGGAATGATCGATCCCTGCGAGGGCGGTCCGATGGGTGACTTTTTCGCCAAAGCGTCAAGTTCGCCGCTCTCCGCCCGACGGCGCGGATTCGCCAAGCGACGCAAACCGCAATCTAGGCAAACCGCCGGAAGTTTAGCCCTAGACGCGTTTTGATGCTAGGCCGGTCTGGTAGGGAGAAAGCTTGGGGGGCGTAAGTAGACGTTCGCGGTTTCGACCGCGGGTTGTATGCTGGTGGGCGGTTTTTGTCGCGAGGATCGAGTTGTAAGTCCAAGGAAGGACGGAAGATGGTCAACGAATCGGAAACAACGCGGAAGTTGCGGGAGATCGAGGAGCTCGCCAAAGGTTGGGGCAAATTGTTGGCGGAACAGGCGTTTCCGGGCGGCGTGGGCTTGGATGTCGATCTGTGGTCGATGGAAGAGGTCGCGGTCGCTG
>Ga0307373_10013509_pt1 | contig 11408 bp, 12 predicted proteins | sample OX2MG_FD_202534 | JGI IMG/M metagenome (GOLD analysis project Ga0307373, IMG submission 202534) | Soil microbial communities from Risofladan, Vaasa, Finland - OX-2 | ecosystem: Environmental > Terrestrial > Soil > Coastal area > Acid sulfate soil | place: Finland: Risofladan, Vaasa | collected... | reverse complement strand
GAGGATCGTCAGCGGCGCGGGCAAGGCACCGGCGCGCAGCAACAGCGCGAGATCGCTCGCCGATTGCACGGTGAAGCTGCCTTCGATAACGCCCGAGCCGCCGAGAATCGGTTCCTTGATCACCGGCGCGCTGATCACCTTGTTGTCGAGCACGATCGCGAACGGCTTGCCGACATTTTCCTTGGTCGCGTCGGCGAAGCGCCGGCCGCCGGTCGAATCGAATTTGAAGGTGACGACCGGCTCGTTGTTCTCGAAAGTCGGTTGCGCGTCGGTCAGGGTGTCGCCGCTCACCATCACGCGGCGGCGAACGACGTAATACTGCGTCGGCTGCCCATTCTGCGTCGTCTCGCCCGGCAACAGCACGTCGCCCGGCGGCAGCTTGCCCGCGCGCGCATCCTGCAGCGACGCATTCGCGTCGACGAGCTGGAAGGTCATCTTGGCGGTCGTGCCGATCAATTTCTTCACGCGCTCGGGATCGTCGACACCCGGAAGCTGGAGCAGGATGCGATCCTCGCCCTCGCGCTGGATGGTCGGCTCCTTGGTGCCGCTCTCGTCGATGCGGCGGCGCACGATCTCGATCGATTGATTGACCGCCGCGTTCCGTCGCTGGGTCAACGCGACCTGGTTCGGCGTCAAGGTGACGCCGCCGCCGGCATCGGTCTTCACATCCATGTCGGGATCGATCTTGGCGACGATGTCCCGCACGTCCTTCATGCGCCCGGTGTCGCGCACGGTGAAGCTGACGTGGTCGGCAGTCGCGCCGAGATCGGTGTAGCCGATCTTGGCGGCGATCAGTTCGGTGCGTACTTCATCGACCAGGCTGTTGAGACGCTCGCGCTCGACCGTGGCCATATCGACCGAGAGCAGCAAATACGAGCCGCCCCGCAGGTCGAGGCCCAGCGAAATCTGGTTGCGCAGGATCGCCGGCCAATGCGCGATCGTCGCCGGCGCGAACGCGTTCGGCAGCGCGAAGAGCACGCCCAGGAAGCACACGCCAAGGATGAGCGTCAGCTTCCAGCCTTGGAAATAAAGCATCGCTTCGACCTGAATTTCCTCGCCGCGCGGGTCGCTACCGCAGGCCCAGCATGCGCCGCCACGCCGGCGTTTTCGCCTCCTCGGGCGTCGCCACCGCCGGCACGGCATCGCCGCCGGAATCGTCGTTGGCGGCCGTGTCCGCGTCCTTGTTCTTGGCGGCCGGCTCGGTCTTGGCGAGCACCTGGCTGATGGTGGTGCGTACCACGCGCACCCGCACGTTGTCGGCAAGATCGACCAGCACCTCGTCATTGCCGACGACCTTGGCGACCGTGCCGATGATGCCGCCGCCGGTCACGACGCGGTCGCCGCGCCGGATCGCATCGAGCATTGCGCGCTGCTGCTTCGCCTTTTGCTGCTGCGGGCGGATGAGGAAGAAATAGAAGACGACGAAGATCAGCGCCAAAGGCGCAAGCTGGACCACCATGCTGGAGGTGTCGCCACCAGCCGCCTGCGCGTATGCGGGCGAAATCAGCATCCTCCAACTCCTTGCACAAAGGGAAGTGACCGGGCTTCGCCACCCCGAAGCCGCGCCGCATTCCTACCGGATGGAAGCAGAAAGCGCAAGCAAGGCAATGGCTTTGCGCCTTCCCCGGGGGTCGCTATCATGGCCGCCACATTGAGGAGGCGGCGATGAAAACCCTTATGTTTTTGAGCATTGCGGCGCTGGCGCTGGCCGGTTGCACCGATACCATCGTCATGCGGGGCGCCAACGGCCGGCAGGATGTGTGCCAATACAGCCTGATGTACCGCTCGCTCCACCAATGCGTCGCGACCGACCAGCAGGACGGCATGACCGCCGCCAATGGCCCGACGTGGTGGACCTTCGAGCGCTGACCGCTCGGTCGATTTGGCGAGCCGCAATCCGATGAGCGCGAGTGCGAAGCTCGAGCCGCTGCTGCTGCGCATCGCCGCCGCGCTCGAGCGCGGCGTCCCGCCGGCTCGGCCCCAAAACGATTTCGCCGCCGCAGATGCTTTCGTCTGGCATGCCGACCGCGAGTGGCTCGAGCCGGTCGCGACCGTCAACCGGGTCGATCTCCCGCTGCTGCAAGGCATCGACCGGGTACGCGACATATTGCTGGATAACACGCGCCGCTTCGCTGCGGGATTGCCCGCCAACAACGTGCTGCTATGGGGCGCGCGCGGCATGGGAAAGTCCTCGCTGGTAAAGGCCGCGCATGCGACCGTCAACGCCGAGACCAAAGCCGCGCTGGTGCTGGTCGAGATTCATCGCGAGGACATTCCCTCGCTGCCGACCCTGCTCGCGCTGTTGCGCGGCACGAGGCGCCGCTGCCTCTTGTTCTGTGACGATCTCTCGTTCGACAATCAGGATACCAGCTACAAATCGCTGAAGGCGGTACTCGAAGGCGGGATCGAGGGCCGGCCCGACAATGTCGTGCTGTACGCGACCTCGAACCGGCGGCATCTCTTATCGCGCGACATGATCGAGAACGAGCGCTCGACCGCGATCAATCCCGGCGAGGCGGTCGAGGAAAAAATCTCGCTTTCCGACCGCTTCGGTCTCTGGCTCGGCTTCCATGCCTGCGATCAGCAGACTTATCTCGCGATGGTCGAGGGCTATGCGCGGCATTTCCATCTCGACTATCCTGCGGATAAGCTCACCGCCGAATCCGCGGAATGGGCGATCACGCGCGGCGCGCGCTCCGGCCGCGTCGCGTGGCAATATATCCAGGACCTCGCCGGCCGGCTCGGCAAGAAGCTCGGCTGACGCTTAGGGAGCGAACGACCAAGGGAGCGAACGATGGCGACGACCTCGGATTATACGCAACTGACGCAGATCGGCCCCGGCGCGCCGATGGGCAATCTGATGCGGCAATACTGGGTACCGGCATGCGCCGCCGCCGAGATCGTCGCCGACGGGCCGCCGCTGCGGCTCTTGCTGCTGGGCGAGAAACTCCTCGCCTTCCGCGACAGCTCCGGCCGCGTCGGCATTCTCGATCATCGCTGCCCGCATCGCGGCGCCTCGCTGTTCCTTGGCCGCAACGAGGCATGCGGCCTGCGCTGCATCTATCACGGCTGGAAATTCGACGTCGACGGCAATTGCCTCGACATGCCGAACGTGAAGCCGCGTCATGCCTTCGCCGACAAGATCAAGGCCAAGGCGTATCGCGCGCTGGAGCGCAACGGCCTGGTCTGGGTCTATATGGGCGACGCCGCCGCGCCACCGCCCTTCCCCGCGCTCGAGCCGCTGCTGCTGCCCGAGGCGCAGTTGCACACGCACTGGGTGCAGCGGAATTGCAACTGGCTGCAGGCAATCGAAGGCGATATCGACACCTCGCATTTCGGTTTTTTGCACGAAGGCAAAGCCGAGGCGCAGCACTATCCGACGGAGTCGGTGCTGCGCTATCGGCTCGAAGACCGCTCGCCCGATTATCATTGCACCGAGACCGAATGGGGTACGATGTACGCGGCGTTTCGGCCGGCAACGGCGGGCAATCTCTACTACCGCGTCGCGCACTATCTGTTCCCGTTCTGGACGATGATCCCGAATGCGAATTTCGGCACCAACCTCACCGCGCGCGCGTGGGTCCCGATGGACGACACGCACACGATGTTCCTGCAATGCTCGTGGAAGAAGAGCCTATTGCCGTCGCCGGCGGATCAGCGCGTCGCCGGGCTCAGCGTCGATATCCGCTACCTGCCGCGCACGACCGATTGGTACGGACGCTGGCAGCTCGCGCCCAACGAGAGCAACGACTGGATGATCGATCGCGAGAAGCAGCGCAATTCGACCTTCACCGGCATCGACGGCGTTCATCTCCAGGATCAGGCCGTCACCGAGAGCATGGGCCCGATCGTCGATCACAGCATCGAACATCTGACGATCGGCGATCTCATGATCACGCGCACACGTCAGCGCATGCTGAAAGCGATGCGGGATCTCGCCGAGAGCGGCACCAAGCCGCCGGGTGCGGCGAACGGCGACATCTTCCTCGGCGCGCATGGCGGCGATTTCGTCGCCCCGGAGAACATCGGCTGGCTCGAGACCTACGCCAATCAGGTCAAAGCATCGGCCAATCCGACCGGCGCGCTGCGCGTACCGGCGCTGGCGGCGGAGTAAGATTCCGCCGCCGCGCCAGCAGCCGGCATTCAGGGTTTGGTGGAGGCGAGACTCTTTACGTCGCCGTTGATCTCGCCGCCGTCCTCGATGTGCAGCCGGCCGTAGCGCACCGTGCCGCTGACACGCCCGGTGCCGCGGATCAGCAGATTCTCGCGCACGGTCAGCGAGCCGTCGTAATGACCCGAGATTTCCGCGCCGGTGATCTCGGCCGCACCTTTGAAAGTGCCGTTCTCGGTGACTTCGACGGTATGACAATCCTCCAATTCCGCCTCGACCTTGCCGTCGATAACCAGGCGATCGCAAAACGAAATCTTGCCGTCGAGAGAAATGCCGCGGCCGACGATCAGGCGCTTGGTCTCGCTCTTGGCCTCGCTCTTGATCTCGTTCTTATCGCGCGGCAAGACGATTGGAGTCACCGGCGCCACGCTCGCCACCCGTGGAACCGCACCGCTCGGTTTCTCCGTTGGACTCGGCAGCGTGGCCATGGCGGCGCCCATATCGGAGAGCGGCGTCACGGTCTCATGAATGCGATCGTCCGATTTTGGCTTGGCATCTTTGTCGCGCGTAAACATCGGTTACCCTCACTGATGATGTTTCAACCGCTGCGCAAAAATGATCTCCGCCACCAAACATAAGCCGTAAGCTTATCACGATCGCGCGACAAACGATGCGCGATTTTCGTAACGCGATAGATTGACGCAAGGTTTTTTTTGCGCTGGACGGCCGATAAAATTAGGCCGATGCGCCGTAAGCACGCACCTTGAGGCGAGCTGCGACGAGCCGCAGCAGCGGGTCGCTGCCCTGGTAGCTCGCGATATTGTCGAGACCGCGCACGATCAAGTAGACGCTGCCGACGAGCTCGATAAGGTATTCGTCCCGCGGCGAAGCGAGATTATGCACATCCCAGGCGATGCTGCCGATGGCAAAGAGCGCGATATAGAGCTCGATGCCGCCATAAGCGAAACGGAATTTCCCCCGCAGCCAATGGAAGAAGAACCCGGTCGCCCCGACCAGAACGAACTGCAGCGGCGGTGGCAGCGCCGAGAGCACCGCGCCGTCATGGCTGGCGAGCGCATAAAGGATCAGCGCGCCGACCGCGAGCACGGCGGATTGCAAAAGCGCTTCTTTGGTCATCGTCGCCCCGTCCGATTGAGTGCCGACGTCAAGCCTCGAGCCGCTCCGCGATCCAGCGGATGATCGTCGGGTTGGTGTCGGGCGTGTAGCCCATATGGCCGGTCGGATAGAAACGCGCGGCTTTCGGATCGCCGTGCTGCAAGAGCAGATACATGTCCTCGATCGGGAAGATCGAATCCTCGATGCCGTTGACCAGCAGCAGCGGTCCGCAGGGCTTATCGAGCACACCCTGTTTCAAGAGCGACAGGCGCGGGCAGAGTTCGACCCATTCGTCGAAGCCTTTCTGGCCGAAGGCGCTGGCCAGCGTCTCGGCGAGCTCGAAGGCATAAGTACCGTGCTGCGCTTTCTCGATCCATTCGGGCGTGAAGGCATAATGCGCGCAGCCGCCCTGGGCGACGGCGGCGGCGATGCGCGTGCGGTGGGTATGCGCGACCTTCGCCGCCCAGTAGCCGCCGGTGCTGCCGCCCCACACGGCGATGCGCTTGGTATCGATCTCGTGCCGCGTCGCGCACCAATCGAGCACCGCATCCCATAGCCGCTCGGCATTTTCCGAGCCGACCAGCGGCGCGTCGCCGGTGCCCGGCATGTCGATCAGCAGCAGCGATAGGCCGGCAGCGATGATCGGCTCCCAGATTTCAGTACGATCTTCCTTGAAGGTATCGATGCCGGCCCAGAGAACCACGAGCGGCCGGCGCGCGGTGTCGCCCGGCGCGCGCACGGAATAGCCGACCGCATGAGTGCCCTCGCCCGGCCTGCCGGCGAACGGAATCTCGACGCGCTCGAAGGCGTAAGGCAGATAGCGTAACGCCGCGCGATACATCTCCTGCGACTTGCGATAGGCAGCGCGCTTGGCCGCCGAGTTCGTGGTCGGAAACCGCGCCATGCGATAGAGCCCGTAAGCGTGGAAATAATGATCCTTGGCCGCTGCGTCGCCTTTCGCTTCGGCGGCGCGTGCAAGCGCCTCATGAGGCTGTGCTGCTTCGCTGTAAGCTGCCGCCCAGGCGTCGCGATCAAGCGAGGCAAGCGTGGCGAAGACGCGCTGGTGATCCTCGTAGCGCGTGAAAGCCATCGGATGCAGCGCCGCCTTGGCGTTGGGCTGCCAATGCTGCCACAGCTCGGTCATCGATCGCGTGTAGCGTTGCATGATGCCCCGGTTCACGTTGCGCGCGTATCATGCGAGCGCGGCCCGGGAGCGTCAATCGTTTGGCGCCATGCGCCGGATGTCAGGCGGCGGCGCTCTTGGCGGCGGCGAGCGGCAAGCGGATCACGACCCGCGCGCCGCCTTCCGGCCCGCGGCCGATCGCGACATCGCCGCCATGATGCTCGACGATCTGCCGCGCGGTTGAAAGGCCGAGACCGGTGCCGAAGCAGCGCGTGCTGAACAGCGGCTCGAACACGCGCGGCAGCGTGTCGGCGGGAATGCCCGGTCCGGTATCGGTCACGACGATCTCGACCGGATCGCCGGTGCCGGTCGCCACCGTGATGCGGCGCTCGACGAGGCCGGGGGTCTCGACCAGCGCCTCGAGCGCATTCTCGAACACTTTGACGATCGCGCAGCGCAGCCGGTCGGGATCGATCGAGACCACTGCGCCCGCGGCCGCAAGGCGCCGCTCGACGATGATGTCGGCAGGCACTTTGCAGTCGTTGAGCACGTCCTCGAGCCACGGGTCGAGACGGATCGGCGATGGCACGAAATCGCGCGCGCCGGCATAATCGAGCAGATCGACGATGATGCCGTCGCAGCGATCGATCGTGCGCTGGACGCGCTCCATCTGACGCGCGATATCGAGGCCCTTGTCGAGCGCGGCTTCGCCGATAGCATGGACCGTGTTGCGGATCGTGCCGAGCGGATTGCGCAGCTCATGCGCCAACGAAGCGGTCAGCCGCCCCAGCAGCGACAGCCGCTCTCGCTGCAGGAGCTCGGCTTCGGCCGCGGCGCGCGCCCGCTCGGCCTCGGCCTTCTCGGCCTCGACTCGCGCCATCGCGGCATAAATCTCGATCTGTCGCTCCGTCAGCGTGGCGTATTCGTCGCGCAACACCTGATGCGCGTGCGCGGTGAAGCGGCGCTCGCGATCGATCTCGCCATAGGCCGCATCGATCAGCGCCAGCAACGCCTCGAGATCGATCGCTCCGTCCGGATTCGCCGGTTGAGCCTGGCGAAGCTGACGTTGCAGCAGCTTGTGCATTTCATCCTTCGGCGAAGGTGGTGATCGTCATGGTCTGATTGTGCAGGTCGCAGTAAGGCAAGCCCTCCATCGGCGCGATCTCGCCATAGGAATAAAAGCCGGTGGTGCGGCAATCGGCGCCCAGCACCTCGGCCACCGCCTCGACCTCGTCCGCGATCCGCTGGCCCAGCAGCAGCTTGCGTCCGATGCAGCTCACCAGAATGGCGAGCCTGGCACCGCCGATCGCCGCCTGTTGCGCGGCGCGCCCGGCGCCCGCGATCAAATGATCGAAATTGCCAAGCATGATTTGCGCGACCTGGCCCTCGGGCATCGAGCCGGCGAAGATCATCGCCTTTTTTTCCTCGTCGACGCCGACCACCGTGCGCACCAGGCTCCAATCCGGCTGGTCCTTCGGATGGATACGCAACGGATACAGCAGCGCGCTCGCCGGCAGATTGGCGGCTTCGGCGCCGAGATATTGCTTGTAGAGGTCGAGCGCAGGCTCGCCGTCGAGGTCGAAGAGGGTATTGCCGCTCGAGCGGGTGATGATGCGCTTGGCGCCGACCGCGTCCCATCCGCCGACGCTGCCGTGGCCGATGCGGATTTTGTCGCCGTAGAAGCCGACCGCGATCACCCGTCCCGGCTCCGGATTGGCGTTGAGCCCGACGCGCGTCGTTTGAAAGCTCGCGCCATCGCCCGCCAAGCCGCCGGTGAGACATATCTCGCGGCCGAGGACGTGCTGGATACCCGCCACCAGCTCGGTGCCGTTGACGTTCGTGCCGTCGGACAGAACGAAGACGTTGCGCAGGCCCTGCGGCGGCAACGCCGCGCCCAGTCGTGTGCCGATCTCGAACGAGCTCCGACCCGGCATCGCGATATCGACGGCGAATTTCACCTCGGTCGCGTCGAACGCGATCGCGGTCGCGATCACCGAGCCGTCATGGACGTCGATCTCGGCGATCTCGCCGCCGGTGGTGCAGCCGACGAGCGCCGCATGCGGATAAAAACCGCGCAATTCGGCAAAGCGCGCGCCGTCGTCGAGCGTGCCCGGCGCGGCAAAATAGAGCACCAGTGCCGGTGGCGAACCCGCCTCGACGCCGAGTGTCCGCCAACCATGCCGCCGATGCCACAGGCGCTGCTCGACTTTCATGAGAACCCCTTTTTCGGATTCCCCTATCGATATCACCGACATGCTTAAGAGACGGTAAAGGTCCTAGCTCATAACTCATTGATCGGGCTATGACAATTCCATCATGCGGGCACGGCGAGGCTCATTTCGCGCTCGCGCTGAGGCTCGGCAGCAAGCTCGCCGGGTCGATGGTGCGCGTACCCTGGCGAATCTCGAAATGCACCTGCGGCGTATCGACGGTGCCGGTCGAGCCGGCCTTGGCGATCTCCTGGCCGCGCTTTACGACCTCGCCACGCTTCACCAGGAGCTGCGAATTATGGGCATAAGCGGTCATATAGCCGCCGGAATGCTTGATCAGCACCAGATTGCCGTAACCGCGCAGCTCGTTGCCGGCATAGGCGACGACCCCGGCATCGGCCGCACGCACTGGCTCGCCCTCGCGCGCGGCGATGTTGATGCCGTCGTTGTGGGTGCCGTTGGGCCCGGTGCCGTAGCGCCCAATGATGCGGCCCTGGACCGGCCAGTCGAAGCCCTTGCCGATTCGCGGCGGGAATTTGGGAGCCTCCGGCGGCGGTGCGGGTAGGGTCCCCGCCTGCGCCGCTTTTGCGGTTGGCGGCGCGCCCGGCTTCTCAGGCGGCGGCGATCCGAGCCGGGCATTCGGCACGGCAGGCGCCGTCGCGACTGCCGGAGCTGCGGCCGGCGGCGATTTTTCCGGCGGCTCGACCGAGGCGGGAAGATAGAGCGTCTGCCCGCTATGCAACGCGTAGGGTGCGCTCAGCGAGTTCAGGCTGGCCAGCGTGCTGATCTCGACGCCATAGAGCCGCGAAATGCCGTAGAGCGTGTCCCCCGGCTGCACGACGTGGAAGCGCTCTTGCGGCAGCACCAGCGTGGTGCCGGCCGCCACCTGGAATGGCGGATCGAGATTGTTGGCGTCGATGATCGAGCGCAGCGGCACGTCGTAATGCCGCGAGATCGTGTAGAGCGTATCGCCCTTGGCGACCACGATTCGGCCGGGATGGGGCAGATGTTCTTGCGGCACCAACGCCGGTGGCGGCGCCGGGCTTCGCGCTTGCGCGCCGGGAAACGACAGCGGCGCCGGCGGCCCTTCGCGCACGCAGCCCGCGAGCGCCGCCAATGCCGTCAGTGCAATGATCGCCGCGAGCGGCCTCGAACGCGTCATGGCCCGAGTTTATGCCACGGCGCGCGAATCCCGTACAACTCGCGTTACCGGGATGCGCTGCGTGGCAGGCCGGCGACCAGCGGCACGAAGCGCACCGGACCCAGTTGCTCGCTCGTCAGCTCGTTGCCCATGCGCCGCAGGCGCATCAGCATCTGGTCGCGCTTGTCCTCGCCGACCGGCGCGATCATCATTCCGCCCTCGGCCAAACTGTCGAGCAGCGCCTCGGGCAATCCCGCCGCCGCAGCCGTGACCATGATGCGGTCGAAGCTCGGCTGCTCGGGCCACGCTTTGGTGCCGTCGCCGAAGCGCACGGTGACGTTGTGCAGGCGAAGTTGCTTGAAGCGCTCCTCGGCGGTTTTCACCATCGCGCGATGGCGCTCGACGGTGAAGACGCGGCGCGCCAGCCGCGCGAGCACCGCCGCCTGGTAGCCCGAGCCGGTGCCGATCTCGAGCACGATGTGGCGATCGGTCACCTCGAGCGCCTGGGTCATCAGCGCGACGATAGAAGGCTGGCTGATGGTCTGGCCGTGGCCGATCGGCAGCGCGACGTTCTCGTAAGCGCGGTCGCGGAAGGCCCCCGGCACGAACAGCGCACGCGGCACCTGCGCGATCGCCTCCAGCACGCGCTCGTCCGCGATGCCTTCGGCGCGCAGCTCGCCGATCAGCCGCGCCGCGGGATCGCGGGCGCTCATCGCGGCGGTTTCCGGCCGCGCGATTTGCCGGAGAGCGCCTTGCGCAAAACCGACAGCGCGCGGCGATTGGTGAGATCGAGAAACACCGGCGTCACCGCGACGTAACCCTCGGCGACGGCGCGCACGTCGCTGCCGCGGCGCGAATGCTCCTCGTCGCGCTGCGGCCCGACCCAGTAATACCGCCGGCCGCGCGGATCGAGGCGCTCCAGCAAATGGTCGCCGATCTTGCGGCCGCCTTGCGCCGCGGCGGCAATGCCTTTCACCGCGTCCGGTTTCAGATTGGGAAAATTCACGTTGTAAAAGGACTCGCGCGGCCAGGGCAGCGCCGCGAGCCGGCGGATGACCTTGGGCGCCCATTCCGTCGCCGCCGACCAGTCGAGCTTGCGGTCGTCGGCGAGATGCTGGCTCAAGGCGATCGCCTTGAGATCGAGCAGGCTCGCCTCCATCGCCGCGGCGATCGTGCCCGAATAGGTCACGTCCTCTCCCATATTGCTGCCGCCATTGATGCCCGATAGCACCAGATCGGGCGGACGCTGATCCTTGAGCACGGCATTAACGGCCAGCAGCACGCAATCGGTCGGCGTGCCGTCGACGGCAAACCGCCGGGGACCAAGCTGACGCACGCGCAACGGCCGCTGCAGGGTCAGCGAATGGCTGGCGCCGCTCTGCTCCAGCTCGGGGGCGACCACCCACACGTCGCGGCTGAGACGTTGCGCGATGCGCGCCAGCAGCTTGATGCCGGGCGCCTCGATGCCGTCGTCGTTGCAAACCAGAATGCGCGCGCGTGCGAGATCGATGCCCTCACCCATCGGGGCGCAGGACCTCGGCACCGCCCATGAAGGGTCTCAGCACCGGCGGGATGACGATCGAGCCGTCTTCCTGCTGGTGATTTTCCAAGACCGCGATCAGCGTGCGCCCGACCGCGAGGCCCGAGCCGTTGAGCGTGTGCACGAAGCGATTGCCCTTACTTTCTTTCGGCCGGAAGCGGGCATTC
>Ga0307373_10013508_pt1 | contig 11409 bp, 7 predicted proteins | sample OX2MG_FD_202534 | JGI IMG/M metagenome (GOLD analysis project Ga0307373, IMG submission 202534) | Soil microbial communities from Risofladan, Vaasa, Finland - OX-2 | ecosystem: Environmental > Terrestrial > Soil > Coastal area > Acid sulfate soil | place: Finland: Risofladan, Vaasa | collected... | reverse complement strand
GTGGCAGATGCAGGAGAACCTAGAGCATCGGCGCGGGGAAATCCGCGTGGAAGCGACGGCAGGCGGCGGAATGGTGGCCGTAAAGATGAATGGCCAGAAGCAACTCACCGAAGTGAAGATCGAGGCGGATATATTCGCCGGCAAAGATCAGGAGATGCTGCAGGATTTGGTTCTCGCCGCGGTCAATGAAGCCTCGCGCCGCGTGGATGAAGAGCTTGCCAAGCAAGTGAAAGATATGGCGGGGAGCCTGCCGGGAGTGGGCGGCATGCGAATCCCGGGGCTTTTCTGAATCGAACGCACTTGCGCTCACAGATGGTTGTGCAACTGATTTCCATCCACAGAGTATTCCCGTCCATACACGCGGACTCCTAATGCCTGATTTTGCTCCATCGATCACTCGATTAATCGACGAACTGAAGCACTTGCCCGGTATCGGACAGAAAACGGCGCAACGACTGGCGTTTCATTTGCTGCGCGTGGATCGCGAGCGGGCGCTGGCGCTTTCCGACGCGATTCGCGAAGCGAAAGAAAAAATCCGGGAGTGTTCGGTTTGCAACAACATTACGGATGCGGATCCGTGCTATTTCTGCACGAGTCCCACGCGGAGCAAAAAGACAATTTGCGTGGTCGAAGAAGCGCCGAATATTTCCGCAGTGGAAAAAACGCGCGAATACAACGGGATGTATCACGTGCTAGGCGGCGCGCTTTCGCCGTTGCAGGGCCGCGGGCCGGAGCAACTGAAGATCAAGAGCCTGATCGAGCGGCTGAAGGGCGGCACGGTCGAGGAAATTATTATTGCGACGAATCCCACGGCGGAGGGCGAAGCGACCGCTGTCTACCTGTCGAAACTGATCAAGCCGCTTGGCGTGCGAGCCACGCGCATCGCCATGGGCATCCCCGTCGGCTCGGATTTGGAATACGCCGACGAGGTGACCATGATGAAGGCGATGGAAGGCCGCCGCGAGCTTTAGCGGCCTAGCCGGCATCTTTTTCTTACTACTTTACTGCGCCGCGGATTGCAGCGACGCTGTGGCTGCGTTGATGGCGTCCGCTTCCTTCTGCAATACACCCGCAACGATTCCGATTTGCTCCGTAGCTTGCTGCCAATTCTTCTGCTCGATTGCTTCCCGCACTCCGGGAATCGTCTTCACGCCGTAGCCCGTGAAAATACCCGGAGCATACAGCTCATTTTTGTACCAGGGGCGGCCAGGCAAACCGGCGGCACTGAGCAAGTCGCGCTCGGTCTGCATGAGCGCGCGATTGACGGGTTTGAAAGAAGCGCTTGCAGCCGCGGATGCATAGGTTTGCTGCGCTTTCGTGAACGCTGCTTGATAATGTTGAGCGCTCTGGCGGAGGTTGGCCAGCGCGGTGTCCATTGGCGAGAAATCCAAGTTAGGCTCGGGCGATTCGGCGGTCGGCGGGACATAGATTTTCGTGGGATCGCTGATCGCCGAAAAAACGCCGTCTTGGATTTCCTTATTCCGCTCAGTAATTTGATCGCTCTCGGTTTTGGCCAGTTTTTTAAGTTGAGAAATGTACCGGCCGAGGGCTTCCGTAAGACCGTTGAAATCGAAAGGAACGACATCGGCGTCGGCCAAGCGCATAACCGTGGTGCCGGTGACTTGCGCGAGGGCGCGACCGTATTCTTCCGTGGGATCGCCAAAATGTGAATACCAATAGTAGTCGTCGTAAATCGAATGATAGATTCCGCCGCCCGATTCTCCGCCGAAACCGTAGTCAATGGAGGCGATGCCCGCGTGGTCGATGAACGCGGAATAATCGGAGCCGGAACCAAGATCGCCGATGATGAGATTTTTCTGCGACTCGATCTTCTGCCGATCGGCGGCGTTTCGCGCGTGCGCAATACGATCCATGCGCAGGCGGTTCCACACGGAGATGTTTTTCTCCGGGTCTTGAACATTCTTGGCCACGTCGTTCACGAGGGATTCGAGTGTGTGCGAGCCTTCGGCGCGCAAATAGCCGCGGCCGTTCGAGTCGGAATTCACGTAAGCAACGGCGTGGGTGTTGAGTTCGTCGATATGCTCTTCGACCCATTCGGTTGAACCGAGAAGGCCGGGCTCTTCGCCATCCCACGCGCAATAGACAATCGTGCGCTTGGGACGCCAGCCTTGTTTGTAGAGCACGCTCATCGCGCGCGCTTCCTCGAGCAAGGAAACCTGGCCGGAGATGGGATCCTGCGCGCCATTCACCCAGGCATCGTAGTGATTGCCTCGGATCACCCATTCGTTGGGATATACGGAGCCGGGGAGCTTTGCGATGATGTCGTGGACGGGCTTCAGATCCCAATGGAAGGCGAGTTTCAGGTGAACTTTGGCGGGGCCCGGGCCGATGTGATATGTGATGGGCAAAGCGCCGCGCCAGCCGCTGGGAGCCACGGGGCCACCGAGGGCTTTCAGCAACGGCAACGCATCGCCGTAGGAAATGGGCTGGACAGGAATGGGTTCGATGGTTTTCGCGTCCTTAAGTGGCAGGCGCTTGGCATTTGCTGTTGCGCCCACCCCGGGAGTAAGTGGATCGCCGGGATAGATTTCCATTTCCATCACGCTGCCGCGCTGCACGCCCTGGTCGGGACGATACGGGCCTTTCGGGAAAACATCACCCTGGTAATAACCGTCATCGCGCGGATCGGAATAGATCAGGCAGCCAATCGCGCCATGTTGCGCGGCAAGCTTCGGTTTGATGCCGCGCCAGGAATGGCCGTAACGAGCGATGACAATTGCGCCCTTCACGGAAATTCCCATGCGCTCGAGCTGCTCATAATCTTCCGGGACGCCGTAGTTCACGTAGACAAGCGGAGCAGTGACGTCGCCATCCGGGGAATAGGCGTTGTAGGTGGGGAGTTGTTCGGCGTGCTGCGAGGAAGTTGAATCACCAGGCACGGTGGGTTCTTCGAGCTTGGCGACAAAGTGAGTGGGGGCAACAAGCTCGACGACGCGCTCCTTCGGCGTCGGGAACAAGACGTCGAACGTTTCGATGTGCGCGTCCCATCCCCATTTCTTGAACTGCGCCAGGAGCCATTCACTGTTCTGCTTGTCATAAGGCGAGCCGACGTGGTGCGGGCGCGCCGCGAGCAACTGCATGTCCGCCTTCATATTGGCGGGCGAAGGGATGGCGCGGAACTTCTGCTCCCAATTTTGCTCGGCCGCGCCGGAGGTGCCGAAGAAGCCGCTGAGGCTTGCCTGCTCCTGCTGCTGACCGACCGTTACCAGCGGAAGGCAGAGAATCAAACCGATTAGAAACGCAAGACGACGCATAAAACCTCCCAAGAATTGGACTAGCTATTACACCAAATTTTCATATTTGTGCTCGACTCGGGCACCCGGCGACTGGCGTGTTATCACGGCGGGAACGTCAAAGTCAATTGAGAAGAGAATACGCGCGAGCAATTTGTCCGGGTTGCGCTACTTCGTAGGGCCGGAGTATAAAGAGCGCAGAGTCTACGGAGGATTATGATGGCGTCTCTCTCCGAATACATGTCGCGCTACGACCACGAGCACACGAATCGGTGGAATAAAGTGTGCCACGGCATTGGGATTCCGCTGGTGATTGCCGGGATCGTTTTGCTGTTTATGCTGCACTGGCGCTTGGGGCTGGCGCTGTTCGTTTTGGGGTGGAGTTTCCTATTCGGCGGTCACCGGATTGAGGGCAACAAACCCGCATTTTTCCAGGGCGTAATCTATTTTCTGGTCGGGCCACTCTGGATCGCCAAGGAAATCAAGGACGCGGCACTCAGCCGGGGCAAACATTCGCCCAACGCGCGGTGACTTCCGCAACTCTCGGCGGCCGCACGCCTCGAGATGCACCTCAAAAAGGTAACCTTTTTCGCACACCTGTACCCCGCCGGCCGCCATTGGCAGGCCCCGGATGCTAAGGTAGGAAATTGCCTCCGAGGGGCAGTGTGTGACCGAGCAGATGGCAGCCACCGAAGCCGATATTCAGAAACGGCGGAGCACGCGAATTGCCCAGTCCGTGCCCGTTACCGTCATAGGTGTGGACGCCCTCGGGCAAGCCTTCAAGGAGCGAACTTCAACGGTATCAGTCAACTGCCACGGCTGTAAGTACCAGTCAAAACACTATGTTCCGAAGGGTTCCCAAGTAACCATCGAAATTCCTCGCCCCCAATCGGAGGCACCCGCTAGAACTGTGGAAGCAACCGTGGCGTGGGTGCAGCGCCCGCGAACCGTACGCGAACTTTTCCAGATCGGCGTGCAATTTACAGTCCCGGGAAATGCGTGGGGTATCGCGTTCCCGCCGGCAGATTGGTTCCCGCTTCCGGATGAACAGGAAGGCGAGATTCAAATTCCGGTACCGCCGCCCGCAGCGGAGACGCTGGCAAATCAGCCTCTGATGCACCACGAAATGCCAGCGGAAATTCCTGCTCCCGTAATTGCTTTGGAATCCGATGTTGAAGCAGCGGGCGAACAGGCAGAAGACAACGTGCGAGTACTGCCGGTTGCCGCGCAGGCGCAGGAAACGATGTCTGCCGCGCGCCAGATGGCGCGGCTAGTCGCGGAAGCGAAGCAGCACCTGCGGCGCTCAATGCAGAGTGGCGCGGCAGAAGCGGTGGCGCAGGAGTTACGAACCGCCCGCGAACAGGTGGAAGTGCAACTCCGCACGGTTGTGAACGAGGCCGTCGAGGATTCCGTAACAAAAGCGACTGAGAACTCCGTCCAGAGATCGGTGCAGAGCGCCGTCGAAAACGCTGTCCGGGACTCGCTCGAGCACCTTGTGGGGCAGGCGACGCAGCAGGTGGTTCAAAACGCGCTGGCTGCCTTCGAGCAAGCGCGGCGAGCCGCGTCTCCCAAGCCAGAAGAATTGGACACGCAGGTACGAGCGGCAGTCGAGCGAGTGGTCGAAACTTCCGCGGCAAAACTTGCTGAACAAACGATTCAGCAGAGCGTCCAGCAAACCGTGGAGCAGGCGGTAAAGCAGTCCGTACAGCAGGCCGTCGAGCGAGCTACCGCGAATTTGCCGATGGCACAACGGGTTGCCACGGTCACTGCGCCGACGGAAGAAGTGCTGCGGCTGTTGGACGAGGCGGCGCAGGCGCGGCTCTCGAACTGGCGCAAAGAGCTCGAAGATGCCGCAGGCAAGCTCCGGGAGCAATCGCGCGACAATTTGAGCGCGGAATCCGAGGCGGCGACGCGCAAATGGCGCGAACAGTTTGACGTGGCGTTGACGGGCGCTTCGGCGCAGATGACCGAGCAGTTGAACCAGATTTCGCATGCTGCCACGACGCGCGCGGAACAAGAAATCTCGGCGAGAAGTGCGTCATTGCAGGGTCTGCTAAACGAAGCAGCATCTGAAGCGCAGAAAAACCTCGAGGCGCTGTGCTCCGGACTCGAACAAGAGCGCACGCGGGCTGAGGCCGTAATAGACAAAGCCGATGCGGCTGTGCGTCGGGCGGAAGAAACAGGTGCGCGGATGGAGTCCATGTCGCGCGCAGCTTATGATGAAGCGCAGCGGCATCTCGATGGACTGTTGGCGTCGCAGACCGCGGAGTTGAACCGCCGTGTCGATGACGTCATTCAGAAAAAGGCGGGCGAGCTTGAAAAACCCATCAATGAAGTGGCTGACGGCGCACTGAAACGTCTCGCGGAGCAAGCGGAGCGGCAGCTTGCGCCGCACTACGAGCGGGCCCGGCAAATCGCAAGGTCGAGCCAGGAAGCTGAACAGAAGTTGCAACGGCTGGGCCAGCAAGTCGAAGAGCAACTGGCCCCGCACATCGAGCGCGCGCAGCAGACTGGACAGGAACTGAGGGCGGCGAATCAGCATGCCGAGGATGCGCTCCACCAATTCCGCGCGCAGATGCACGAAGTGTCCGAGCAGGCGCTGACGGCTTCGCTGGAACGAATGCGGCAGCAATCGGCGGAATTGCCAGCGGAATTCGAGCAAACCTGCAGGGCCGCGCTGGCGCGTGTCGAAGAAGAGCTGGATGCCAAGAGCACAGACACGACGCATGCGACATTTGAAGCGCTTTACAAGGCTTCGGAGTGGTATCAGAAGAAGGCACAGACCAGCATGCAAGCCATGCTGGAGAAGATGATGGATCAATCGACGGGGGCCATGCGGGAGCGCGCTGCGGAAGTTTCGCGGATGTTCGGCTCGGAGTTGGACCATTACAGCCGCAGCTACGTCGAGCACGCCCAGGGCATGATCGAAGAGGACGCAAAAGAAATCAAGCAGCGGACTCGGGAACAACTGGAAGAGACCGCGAAAACCGTGGCGGCGAGCGCGACCGACGAGCTACGCCGCATCACGAGCGAGAGCCTCGCGCGATTTGAGGAAGCGGCGAAAGTCTCGGCGGAGCAGACACATGCAGGCATGAAAGAAGGCGCCGACAAAGCACTGGGAGAGTTTGATACACATCTCGAAGAACGAATGGTGCAGGGGGCGACGCTCGCGCGAAAGCATCTCGAGGAACAGTTGAAACCGCTCGTCGAGGCATTCTACGCCCGGCGCGAGGCGGAACAAGCGGCATGGCTCGAACAGATGAAGGGTTCTGTCGAAAAATCCATCGAGCAGTACAAAGAAAGGCTCGAAAATACGTCAAATTCCTGGCTGCTTGCTTCCGCGACAACGCTCGGTCAGCATTCAAAATCCGTACTCCAAACCCTCTCCGAGGCCGCGGAAGAGCGCCTTCGCGACACGTGCGCGGACGTCTTTGCCGGGCTCGGCGACACTCTGCGTTCGCGACTGCTGGGACTTTCCTCCGAAGTTGGCACCGGGAAAAAACCGCCGGAGAAGAAATAAATCCACCGCTTGCCGCCGCACGGCTGCGGCGCGTCATGCTCGTCCACCGTTTAAATCCCCATGCCGGTATCCGGTATAATGCTGCGCATGGCCAATCGCGCCTATGCGAGCATTTGGGTGAGGGATTTCTCCGAGGAGACGCTGCTCGAAAGCTGGGGAAAATTTCTGAGCACCGTGCCTTTCTCGAAAGAGCGTCCGGGCTTTGGTGAACTGGTCATTCGGGCAATCGACACGGCGGAGACTCCGATCCTGGAACAAGACCTCCGTTCCGGAGAATACGGCGCGGAAGTTTTGATCGACCTGGCGCGAGAACATATCCACGTTGATTCGTCTTACGAAACGCAGGCCTGGTGGGATTTGCAGCTATATGACGCGCGAAGCAACGGCTGGGAACTGAAGCCGCAGCCGGTAGCGATCAATTGCTATGGCAATGAGTTCGATGACGGACTTTCGCAAGAGCACGGACATTTCCTGATCGATGCCGGCTTTGAACATTTGTTTACGGGCCATGCGGGACTTCTCGGATTCCGCGGCACGCCTGGGCAGTACGGGGAGCACCCGGACGAGGGCACGTTTGTTGCATTGATGTCACAACCCGAGAACTTACGCGCCTATCACGAAAAAACGTGTGAGAACATTCGCAAGCTCTACGACTGGATAGCGCGCATCGAGACGGCGCTGCCCGTCGAGCGATACCGATTATGGTCCGAGGGAGAAGCGAATTTTGAAGCGCGGATGGAAGAAATCCTGGCGGGGCGTTAGCACGGTGCGGCCAAAGCGACACGTGGCCCTTTCGTGTGAGACGGGTACAAGTTAGAATTGTTTTTACTCGTTCGTCTCCGAGCCTGTGAGGAACCTTTGAGGAGAATCGTGCGATTCTTTTGGCTATTGGCCGTCTGCGGCGCGTTTGTGTTGATCGCATCCTGCGGCGGCAGCCCGCATCCAAATACTCAACGGACGGAGAAGCCGGCTGCTCCGGTATATCCACCGGAAGTGGATCAAGCGGCGCAGAAGCTATTCGGGGCGGAAACGGAAGTGCTTGCGTATGGCGACTTGGCCGAAAATGGGAAACAAGAAGCCCTCGTGGTCAATCGGCTGAAGAAAACGCCGAAAGGGATGGTCCCTGGGAACCTGGTGACTCGCGCGGGGATTCTGGAGAATGAAGGCAAAGGTTCGTGGAAGGAAATCTTCCTTTGCGACGAGCATTTTAAGAACCCGAAAGGCTTTCTCGGCGGCCAGCCGCTCGCGCCCGTAAATGGCTGGCGCTTGCAATATGAACAGGACGCGAAAAAGGGCCTGGAGATGTATTTTACTCCGCTGCAAAAACCGGCCGGAGGATATATCCAAACTTTTGGAGTACGGTGGAATCCCGCAGTGAAGCGTTACCAAATGCTGGACCGGAATTTCGATAAATTCCTGGGCGAACTCTCAACGCTCGAGCCTATTGACGATACGAATCCATGAGCACAGCAGCTCACACAATTAGCGCAGCGAAGAAGGCGCAGACGAAGGCCGGTGCGGCAGCCGAGTTGCGGCGATTGATCCCATATTTAGGGCCGTACAAGGGCGCGATTTCGCTCGGCCTGCTGATGCTAGCGGTGATGGGATTAATCGGCGCGCTTCCGCCGCTGATTATCGGTTCGATCATAGATTGCCTGAAGGGATCGCCGCAACCAATGCCCAATCTTACAGGGGCATCGCACGCGGGCGCAATAACGTTCTGGCACTCTGCGCTGAAGCCGATCCTCTATTTTTATCAGCCGGAAAGCCGTCATACGTTGGGGATTCTTTGCCTGATGCTAGTAGGCGTGGTGGTGGTGAAGGGCATTTTCTCATTTACGTCGCGTTGGGTTCTCATAGGAGTTTCACGCGACATTGAATTCGATCTGCGAAACGATTTGTTGGCGCGGCTGGTGAAGTTGGAACCAGAATTTTACGTACGGAATCGCACGGGCGATTTGATGTCACGTTGCACAAATGACTTGAGCGCGGTACGCATGGTTCTGGGTCCGGGGATCATGTACAGCGCGACCACGTTGGTGGGTATGGCGGTAGCTCTTGCGGTGATGGCGAAGATATCGCCGCTGCTCACTCTCGAGGTACTGTTTCCCGTTCCGTTTGTATTCATCACCGTTAGGTATTTCGGAACGGTAATCCACGAGCTGCAGTCGAAGATTCAGGCGATGTTGGCCACGCTTTCGGCCAAGGCGCAGGAGAACCTGGCTGGAATACGCGTGGTAAGGGCCTATGGGCAAGAGGAGGCGGAAACTCGGGCGTTTGACGAAGCAAATAGGCAGTACGTGGGGCAGAACATACGAATGATTCGCGCGTGGAGCCTGTTCTTTCCCGCGCTGTCCACGATCATCGGATTTTCGATTGTGTTCGTGCTGTGGGAAGGCAGCCGGATGGTCGTTCAGGGCCGCATCTCGCTGGGGGCACTGATCGCATTTTACACATTCGTAGGCCAACTCGTATTTCCGATGATCGCGCTCGGCTTCGTGACGAATATTTTTCAGCGCGGGGCGGCCTCGATGGGCCGATTGAACTATATTTTGGACGTGGAGCCGGGAATCAGCGATGTGGGAATGCAAAGGGAGGCGCCAGCGGAGGTTCGGGGCGAAATCGAATTCCGCAATTTGACTTTTACTTACCCCACAACTCAAAGCGGAAATGGAACGCAGCCCGCAGCGAACGGTAAGAATTCTGAGAATGGCGCAAATGAGCCGGTGCTGCGGAATATCAATTTGCTCATTCCGGCAGGTTCAACCACAGCGATTGTTGGCCCAACCGGGAGCGGAAAAACGACGCTGGCGGGACTGATCGTGCGGCTTTGGGAAGCGCCAGCCGGCACGCTCCTTATTGACGGCAAATCGATTCGCGAGTGGCCACTGGCGAGGCTGCGGCGAGCGATCGGTTTTGTGCCACAAGATGCGTTTTTGTTCAGCGACACGCTGCGCGAGAATATTTCATTTGGCGTGGAGGAAGCGACGCTGGAAGCGGTGGAAGACGCATCGCACGTCGCGAATATCGCGGGCGACATCTCGGATTTTCCGGGACGCTATGAAACGATTGTCGGCGAGCGCGGAATCACGCTCTCGGGCGGCCAGAAGCAGCGAACAACGCTAGCGCGGGCGCTCATTCGCGATCCGAGAATTCTGATTCTGGATGACGCCTTTTCGAGCGTAGACACCGATACGGAAGAAAAAATTCTGCAGGGACTGGAAGACGTGTTCAAGGAGCGCACGACGATACTGATTTCGCACCGATGTTCGACCGTGCGCGATGCCGATCAAATTGTTGTGTTGCGCGTCGGCGAGATCATCGAAAGAGGGACGCACGAAGAGCTGATCGGGCTTGGCGGATATTACGCGGAGCTGTATCAGAAACAATTGCTCGAAGAAGAGCTGGCCAGAGAATGAGCATACATCAGGAAGAAGAAAAACTCGGGCGCATCTACGATTCGCAGCTGACGTGGCGGCTGCTGAAGTATCTGAAGCCGTACAAGTGGCGAGTGTTTGTGGCGCTTGCGCTGACGATCGTGGTTACGCCTCTGCGACTAGTCGGGCCGCGGCTTTTTGCCGCGGTAATTGACCGCTACATCACGCCGGCCCTGAGCAACAAGATCACGATGGACGCGGCGTTCCATGGGATTCTCTGGATTTCGCTGGCGTTCGTCGCAACGCTGATTCTCAGTTTCGGGTTTCAGTACGGACAAGTGCGCATCATGCAATCGGTGGGCCAACAGACGATGTATGACCTGCGCAAGCAGATCTTCGGCCATTTGCAGCGGCTGCCGATAAGCTTCTTCGACCGCACGCCGGTGGGACGCCTGGTCACGCGAGTAACTACCGACGTGGATGCGCTGAACGATTTGTTCGCGGCCGGCGTTGTGGCTATGGTGAATGATTTCTTTTTCCTGGTGGCCGCAATCGCTTACATGTTGAAACTGAACTGGAGGCTGGCGCTTGCGGCGTTCGCGGTGTTGCCGCTGATGTTCGGCGTCACGTGGCTATTTCGAAACAGCGTTCGCGACGCAAACCGGCAGATCCGCACCGGGGTGGCGCGAATCAATGCATACCTGCAAGAGCACATCGGCGGAATGGCGGTGATTCAGCTTTTCAACCGAGAGCAAAAGGCGCGGGAACAATTCAAGGGGCTGAACCTCGCGTATAACCTTGCCTTCAAGAAGGCCATCAAGGCATATGCGCTTTTCTATCCAGCGATCGATCTGCTTTCTTCGTCGGGATACGCAATGATTTTCTGGTTCGGCGGATTGCGGCAGCTTGCGGGAGGTATGGGCATCGGCGTGGTCGCGGAATTCTATATGTATTCGCAGCAGTTTTTCATGCCCATTCAGGATTTGAGCGAAAAATTTAACATTTTGCAATCCGCGATGGCCGCGTCCGAGCGCATTTTCAAGCTGCTCGATGAGCCTCTGAAGGTTCAGTCGGCCCCCAACCCCGTGACGCTGGATCACCCGCGGGGCGAAATTGAATTTCGCAATGTGTGGTTTGCGTATCGCGGCGGAGAGAATACGAGCGAAGAAGATTGGGTGTTGCGCGACGTTTCGTTTCGCGTAGCGCCCGGACAAAGCATCGCCATCGTTGGGCATACCGGCGCGGGCAAGACGACGGT
>Ga0307373_10013507_pt1 | contig 11409 bp, 9 predicted proteins | sample OX2MG_FD_202534 | JGI IMG/M metagenome (GOLD analysis project Ga0307373, IMG submission 202534) | Soil microbial communities from Risofladan, Vaasa, Finland - OX-2 | ecosystem: Environmental > Terrestrial > Soil > Coastal area > Acid sulfate soil | place: Finland: Risofladan, Vaasa | collected... | reverse complement strand
AGAGCACTGTAATATCACTGGCAGCGTCGCCGATGGTATTAACATTAGTGCCTCGCTATTAGTCATGTCGGCAATGGGTCGAGCATGACCTTAATAGTCGAACTGGCGCGTTAACACTGCTGGTCAAGGGGACCAGGCGCCAGAGTCGCGAAATCGGGTTGGTTGGCCTGGTTGTAACAATGAAGGCGCAATGAGCAGTGTCAGCGTGGACGCACATGCTGATTCTCCTGCGCTCGGATATGTCGGCAATAATTCAGCGCCAGGGCGGCGGGGCCGTATTCTGGGCTGGATTGCGGCGACAGGAATTATCCTCGCGCTGCTGGTCATGATCGGGGTCTCGCTGCTGCGGTCAAGCTGGATGGCCCCGGCCCTGAGCATGCCCCGGCCGGGACCGCCCTGGGAGATCCGCTCGATCCGTATCCCGGTCCCCGCCGTGACCATCGCGCTCTGGCTGGCCGCGCTTCTCGCCGCCGCGGGCCTGACTGCCGGGCTGGCGGCGGTGCGCTCCGGTGTCCGGGTGAGCGCGCGTTCCGTGCTCGCCGCTGGCCTGCTCGCTGTCGCGGTGCTGACCGTCTTGCCGCCGGTGGGGTCCAGTGATGTGCTCGACTACGTGGCCTACGGCCGGATGGTCCAGATCGGACGGAGCCCATACGTCATGACCCCTGCTCAGCTCGGGCAGGCCCGTCGCGCCTACGGCCAGTCCGTGCCGCTGGAGTGGAACCATCAGGTCACCGTCTACGGGCCGCTGGCGACGGCGGAGCAGTTCGCGGCCACGGTGCTTGGCGGGTCATTGGCGGCGCGGATCACCTTCTGGCTCAAGCTCTTCAATGCGATTGCCTTCGGCGCGGTCGCGCTAGCGGTCCACCGGATACTCCGCGGGGATCAGGCCGCGCGGCTGCGGGCGCACCTGCTGTGGACGGCCAACCCCCTGCTCCTGTGGGGTCTGATCGCGGCCGGGCACGTGGACGCCCTGGCCGCGGCCGCTGGCCTGCTCGGACTTCTGCTGGCAGGGACCGGAGCGGTCACCCGGAGCCCCCTGCGGGCGGCGGTGGCAGGACTCCTCGTCGGCACGGCCGCGGACATCAAGGTCTTCTACGTCCTGTTCGGGTTCGGTCTGTGCTGGCGGCTCAGGCAGCAGCCTCGGCTGGCAGCCGCGGCTGCTGGCGGAATGCTTGCCGTGCTGGTGCCGACCTACCTGTGGTTCGGGCCGCCCGCTGTTGACGCCCTTCTCGCCAGGCGGAATAAGGCCACGGTCGACAACTTCTACCAGTTCTTCTCCGGCCCGGCCGGATACCTCGCCCAGCACCTGATGGTGGTGGCCGCTGCTGCTGCCGTCTTGCTGGCGATCCTGGCCGTCAGGCGGCTGCCGGACGACGTCACGGGACCGCCCGCGGTCAGGCCAGCGCTCGCGCTGAGCGCGGCCTGGCTGTTCGTCTGCCCGTACCAGATGCCCTGGTATGACGCCATGCTGCTGTGCCTGCTCGTGCTGTATCCCGCATCGAGGCTGGACTGGCTGGTGCTGGCCAGGCTGACCGCGGGCACCCTCGCCCTCATGCCGGGCAATCCGTGGCTGCCGCCCGGTGCCGTCCTGTCGGCGCTGGCCAGGATCAGTCAGGTTGTCGTAGCGCCCGCGGCGCTGCTCGCCACGGCAGTTGGCCTGGCCGCGCTCTGCGCGTGCGGGCGGGTGGTGCCCCGAACCCGTACCAGCGCGAACGCGATCAGCAGCAGGAGTCCCGTGAGCCCGGTCAGCACGTAGAGATTCCCGGTCACCAGCTCGGTGTCGTGCCAGTGGTATTCCGGGTACCAGGGCCGGTCGCCAAGCTGGTAGTACGTGCCCGGGTTCGTGTTCGGCGGCAGCCAGATCAGTCCGAGCGAGAACCCGCCGAGGTTAGCGGCCTCGCCGAGCAGGCTGCCGGGCCAGGCGGCGAACAAGCCGGTGACCAGCGCCGCCACGGCGAGCAATGCCCAGCGAAGGGCAGCACGACACCGCGCGGCGTAGCCGGCCAAAGCCGCTACCCCCGGCACGACCCATACCCAGTGATGATCCCAGCTGATGGGCGAGGCCAGCAGGCCAGTCAGCGCGCAGGTGAGAACCCCGGCCAGCGGATATCCGCTGCGGGCGAGGACGGCAGCGGCGGCCAGCCCGGCGACCACCGTCAGGGCGGCCACGGCGAGCCACGGCCCGTGGCCGCCGGTCACGCTCCCGGCGAACCGGGTGACGACGGCGCTGAGCGACTGGTTGCCTTCCCAGCCGACGAATCCGGTCCTGCTGCCGCGGGCGAACACGCCGCCCAGCCACCACCGCCGTGAATCGGCGGGCAGCACGCAGAAACCCAGCGCGACGGTGGCGGCGCAGGTTCCCGCCGCCACGGCCGCCTGCCGGAACCGCCCGGTCAGCAGCAGGTACGGGATGAAGATCAGCGGGACGAGCTTGATGCCGGCCGCGAGGCCGATGCCTGCCCCCTTCCACCAGCGCCGGTCTGGCTGACAGGCATCCCACATGATCAGCGCCATCAGGACAAGCTCGATCTGACCGAGATAGAGCGTCCGCTGAACTGGCTCGGTCCAGAACATCACGGCGGCGAGCAGCAGCGTTGCGCCCATCCTCGCGGCCCGCGTGGGCGCGGTGGGTCCGGCCTCCTGCGGCGGACCCGTTCTTGCTGCCCTCGCCGGCCCGACGGATACGGCCGACCCCTGCGCTGGGCCGCCGGGGCTGAACTGGGGCAGGCCGCCGAGGGTGAACCAGATCGCGGCGATCAGCGCCAGGACGTTAACCGCGACCCACGTCTTCAGCAGCAGGGGCAGTGCGGGGATCGTGAGCATGGTGAACAGCAGCGCCGCGAACGGCGTGTAGGTGAACTTCAGGTTCAGGTGCCCGGGCCAGTCGTAGAGCGGAGAGACCCGGTGCGGGTTGTACCAGGGAGCGACGTGCGCGGCGATCAGGCCGCCGAACCGGTAGACGCGCAGGTCTACCGGGTCCATCCAGTACGGCACGGGATGAGTGAGGGCGTAACCCAGGTACGTTCCGAGCGCGACCGCGAAGGCCGCGAGGCCGCAAGCCAGCAGCAGGAACCCGCTCCGCCATTGTGCCCGCACCACCGTAAGGTAGCTCGTTGCCGTGATCAGAGGGTCACCGTTAGTGACATAAGAGGGTTAGCGATGCTTACGCGAAAGCGGCGTGCACGCCCGTTTCAGCGGCCGGCCCGCACTTCGGCACGGCGCCGGACGGGATCAGCGAGCGCCGCGGTCAGCTGGTCGAGCGCATGCACGGTATGCCCGCTGACGACGGCGTCGCAGTGCGGCCACGCGGCGGCCATCCCGCCGGCGAGCGGCTGGTAGGCCGCGCTCTTGGTCCTCGGGTTCACCCAGACGATGCGGAACGCGACCAGCGACAGCCGCTCCATCTCGCGCCGGACGAGTTCAGGCTCGCCGGTCTCCCAGCCGTCGGAGATGATCACGACCACCGCCCCGCGCGCCATGCCGCGGCGGCCGTGGTGATCGTTGAAGTCCTTGAGTGCCGCACCGATCTTGGTGCCGCCGAGCCAGTCGGGTGCCGCCTGGCCGGCGCGCTGCAGCGCGATGCCCGGAAGGGTGCGGCCGAGCACGGGCGTCAGCCGGGTCAGCCTGGTGGCGAACGTGAAGACCTCGGCGCCCGCTCCGCCCGCGGCGCAGTACAGCAGCTGGATCATCGCCCGCGCGTAGGGCTCCATCGATCCGGAGATGTCGCAGAGCACCACCAGCCGCCGGGGCCGCCGGGCCGGAGTGCGGCCGATCAGCCGGAACGCGTGGCCTCCGGTCCGCCTAGCCTGGCGCAACGTGGCGCGCATGTCCGTGCGCCTGCCTCCCGACCTGCGCCGCTGCCGCCGCGACCGCCGCTCAGGCACGGCCAGCGTGAGCCTGCGCATCAGCGTCGCCACCGAGATCAGCTCGACGTCGGAGAGCTCGGCGAAATCCTTGCTTGCCAGCCGCTCTGCGCTCGTGCCGAGGTAACGGTTCTCCGCCTCCGGCTCGGTCCCGTCGTCCTGCCTGGCCTCCCCGTCGGAGTCGGCGGTCCTGCTTTCCGTGCTGCTGATGGCGTGCTGCTGAGCTGCCCTGGCCGCGCTGGCCAGCAGATGTTCCGGCGAGGCGTCAGGAAGACCGCCTAGACCGGCCGGGCCCGGCTGGCCGCCTGCCTCACCGCCGTCGCCCAGCCCGCCGAAGACCTGGTCGAAGACGGCACGCAGGATCAGGGCCTGGTCCCTGCTCGACACCAGGGTCGCGAGCGCGCACAGGTACAGGGCACGCGGCGTGCCGGGCCGGGCGACGGTCACCGCGGCGGCGAACCGCTCGCACCGGCCGGGACCGACCGGCAGGCCGGCCGCCCGGAGCGCGGCGCCGAACCGGGCGCTGACCTCGGCCAGGTCGCTAGCCGCCGGGTCCGCCTGATCCGCCGGCGGCGCCGCGGTCGACCGTCCGGGCCCGGGTCGGTCAGCCATCCTGGCCGATCAGCGTCGCGAAGCCGGCCCTGCGCACGGTGCCGAGGTCCTCGGAGTACTTGAGCACGGCGCCCGCGGTCCGCTCGGCGGCGGCGGCGTCCAGTTCTCCGGCCCCGAGGACGTGCAGCGCGCTCGCCCAGCTGATCGCCTCGGCGATACCAGGAGGCTTGGCCAGGTCGAATTCGCGCAGCCGGGCCACTCCCGCGGCCACCTGACCGGTCAGCGACTCGGCCGCCTCCGGCACCCGGCGCCTGATGATTGCCGCCACCCGCGCGACGTCCGGGTAGTCGATCCAGTGGTACAGGCAGCGCCGCTTCAGCGCGTCATGCAGGTCGCGGGTCCGGTTGGAGGTCAGGACGACAACCGGCGGATACGTGGCCCGCCGTGTCCCCAGCTCGGGGATGGTCACCGCCGACTCGGCCAGCAGCTCGAACAAGAACGCCTCGAATTCGTCGTCGCCCCGGTCGACCTCGTCGATCAGCAGCACGGCGGGGCGCGGGCCAGGATGGTCGAGCGCGGCGAGCAGCGGGCGTTCGAGCAGGTACTCATCGCTGAACAGGTCCGCCTCCCGCGGCGCCTCGCCGCGGGCCTCGGCCAGCCTGATGGCGAGCAGCTGACGGGGGTAGTTCCACTCGTACAGCGCCTCGGCCGAGGTCAGTCCCTCGTAGCACTGCAACCTGATCAGACGGGTGTCAAGGACGCTGGCCAGCGCCTTCGCGGCCTCGGTCTTGCCGACCCCTGGCTCGCCCTCGAGCAGGATCGGCTGGCCCATCCGCGCGGCGAGGAAGAGGGCGGTGCCGAGCGGTTCGTCGGCCAGGTAGCTCGCGTCGTCGAGCGCTGTCAGCAGCGCTGCGACGTCGGGGAGCTGCTCGGAAAGGTCACTCATCCGCGGTAAGGCCCTCTCGGCTAGGCAAGTCGGTTCGGCAAGTCGGTTCGGCAAACAGGACACCTGTCCATCATGCGGCAGGCTGGCCCCTGCCCCGGCACCCGGGACCGCCCAGCACCGCCACCCCGCCGGCGGGATCTAACCATGGATCGATCCCGCATACCGGGATGAATCCCCGGATCGATCGATCCCCGGGCACCCTGCCCTCGGATGAATGGCACTTCTATCCCGGAAAACACGGATGGATGTGCCATCCATCCGTGTACCGCGGCGGAGACAGCGGCGAAGGCCGGGCAGTTTGGGGCGAATGTCTGGGTCGGCCGGGGGCGGGCGTGGGTGATCGGTCCGGAATCGCCAGTCAGCCCGGAATCGCGAGGTCGCTGCGGAGCGGGCGGCCCTGGATGGCGCACCATACGGCGGCCGGAGTCAGCGGCATGTCGGCGTGGCGTACCCCGAGCGGGGCCAGGGCGTCGATGACCGAGTTCACCACGGCGGCCGGCGAGCCGACCGTCGCCGACTCGCCGATGCCCTTGGCGCCGATCGGGTGATGCGGCGAGGGCGTGACCGTGGCGCCGAGTTCCCAGGACGGGCACTCGACGGCGGTCGGCAGCAGGTAGTCCATGAACGAGCCGCCCAGGCAGTTCCCGTCGGCATCGAACGCGATCGCCTGCATCAGGGCTATGCCGACCCCGTCGGCGAGCCCGCCGTGCACCTGACCCTCCACGATCATCGGGTTGATCCGCACGCCGCAGTCGTCTACCGCGATGAACCTGCGGACCTCGACCTGCCCGGTGCCCGCGTCGACGTCGGTGACGCAGATGTAGGCGCCGAAGGGGAACGTCAGGTTCGGCGGGTTGTAGACGGTCTCGGCGTCGAGGTGGCCCTCGACGCCGTCGGGCAGGTCGAGCCCGGAGTGCGCGGCCATCGCGATCGCGGCGATCGACGCCGCCTGCTCGGGGTCGCCGCGCACCCGCCAGGCGCCCTCGGTCCATTCGAGGTCGTCAGCGGAGACCTCCATCATGGCGGCGGCGACGATCCTGGCCCGCTCGCGCGCCTTGCGGGCCGCCACGACCGCTGCCGCGCCGGAGACGGCGGTGGACCTGGAGCCATAGGTGCCGAGGCCGAACGGGGTCCGGTCGGTGTCGCCGTGCACGACCTCCACGTCGTCCGGCGACAGCCCGAGTTCGGCGGCGACTATCTGCGCGAACGTCGTCTCGTGACCCTGCCCCTGGGTCTGGCAGGAGACGCTGAGCACCGCCTTGCCGGTGGGATAGATCCGCAGGTCCGCACCGTCGGCCATGCCGAGGCCCAGAATGTCCATGTGCTTGCGCGGGCCCGCGCCGACGCCCTCGGTGAAGAAACTGACCCCGATGCCCATGTACTCGCCGCGCTCGCGCCTGGCCGCCTGCTCGCGCCGCAGGTCGTCGTAGCCGGCCAGGTCCATGGCCGCCCGGAGCGCGCGCGGGTAGTCACCGGAGTCGTACTCCCAGCCGGTCGCGCAGGTGTACGGGAACTGCTCGGGCCGCAGCAGGTTCTGCATCCGCAGCGCGGCCGCGTCCACGCCAAGCTCGCGGGCCAGCAGGTCCACCATGCGCTCGACGAGGTACACGGCCTCGGTGATCCGGAACGAGCAGGAGTAGGCGACGCCGCCGGGCGCCTTGTTCGTGTACACCCCGGTGACCTCGCAGTACGCGGCCTGCAGGTCATATGAGCCGGTGAAGATGTGGAAGAAGCCAGCGGGGAACTTGGTCGGCTGCGCCGCGCCGTTGAAGGCTCCGTGGTCGGCCAGCACCTTCGCCCGCAGGCCGAGGATCTTGCCGTCTCTGGTCGCGGCGATCTCGCCGCGCATGTGATAGTCGCGGGCGAACGAGGTGGACATCAGGTTCTCCGACCTGTCCTCCACCCACTTCACCGGCCGTCCGGTGAGAATCGAGCCGACGATGGCGCACAGGTAGCCGGGATAGATCGGGACCTTGTTCCCGAATCCGCCGCCGATGTCCGGCGAGACCACCCGGATCTTATGCTCAGGCAGCCCGGTGACCAGCGCGTAGAGCGTCCGGTGCGCATGCGGTGCCTGCGTCGTCGCCCAGACCGTCAGGCGCCCGCTGACCTGGTCCATGTCAGCCACTACGCCGCAGGTCTCGAGCGGCGCGGGATGTACCCGCGGGTAGAGCATGTCGCAGTCGACCACCACGTCGGCCGCCGCGAACGCTGCGTCGGTCGCCGCCTGGTCACCGGCTGCCCAGTCGAAGATCCGGTTGTCCGCCTTACCGGGCAGGTCGTCACGGATCACGGCCGCGTCAGGATCGAGCGCGGCTCGCGCGTCGATCACCGGCGGGAGCGGTTCGTACTCGACGGTGATCAGCTCGATCGCGTCGCGCGCTGAGTACCTGTCTCTCGCAACGACGAAGGCGACCTCCTGGCCCTGGAACCTGACCTTGTCGGTGGCCAGCACAGCCTGCACGTCGACGGACAGAGTCGGCATCCAGGCCAGGTTGCGGCCGGCCAGCATCTCGCCGGTGATGACGGCTTCGACGCTCGGGTGGGCCTCTGCTGCAGCGGTGTCGATCGAGACGATCCTGGCGTGCGCGAGAGGGCTGCGCAGGACTGCACCGTGCAGCATGCCCGGCAGCGTGATGTCGTCGACGAAGGTGCCCTTGCCCCGGACGAAGCGCGCGTCCTCCTTGCGCGGCACCGGCCCGTAAGACCCGTTAGGAAACTGCTCGGAGACTGGGCTCATCTCAGATCATCGCCTTCGCTGCCGTCGCCGATGCCGTCGCCGTCTCGGTCAGCCGCCGCTGACTCGTGCTCCGCGGCCCAGCGGACAGACCTGACAATGTTCTCATAACCGGTGCAGCGGCAGATCTGGCCGGAGATCGCCTCGCGGATCTCCTCCTCCGATGGGTCCGGGTTGCGGTCGAGCAGCCAGCGTGCGGTCAGCATCATGCCGGGCGTACAGAAACCGCACTGGAGTCCGTGGCAGTGCGCGAAGCCCTCCTGCACCGGGTCGAGCTCGCCCTGCCGTTCCAGGCCCTCCACGGTGAGCACCCGGCGGCCGTCCGCCATCGCCGCGAGCACGGTACAGGACTTCACCGGCAGGTCGTCGAGCCAGACGACGCACGCTCCGCAGTTGGATGTGTCGCAGCCCCAGTGCGAGCCGGTCAGGCCGAGGTGATCCCTGATGAAGTGGATAAGGAGCAGCCTTGGCTCGATCACGCGGGAGTACTCGGTCCCGTTGACGTTGACCGCGATCTGCACCTCAGCTCCCGCCCCCCTGCGGCCGGGGCGGGCGCTGCCCGGTTCCCGTGGCCCTGGCCAGGGCGGCACGCAGCGCCCTGGTGGTGAGCTCGCCGGCCAGGTGCCGCTTGTAATCAGCGGGCCCGCGCTGGTCCGAGACGGGGCGGCAGTGCTCGGCAGCGATCTGGCCGGCCATGGCGAAGCTCTCCTCCGTCGCCGGCCCCCCGCGCAGGAACTCCTCGGCGGCCGCGGCGGAGAAGTGCTCGGCGCCGACCGCCGTGAGGCCGATCCCGGCATCGGCGATGATGCCGGGATCGCCACCTGCACCGCTCCCGGCCCCGCTCCTGCCTCCGGTCCTGCCCCGGGTCCCGGATCCTCTCCCGCCGCCGTCCAGCCACATCGCCGCGCCGGCCGCGCCGATCGGCCAGTCCCCGACCCGGCGCCCGACCTTCTGGTACGCACTTCCGCCGCCGGGCACGATCGCGATCCTGATCTCGGTCAGCAGCTCACCTGGCGCGACGACGGTCTCATACGGCCCGGTGTGGAACTCCCTGGCGCGCACCGTCCTGGTCCCGGTCAGGTTCCGGATCACCATGGTCGCTTTCAGCGCCGCGAAGGCCGCGGACAGGTCTTCCGACGGGTCCGCCTGGCAGAGCGACCCGCCGACGGTGCCCCACAGGCGCACGACGGGGTCGGCGATCACGCGCTCCGCGTCGTGCAGGATGGCGAAATGCTCACCAGCGATCGCGGAGTCGAGCAGCTGGGCGTGCCTGGTCATGGCGCCGATCCGAAGCTCGCCGTCGGTGACCTCGATATACGACAGGTCGGTGAGGCCGTTGATGTCGATCAGCGTCTCTGGCTGGGCGAGCCTCAGCTTCATCATCGGGATGAGGCTGTGGCCCCCGGCCAGGACTCGTGCCTCCGGGCCGAACCTCGCGAGCAGCGTCAGCGCATGGTCCACGCTGGTCGCCTTCTCGTACTCGACATATGCCGGAACCTGCATGCGGCCCTCCCCGTAGGCAATGCCACGCGTGTGCAGTGTAACTAGGGCACAGCAATGAGCCCGCTGACCTGCGGCCTCGCCGGCCGGCCGGCGCGAGCCGATCGGGAACTGCGTGATAATCGGGAGGAAGATGACACTCACTCAGCTCAACGCGTTCGTCCTGGTCGCCAGGCTGGGTTCCGTGACGGCCGCGGCCAACGCGCTCGGCGTCAGCGAGCCGGCGGTGTCGCAGGCCCTGTCGGCGCTCCGGGTTCACCTCGGCGACCAGTTGCTCAGCCGCGGGCCATCCGGCATGACGCTGACGGCCGGCGGCTCCCGACTGCTCGCGACCGCGTCGCAGATCGTCGTGCTCGGTGCCGAGGCTCACGCCGCGGTCAGGGCCGCCCAGGGTGCTCCCGAGCAGTTCAGGGTGGTGGCGACGTCCACGGTCGCCGAGTTCGTGACCACGCCGCTGATCGAGGCCTTTACCAAGCGGTTCGCCGGCAGCGTGGAGGTGTCATCGGGGGTGGCGGTGACCAAGGAGATGCCGGTGCTGGTCGCCAACCGGCTGGCCGATGTGGCGATCGGCCCGAACGTGGCCGCCGACCCCGCGCTGCCCATCGTGAGCGAGCCGATCTTCAAGTACCGCCTCGTCGTCGTCGCGGCGGGAAACACGCGGCCGCGCGGCAATCCCAGGCAGTGGCGCTGGCTGGTCGACCCGTCGGCCACCGACCGGGACAGCGACGTCGGCCAGTTCCTCGCCGCGCTCCGGATACCGGAAGACCGGATCGGCGTCTGCCCGAGCCAGACCGCCGCCTGGGCGGCGGCGGCCGACGGCGGCGGGGTGTCCCTCGCGGTGGAGCACCTGGTCGCCCAGCAGGTCCGCCGCGGCGAGCTGTCCCGGGTCGACGTGCCCGGGCCGCCGGTCGAGGGATGCTGGCACGTGACCATGCTCGACCGTCAGCAGCGCAGCACGGTGGCCAGCTCGCTGCGCCGGTTCCTCAGCACTCCCGAGGCGATGCAGCTGATGCGGGCGCCCGCTGCCGGGGTGCCACCGTCCCGGTTCCGCCCGCCGGTGTACGTCACCATCTGGAGCTGACCGCCGCCGCGCCGGAGAGTGCTAGTCGAAGGCCATCGCACTCTTCTGCCGGCGCCCGGGGCGCTCTGCTGCTGCTCCAGCGACAGCAACCTGCTGCTCCAGCGACGGCAATGCGCCATGCTGCGACGACGTGTCGGCCAGGTGGACGTGGGTAGACGACCCAATGTGACGTGGGCAGACGAGCACAGCAGAGCGAGGCCAGCGCCGCAGCGCGATCGGCGGTTGGCCGGGAACGTCTGCCTGAGCCCACTTAAGCAAGAGCTTATTAGCAAGTTGCGGGTCATTACTGTCGGGTGGATCATGTGCTGTGCTGCTGCAACCAGCGCAGCACAGATGACGGGTGCCTGCGGCCCGTCCAGAGCCGGGAGCGCGCCATGCGGATTGAGTCCGACGGGCATAGCAGCGGTAATCCCCGCCTGTATGAGCTGATCGAGCACGCGCCTAAGACCGGCAAGAGCCCGACTGTCTGGGCGTGGCCCGAGCTCATCGACTACCTGAAGGTCGCGGGCCAGCCGGTGCCGGGACCGTGGCCACCGCATCAGGAGCCGCGGCCCAACCCAGAAGAGGACACGCTGCCCGTCGCAGTCGCCGACACCGACACCGCCGACACCGCCGACACCAACGTCTCCAAGCCTGCCTCGGGGCCTGTCCCCGGGTCGGCTGCGGGCGCCACGGGAGCTTGACAGGAAGCGGTCGACCGCAGGGGCCGCCGCCGAGATGGGCCGGCCCT
>Ga0307373_10013506_pt1 | contig 11409 bp, 15 predicted proteins | sample OX2MG_FD_202534 | JGI IMG/M metagenome (GOLD analysis project Ga0307373, IMG submission 202534) | Soil microbial communities from Risofladan, Vaasa, Finland - OX-2 | ecosystem: Environmental > Terrestrial > Soil > Coastal area > Acid sulfate soil | place: Finland: Risofladan, Vaasa | collected... | reverse complement strand
TTGTATACACCTTCACCCAGACGCATCAGAAGTGCAACTTACGATGACGCTTGGGTTAACTCGTGTGGGTTCCAGTCTGCGACCCGACGCGGCAACCTCCGTGGAGCCTGACTTCCGTTTTGATCCTCATTGCTTGCACGGTTGCTTGTATGGGAGTGTGCAATTCTCTGCCTGGCGCCGCCTAGAACCTCAATGAATGCACCGAAATGGCCGACGAGCTGAGTCGCAATGACCCCTTGCACCGTGTGCAAAGGGTCAGGTCAGAGGGGCTATCTGATTGTCATCTCGTAGACCCCAAAGACCATACAAACTAAGGACTTTTATCAGTGGAGGTAAGGGGATTCGAACCCCTGACCCCTTGCATGTCATCGGCTCGAGACCCGTTCACGAGGGTTCAAATTGGTCCAAATCGCTTGCAATCGCTGGGCTTTTAATTCATCTCCGTTCATCAAAATTCACTTCAATTCAAGTCAACTGCTGAAGTCACTGCTGAAGTAAACCCCTTTCTCACTGTGCAAGGAGTGTGCCGAAAAATCACGCTGACTTCCAAAATTGGCGAAATACAGTTGATGCAATGGTTGAAGTTGATGACCTTGCTCGGCGTGCAAGGGGTCGAGATAACGAGATTCGGTGCCGCTCGCTGAGATTCGCGTTGCGGTCGCTATTCAACACTTTCAAAACGTTCTTGCAGTTGACGCATGGCTTTCTTCGACATGACTTCGGTTGGGTAGTAGCGGTCGAACACTTCCGCTGCGGCGGTTAGCGAGGTGATTCCGCATGCGTCGAGAAGCTTGTCAATGTCAGTGGCGTCGCGCAGGCCGCGACCAGCATAGAGCTTCATTGCCAGCAGCAACTCGGTTCGAGCAACAAGGATGATGACCCCATCCTCGTCTGTACGGATATCCCAGTCTGCCACGGTGTCGTAGTGACTGGCGTACATTTTCACCGCGTCATTGAGCCACGTTTCGGGCCAGTTTCTGGCGTCACCCAAACGCTTCACTACTGCCGCGAAACCGTCTGTAGGCCGGTGGAGAGCATCGATGTCGTCAGTAAGGGCCACGCGCTCAACCTGCAGCGCTACCGCGGCTCCACCGACGATTTGGATTGTTATCGCAATGCCTGAGGCCACGAGTTCTTCGACAAGTGCACGCAGTGCTTCCTCAATATCCTCTTTTGAGAACAGCACGTCAGACGCTCGCCAACTCGGATTCAGCCAACCAGACACCGTGGCGCTGGAACGCCGTCGGAACTTCGGCGAGGTCAGTGTAGGGAGACACGAACCAAGTCTCCTTCAGGACCCTAGAGGGCTCACGGACCCAACTTGGTACCGGCAACTGGGCCTTTGAGAGATGGTAATCCACGACCCCGGCGACACCAGCGTCAAATCGAAGGTCCCCACAAGGTGCGGGAGGCGCTACGCACAGCGCAACCCGAAGGGATTCTGATACCGACACGAGGTCGTCGTTGAGACCGATCAAGGCACGAAAGGCGACCTCTTCACTTCGACGCGGGGACCGGAGTTCCTGGTAGATGAGGTCGGCCCAGGCGGCGGCGCAGCGCGCGGTGGTAGGGAGCACGAAGAGCCCGTAGCCGGCGGCGCCGACTAGACGACTCAATGCTGCGCCTCGCGTGTCGTGGGCGGAGCGCTCGATGTCAGCGAGCGCGGGCTGAGTAACCCCGGCTCGAGATGCCAATTCGCGCTGGGTGAGGCCGCTTCCTCGCCTCGCCTCTCGTACCAATTGTGCTGTTGTCATATCTACCTCCTTACGAGTTTTTGATAGTAAATATCATATCATAATATCGAACGTGACAAATCGGGCTCCCAGCACCTTCGATTCCGCTCTATCCAGGATCTGCTCGATCGAAGTTTGATGCCTGAGGGGTAGCCCAGTCGAAATCTTGAACTCAATCCCGAGACAATCGCCATACCACCCTGGGCCTTTCGTCGCGTTGGCTCTCACGGATCCCATGAAGCCACCACCTAAGGTATCGTCACACTTCCGCGTAGGGGCGAGCTCTGGAATCGATATGAATGACGACGAATCTCAAAGCGTCGACGAGCTCCGGCGTCAGATTGCAGAGTTACAGCGAGAGAACGATCGGCTCAACTTACTTCTGGGACAACGTCGACCGGAAGGCGCTGACCGATTGCTCAGTGCGAACGGCGCCGGTGGTCAACTCGACCTACCCCTTCTTCACGTTGATCATTCGGCCTCGCCGGGACTAAAGCTCGAGCTCTTCCGATCGTTGTTTGTAGGTCGTGACGACGTCTACGCCGTCAGATGGGAAAGCGTTCGGACGGGGAAGCACGGATGGTCGCCAGCCGTAAGAGGGGATTTCTCGAACGCCAAGTCGTCGACTCAGGAGTACTTGCCGCTCTCGGAGAACGCAACCGCTAGCCACCTCGCGGGGAAGATTCACATGGGACTTTACCCACTTCTTCGAGATGACAGTTGCAGATTGGTCGTATGTGACTTTGATGGATCGAGCTGGGCCCTCGATGCACTCGCCTACTTAGACGCTGCCCAAGCCTTTGGTATATCTGCGTCACTCGAGCGTTCGCGGTCGGGCGATGGAGCGCACGTCTGGATTTTCTTCCGAGATCGCGTTCCGGCGGCACTCGCCCGACGACTGGGCACTCTCTTGCTACGCGATGCGATGAACAATCGAGGCGAAATGGACCTTGCGAGTTATGATCGTCTGTTTCCTACTCAGGATTTCATGCCGAAGGGAACATTCGGCAACCTCATCGCACTTCCTCTGCAAAAGGAGTGCCGCGAGCGCGGGACGACCTTGTTTCTTGATCCAAATACGCTCAAGCCGTTTGACGATCAATGGGCCTTCCTCTCCGAGGTCCTGCGAGTCTCGCTGACAAGCGTTGAGTCGATTCTCGAAGCGTCACCGGCGGTTGGCGCTGGGCCCGACGAGGACACGTTTCGACGCTCTCGAAATGATGCTCTCATTACAACTCCGCAAGAGGTCCATGGTGTCGCGAATGCCATGCTAGAGATCAATCGATTCGGTCTCCCTCCAGCATTGTTGGCGGCCCTCAAACACTTGGCGTCCCTTCACAATCCCGTGTTTTACGAGAAAGAGCGGCTCAGATTCTCCACTTGGGACACGCCAAGAATGATCCGTTGCTACGGCGAGTCACTTGAGTCGCTCCTTCTTCCTCGGGGTCTCACCGAGGCAGCCGCCGGCGTTGTAGCCGCTGCGGGGAGTCACCTGACAATTCGGGAAAACCGACCGGATCCAGAACCCATTGAGTTTGCGGCCAACTTTCATCTCCGCGACGATCAAGAGTTGGCCCTTTGCGCACTCACGGCTCACGAAGCCGGTGTTCTCGTGGCGCCACCCGGCGCTGGAAAGACGGTCGTCGCGTGCGCTCTTATTGCTCACTATCGGCGACCGACGCTAATCATCGTTGATCGCCAGCCGCTTGTTGGACAGTGGAAAGATCATCTCGCCACGCATCTGGGAATGGTCGCGAAGGAGATCGGTCAGATTGGTGGTGGCAAGAACAAGGTGACGGGTGTCGTGGACATCGCCATGGCGCAAAGTCTTGCCCGACGGGAAGATGTCGAGGAGATGACAAGTGGATACGGTTTTGTCGTCGTAGACGAGTGCCATCATGTTCCCGCCGTGACCTTCGAAAGAAGTGTTCGCCGCATTCGTGCCCGTCGCTGGCTCGGCTTGACTGCCACACCGTTCCGGCGCGACGGACTGCAGGGACTGATCACGATGTACTGCGGGCCGATTCGTCATCGGATGAGCGACGTGGTCTCCGAGGAGAACAGTTTCAACCGTGAGTTGATCGTGCATAAGACAACGTTCTCAGTGAGTGACGACGTTACCCATATCCAGGATCTATTCCGAGCCTTGGTTGACGATGAGGCGCGAACGGCGACTATCTGTCGCGACATCGCTGTTGCCGCAGCCAAGGGCAGGAACTGTTTGGTCCTCACGCAGTGGACTGACCACCTCTCAGCGGTCGTCTCTACGCTGCGCGGCCAAGGAGTCGCTCCACTGGTGCTTCAAGGGGGAATGGGGAAGAAGGCGGTGGCCAAAGTAATGGTGGACCTGGAGGCAGGCGCGAAACGCGGCGGGTTCGTTCTTGTTGCGACCGGCAGTTTCCTCGGCGAAGGATTCGATTACCCTCCGCTCGACACAGTGTTCATGACGTTCCCCGTAGCGTTTCGAGGTCGAGTTATTCAGTACGTTGGTCGTATCTTGCGTCCCACAGAGGGGAAAACGTCGGTCGAAGTTCACGACTATCTCGACGTGGGGAGCCCGTTACTTGAGCGAATGTATCGAAAGCGGCTTCCTGGTTATGCCGCTCTTGGGTTTGAAGTTGGCAAGGACGGTAATTTGCGATGAGTTTCCAACTCCTGAGTTTCTGATAAGTCAGTCAACCCTCAACTCAACGGCAGGAATGTTTCAGGCAACCCGGGCCGACTCCATCCGCCCAAATTACGATCCATGTGTCGCCTTACGAAAGTCGCGGGGACAGAATGATCGGACCTCGTCGAGCATCCGCTTCTTGTGAGCATCAACCCTCGTTCGATTGACCAGTCGTTCCTTGCGAAGTTCGTTGAGATTCTTTGTCATGACAATTCCGGTCAACGTTACTAATCGCAGAGTCACCCGCGTGGCGTTGCAGTCAGTTTTGGAGCCGCTTCAGATATTTGCTGAAGTAATTGCTGAAGTGCGGACAATCTGAATCAATTCAAGGCATTCTCACAGAGGACATAGTCTTGGATTTTCCAGCTATGTGTGCTTCGTAGTCCTTTCCTCTATCCCTTGCATCGCAAGCAATTACACGCAATTACGGGCTCGCCGCGTTGCCGAGATTGGCAGTGGGAGGCCGATGATCAGGAAATTCAAACGTGGCCCTATCCACTGCTGATACAAACAAATGGTTAACCCTTGTCGAAAACCGTTTGGAAAAGCCAACACCTGAAGATCACACCTCGTCTGATTATCAACTACTTGGCTCAATCCGTCAACGACAGAGGCGGCTCACTGGGGCTCAGGTGATCGAAATGGTCCAGCGTTACGAAGCAGGTGCCACGGTGTACGAACTTGCAGTTGAATTCGACTGTCATCGCACGACGGTGTCTGCCCGGCCGAAGAAGGCAGGAGTCTCGCTACGCCTCCAGTCCCCGTCGTCCGAAGTCATCGACTTGATGGCGAATTTGTATGCTTCCGGATTGTCGAGTATTGAAGTCGGCGAGCGGTTCGGGTACTGCGCCAACACGGTCCGGAATAGCCTGCAAGGACAGGGAATCCAACTTCGTGATACGCATGGGCGGGAGCTCAAGCTCCGAAAAGTGCACGGAAGTGACCAACTCAATTCGTAATGGAACCACACATTCACTAAATTGCGATCCGGGCGTGCGAACTTTGATCCATCGATGGACGACAGTACCGCCCCAGTGAGCGGACCTGTCCCGCGGAACAAACGACTACATTATGTAGTCCTTCAAATCATCAAACTCGGGTTGCCAGCCACTGTTAACCGGAAATTCTTGGAGCCAGTAACGGATGAGACGCAGGCTGCGTAGGACGTCTTGGAGGACATTGACCTGACGATGCACAAGCGTCGAGTCCTCAACGTTTTGACGAAGCTTGTGGGCGGGATCCTGTCTTGCTGCCCGTATTGAGGCGAGCGGCCCTAGCACCTTCTTCGCGTGTACCTCTTTGACCCCGTTGCTCTCCATTAGGCGCTGGAGCCTCTGGAGAGTTCCTAGTCTCTGTTCACCGTCGCGCTCTACAACCTTTGCTTTGGTGAGCGCCGGATCGCGAAGATTATCTGAAAGGATCTTGTCAAGTTCTTGAACGAATTCATCCCAGTCTCTTTGGCCGGCTCGTAGAACCCATCCAAATTCGTCTGGCTTCTCGCTGACCCGGAATAGTTTCGCATCCCAAATGTTGTCGTACAGCTCATTGATCTCGCCAATCAAAATGAAGAGGCGGGTAAACGGGCCGATGCCGTCGTTCCAATTTCCCATCTGGGCGCCGTACCAAAGTGGGTGGGGCTTAAGGTCATCGTTGGCGATCTGATATGTCTTCCAGCGCTGCTGGTGTTCCGGGCTAAGCCGTCCAAGATCTCCATAGAAGGCTGTCGCACGACGAACGATCGGCGATTCTTCATCGTCTCTGACGAAATCTCTCAAGTCGTAGGCAAACCCAATATCTCCCAACGAAACCTTGTCGTGATCAGGTTCAGTCGCGTCGAGGTAAACGTCGTCGCTTACCGCCATGTTTACGTCAAAGTCACCGTGCCTGAACGAATACCTGTGATCGTTTCGGTAGGGCTCTAAGACATCCATACTGAAGAATGCGAGTTCGAGTACGCCACGTCCTCTTGCAATCTCAGTCTCATAAGGTCTGTTTGATAGTCGCCTAGGGAGACGCACGCCCTTCATTCCTGCCGACGTTGGATAAAGGCAAGCGTAATGTTCTGTTCTGAACGATTGAGTTTGTTCTTCAATTGATCTTCGAGAAGGCCATGGTCGGATGTGAGGGTTCGGAAAATCAACTTCAGTCACCATTTGGACGAGGCCAGCACTAACGAGTGCGATAGCCTCGTCGACGCGTTCAGGCGACTCGTCGTCCCTGAATGGAAGGCCGTTGAAGTCACCCGATTTCAAATAGAACTGGCGCACCTCTTTCATTAAGGTTTTTGAGTCAGTTGTCATCAGACGAGCAGTCAAAATCCATAGAGATGCTGACGAGCGTTGAAAGCAGCCTCTTATCTTCGTCTATGAAGTTGGCTGCAATTGGAATGTAAGCAAGTGCTAATTCGTGGAGGGGTTCCGACAACAGCATGAGAGTGACGGCATTCTTTTGGAACTCGAGTGAAGACTTCCGATAATTCATGTGGGCCCCTCTTCGCCGAGTCGATATTCGGCGCTGGCTGACCATCACATCGTGGCCTTTCCAAGTCAACTGAACTCGCTCAATGAGATCGTGCGCAGCCGACTGCGATTGCGTAGGTGGGAAACGGCAGTTCGTAGAGTCTGACTGCGCTTGGATTGCTGCGCACGAGACTGAACAGCCACTGGCCATTCACGTAATGCCAGTAGTCCACCAGTTGAATTCCGCTGATTGAGTATCGGACTCGCCAATAGCCGTCTGTGCTCGAAGTCGCTCCTTCGACGGTGGCTCGCCCGGGCGCCGTAGGACATTCGACATGGCGTCTCACGTATTCGGAGCGAGAGATGATCGCGCGGCTGATCGAATCCCATCGGTCGTAGACGAGTCCGTCTCTATTGGCCGCATAGTTTGCGTTGAAGCGCACCGCAATCTGCTCCAGTGCTTGGCGGGTCTCGGGGTCAGATGCGTTGTGCGAAGAGCGCGAGCTCGCCGACATATCGGTCGCTGTACAACCGGACAGTAGTAGTCCAGCAGCGAGCGCGATACAGATGTTGGCAACTCTGTGAGTCTGACGTCGATGCACGAGGTGCGAGCATAGAGGTTGGGCGGTCCCAAGGCATGCTCGTATCGAAGAAGATACGTGGTCGGAATCCGGGTCATCGTCCGTCGCTACCGGTGCGACTTGTTGCGTAGTCTCTGCTGATGGCGTGCGGCAGTCCCAACTGCTGAAGTTGCACAATTTCAAGGCAATTGACTAGCGGGATGTTGGTCACGCAGAGATCGAAAACGTGGATCCATACGTCGGATTGATTTATCGTTGACCTCTTGCATCGCAAGTAAATACATGCAATCACTCGCCTGAGGGATCTCCGAACTAGGCACATGGAGAGGCGATGATCAGGGAATTCACAAAGTGGAGGTAAGGGGATTCGAACCCCTGACCCCTTGCATGCCATCAACACTTTTGACGTTTTCTGACGTGTGCAAACGTCCATTTTTTCAGTAATTCATTGGGCTTTCGTACGTGAACGTTTTTGGGTGTATCCCGAAGTTTTTTGTGGTTGCTTGTACAGTTGCTTGCATTTACGACAGTGCAAGGGGTAGGAGAGCCGCCCTAGCGATTTATTTCTACGCAATCAAGAATCGCTCGTCGCCAATTGATACCTCGACACGTAGTTCACCGCCAACCGCTTCGACGTACTTTCGAAGAGTGTCCAGTTGAGCACGCTCGATATCGCCGTGTTCAATTCGCGACACCCGGTTCTGGCTCACGTGCAACCGTTCGGCCAACTCCACTTGCGACAAGTCGGACGCCTTGCGCAACTCGCGAAGCCGGTACGAGCGGACTTCTTCGAGCATCCGTTTCTTGTGAGCGTTCACGTTCTTGCGATTGACCGGGCGATCTTTCAGTAGTTCGTTGAGATTCTTTGCCATTATTTTCCTCCTTTCAATCTTGTTGTGTGTTCGTCTAACCGACTATCGGCCACGGGAATGTTCGCCTCATACCACTTCTTCCAACTTCGCGATTTATCTCCGGCGACCAGTAGTACCGCGTTACGCTCGATATCAAAAGCAAAAAGGATGCGTAACTCAGATCGACCTTTGGAGCCAGGTCGCAACTCCTTCATGTTCTTGTGCCGCGAGGTCTTCACCGTGTCGACCAGAGGACGACCCAGCTGGGGACCTCGTTCTTCTAATAATTCGAGTGCGGCAACGACTTGTTCGTAGGAATCTTGATCAAGTTCGTAAAGCCACGACTCGACGAATTCAAGATTCACCTCCCACACGAGAACCAGTATACAACACTGAGGTTATATAACGCAAGAGTTGTAGAGAGACCTGAGGCTCGTTCTTTCCAGCGTGAGGGATCGGGACAAAGAGCCGTTGACATCACTCCGACTGGAGACTTCGACCATGGGGGTATACCGAAGACTCCGGACTATGAGCGAGTGCCACTTGCCAAGGCGAGGATGACATCAACGGCCTCTGCCACTGTCGTAGCTACAGCGTCGGGTTCGTACTCCGGCACGTCCCACACTCGACCTCGTGCGATCCAAATTGTGCGGAGCCCTGCTTTCCTGCCACCAGCGATGTCAGCATTCGCAGAGTCGCCAACCATCCACCCCTCAAGCGGCACATCGCAGATTCGAGCCGCCTCTTGGAAAATCTCGATACTTGGTTTTCGAGAGCCAACCAACGCCGAAATGCAGATGGCGTCGAATTCATGCTCCAGCTTCGTTGCTTCGAATTTCGCCCATTGGGTGGGTGGGCCGTTCGTGACGACGCCAACCTTCCAGTCGTTCGCTCGTAAATTCCTGATGGCTCGAACTGTCTCGTCGTCTACGGAGTAGCAGGCGGGATAGTCGACGCGGTAACGGTCGAGGAGCTCCTGCGCGCTTGTCGAAATTTCGAGTTTCATTCGAATCTCAGAGAAGAAAAGATCCCGCGGTTTAAAGCCATCTTCGTCTGTCGACTCGATGATTGACCATGTGTCCAGAGGGAGACCGTTCGCCTCCATAAAGCCTCTCGCCCAGACGGCGAACGCGGCCTCGCGGTCCAGCAAGGTGTTGTCGAGATCAAAGAGTGCCAAACGCGCCACACACCCATTATTGCCCGGGACGTTTGAAGCTTTTCGGTGCATCAGTGCTCCACTTGCACGTCTCACGGAGACGACGGGTGCGATCTCTATCGCAGTACCTACGAGATCAGATGGCCCCATTAGATTGATGGTCTCGGAGAGCCGACGCAACGGAAATGCACTCGCTCATTGGCGGCTTGATCTGACCAAGGCAAGAGTGGTAGGGGCTGAGGGCCAATTTTCAATCCATGGCAGCGGAGCCGATGAGATGAGTGGCAGTAGATTTCTGAGATGAAGCCCGCCGCCAGCATCGAGGTATGCCTTACGAGCCATCGCCGCCTGCTCGAAGGGCTGGCGCCCCTGATCGATGACGACTTCCTCGCGCCGAGTTTGCTCCCGCGATTCACCCGCGCACACGTGGTTACGCACCTCGCTAACAAGGTCAAGGCCCATGTCCTGCTATTCGGAGGTCCAGCCACGGGCGAGATCCGGCGACTCCACCCCGTTGGGTACGACGCAGACGTGGCCGCAGACTCCGGCGCGGCTCGGTCGGCCGCAGCGCTTCGCTCCGACCTCGAAGGTTCTTTCGAGCTTCTTCAAGCAGCGTGGGACGCGCTCGATGATGGGATGTGGGACGAACTGGGAGAGATGACAGCTGGACCAAGAACGATGACCGAGATCATCGCCCATCACCTGCGAAACGTTGAAGTTCATCACGTGGACCTCGACATTGGATACAAGGTCTCCGACTGGCCCACTTTGTTCGTTGAAGGTGAACTGGCGAAGCGGCTCAGTACCCTTCCCAGCCGAGCCGACCACGCCGACCTTCTCGCCTGGCTCCTTGACCGAGCACACGCACCTGAATTGGCACCCTGGTAGTCATGGTTGAGGTGGCCGGAGCGCCACTGTTCATTCTGGCGCTTTACGAGGTTGGATTGACGCAAGGTGACATACCAGTGGTGTCGACGACCCGACGCGACAAGAGTGCAACTTCGCATTGGCGACTCGATCATCATTTGCCATTTCTAATTTCAGCCCCAAACTTCGCAGACAGGAAGAATCCGGCGAAGATGATTCAGGACCGTAGGTGAACTTTCCTAGAGTTCAAGACGCAATTCGACGCCTCCTTGACGATCATGAAAGCCGAGTTTGCGATAAATACCCTCTCCGTCCGGCGTTGCGTGAAGTTCAATTCGCTCTAAACCCAAGGTTCGTGCCTCGTCGATGAGGAACCGGAAAACACTCTCGCCGATGCCCTGTCTGCGCCACTCTGGGTCGACCGCAACTGAACTTATGTGACCAACCACACCTTTCGGGAAACGGGGCGAACCCAGGCCCTCTTGAATTTGTAAGAGGCCCGAGGCTCGTAGACCTGGTTCCGGAACCCGATCCATTACCGCACCAATAATCGTGGCGATGGGCAAATGACGTTTGAGGCTAATTGATGTGGATTCTTTCCACTCCGTATTCGCAGTGTCAAAGTGCATGTCGTGAAACATGACCCCTCGAAGTCGCAGTAGTTCCGGGATATCCGTCACGCGTGCGAGTCGAATTGGAGGTAGTTCCACGGAGCGATTCTTCCATAACTTCATTGGGCAAACTCAAATGGGCCGCATTGAGTTGTGACCAAACGCCTCCCTAAATTCATCACACGTGTCGGGGACCCGACGCAACACTCTTCGTAGAGCCTGACTTCTGGTTTTGATCCTGATTGCTTGTACGGTTGCTTGTATTGGAGCCCGACGATAGCGAACTGGCGTCGCTGCGAATCTCAATAAATGCAGCGAAATGACCGAATAACTGAGTTGCTTTGACTCCTTGCACGTTGTGCAAAGAGACAGGTCAGAAATGGTATTTCAGTCGCGTTCCAATGCCACGAAAAGCCTTAGAACATACGGTCTTTGATCGAGTGGAGGTAAGGGGATTCGAACCCCTGACCCCTTGCATGCCAT
>Ga0307373_10013505_pt1 | contig 11410 bp, 11 predicted proteins | sample OX2MG_FD_202534 | JGI IMG/M metagenome (GOLD analysis project Ga0307373, IMG submission 202534) | Soil microbial communities from Risofladan, Vaasa, Finland - OX-2 | ecosystem: Environmental > Terrestrial > Soil > Coastal area > Acid sulfate soil | place: Finland: Risofladan, Vaasa | collected... | reverse complement strand
TTGAGCTCCCATTTTTGTTGCAGCGGAGCATAAGTATAACGAAAATTCTCTTTGGTTATCGTATAAGCTCTATCCAGATGTGCATGTGCATTGACCCATCCGCCATTCTTTTTAATCTTTTGCAACAATTCTTCTTTGAGGTCGTAATAAGGTACTGAAGGTTTCATCTTAATTATTATAATAGCAAACTTCAAGAATGCAAGAGCCAAAAAATATCAAAATATTCATTTTTTGATATTTTAATACAAAAAATATAGAAAATAAATAAATTTAACTTGACAATTTATCTATTTTTTTGATAAAATATCGTAACAAGTAAAAAATGAAAATCTCTTTCTATTCTCTAGAAGAAAAAAATAAACCACCTTTTAGCTTTTTTCATCCCTTTCTTTCATATATTTCCATCAAGATAGTTACAAATAAAAAACACAACGCACTTACCAGATAACTATTATGCAGGGAAAACTCATATTAACAGACGGAAAAATGTACGAAGGAACAAGCTTCGGAGCTCCTATTTCAAACTCAGGAGAGATAGTATTCGCAACCGGCATGACAGGCTATCCTCAAGCATTCACCGACCCGTCTTTTTCAGGACAAATATTGATACTGACGTATCCGCTTATTGGTAACTATGGTGTGCCTTCGCAACAATTATGGGAATCAGATAACCTACAGATAAAGGGATTAATCGTTTCAAATTATATCGACACGCCTTCTCATTTTCAAAGTAAGATGACTCTGGCTTCGTGGCTTAAAAAGGAAAAAGTACCCGCACTTGAAATAAAAGATACCAGAGCCTTGACCCAGCATCTTAGAGAAAAAGGCGTGATGCTTGGGAAAATTATTGTCAATAAAGATATTCCTCAATATGATCCAAATAAAATCAATCTCGTCGCACAAGTTTCAACGAAAAAAGTAACTTATGAAACATCCGTCATTGCGAACACAGTGAAGCAATCTCATACCCAAAAGATTGCCGCGCTCCCTACGGTCGCTCGCAATGACGCAAACAAAAGTAAAACAATTGTCATCATCGATTGCGGTGCAAAACGTAACATCACTCGCTGTTTTCTCAAAAGAGGAGTTCAAACGATAACGGTTCCCTGGGATTACGATCCCTTTGAAAATAAACTAAACTTTGACGCGATATTTATTTCCAATGGACCCGGTGATCCGAAAATGGCGGACAAGACGATCATCACAATTAAAAAGGCGCTTGCAAACAAAATTCCAACACTTGGTATTTGCCTCGGCAATCAACTGCTCGCACTCGCAGCGGGAGGAGATACATATAAGCTGAAATACGGACACCGGAGTCAAAATCAACCATGCCTTTTATATGGAAGCGATCGATGTTATATCACAACACAAAATCATGGATTTGCAATAAAAGAAGTACCTCAAGAGTTTGAGCCGTGGTTCATCAACGCAAACGATAAAACAATTGAAGGAATCAAACATAAAAAATATCCATTCATGTCCGTGCAATTCCACCCTGAAGCTGCTCCCGGCCCGATGGATACTGAATGGATCTTTGATTATTTCTTGGAGAGAATTACTTAGCCGTCATTGCGAGGAGAGAAACGACGAAGCAATCCCAACGAGATTGCCGCGATTCGCACGCATTGACGTAATATTATGAAAACGAAACCTAAAAAAGTTCTCATTCTCGGCTCCGGTGCTCTAAAGATAGGAGAAGCTGGAGAATTTGATTATTCAGGCTCGCAGGCAATCAAAGCACTGAAAGAAGAAGGCATTAAAACAATTCTTGTTAATCCCAATATCGCGACAATCCAAACCTCAAAAGAGCTAGCTGATGAGGTGTATTTTTTGCCGGTCAGCTCATACTTTGTTGAAAAAATAATCAAAAAAGAAAAGCCGGACAGCATTCTCCTGTCATTTGGAGGACAGACAGCGCTCAACTGCGGTTTGGAATTATATAAAACAGGTGTCTTAAAAAAATATCAAGTAACGATTCTTGGAACACCGATCTCAGCAATACAGCTTACTGAAGACCGGGATGAATTTGCCAAACACTTGCATAAAATCGGGATACCGACACCGCAGTCGTCAGCGGCAACAACGGTAAAAGATGCACTGGCAATCGCAAAGAAGCTGGGATTCCCACTGATGATCCGTGCAGGATACGCTCTCGGCGGACAAGGAAGCGGTGTCGCACGAAACACCAAACAGCTTGAGAATATCGTTACCGGAGCGCTTGCGTTTGCACCACAAGTGTTGATTGAAAAATATCTCCATCATTTCAAGGAGATAGAATACGAAGTCGTCCGGGACCAATATGATAACTGCATCACTGTCTGCAATATGGAAAATATGGATCCGCTCGGCATCCATACCGGTGAGTCAATCGTTGTTGCGCCAAGTCAGACCCTAACCAATGATGAGTATCATGGATTACGAAAAGCGTCGATTGATATTGTCAGAAGTCTCGGCATAGTAGGGGAGTGCAATGTGCAATTCGCCCTCAACCCCCATCCGAAAAAGCAAGGGGTGGCGGGAGCGGGGGACCCCCGGCGAGCGCCCGCAACGAAAGTGAGGACGTCGGACGGGGGAAGCTCCCGACAGGACCCCGCCGGTATGTTGGATTATTATGTTATTGAGGTCAATGCACGGCTTTCACGAAGTTCTGCGCTTGCCAGCAAAGCAACCGGATACCCACTCGCATATATCGCAGCCAAACTCGCACTCGGTTATAACGTAGCAAATCTTGAAAACAAGGTGACCGGCGTAACGCAAGCTTGTTTTGAACCGGCGCTTGATTATATTGTCGTTAAGATCCCCAGATGGGATCTGGATAAATTCAAAGGCGCGGATCAACGACTTGGTAGCAGTATGAAATCGGTCGGGGAAGTCATGGGAATCGGCAGGACCTTTGAAGAAGCATACCAAAAAGCGATCAGAATGCTTGATCTTGAATATGAAGGCGCGACATCGGAACGGTTATTTACTGAAAAAAATCATATTATTGAAAATATAAAAACGCCGACTCCCAAAAGAAAATTTGCATTGGCAAAAGCATTCAAAAAAGGAATTTCTGTGAAGAAGATCTACCAGCTTTCCGGCATTGATCCGTGGTTTCTCTACCGGATTAAAAACATCGTTGATCATGAAATTGCATTGGCAAAAAAGAAAACGCTCAACGCAGGAGAACTTCGGCAGCTCAAACAGCTTGGATTCTCAGACAAACGGATAGGTGAATTGGTCGGCAAAAGCGGACTGGCTATAAGAAAACTCCGGAAGAAATTGAATATCCTCCCGGCTGTTCTGCAAATCGATACCCTTGCTGCAGAATTTCCAGCAAAGACCAACTATCTCTACACAACATATAACGCAACCCATGCTGATGTCAGCCCATCCGGCAACAATGCGATCATCGTCCTCGGTTCAGGGCCGTATCATATCGGATCGTCTGTGGAATTTGACTGGTGCTCCGTGAATACAGTGACCAATCTGAAAAAATATAAGAAGCAATCAATTATCATCAACTGCAACCCGGAGACCGTCTCAACAGATTACGATATCTCAGACCGTTTGTATTTTGAAGAGTTATCGTTCGAACGAATTGCGGATATTTACGAATTTGAAAATCCGGAAGGAGTCATCGTATCTGTCGGCGGACAAACACCCAATAATCGGGCGCGTTCCCTTCATAAGTATGGTGCAAAAGTCTTAGGGACAAGCCCTGTTGATATTGATAGGGCAGAGGACAGAAATAAATTCTCAACGCTACTTGATAAATTACACATCAAGCAGCCTGCATGGCAAGCCTTCACAACGCTCAACTCGCTTGAAAAATTTGTCGACAGAATCGGTTTTCCTGTCGTCATCCGCCCATCCTACGTTCTTTCCGGAAGCGCGATGAATGTCTGTTATACCAAAGCTGATTTGGAAAAATATCTCGAGGAGGCAACCAAAATTTCCGCCGATTATCCTGTTACGATTTCAAAATTCTTTCAACAAGCAAAAGAAATTGAGCTTGACGCTGTAGCCCAAAATGGCACAATGAAAGCCGGGATAATCTCCGAACATGTTGAATATGCAGGCGTTCATTCCGGCGACGCGACCATCATGCTACCAGCCGAAAATGTCTCTCCTGAGATGCAAAAAAAGATGCTACAGATTGGCAAAGATCTGGCAAAAGAACTTCATATCACCGGACCATTTAATATCCAATTTTTACTGAAAGATAACGACGTGTATATCATCGAAACCAATCTTCGTGCCTCACGAACCTTTCCCTTCATTGCAAAAGTAACGGGAATCAATTTGATTGAACTGTTCATCAACTCACTTTTTAAACAAGAAATTCCGGCTATAGCTGTTCAAAAACCTAACTTCACCGCAGTAAAAGTTGCACAGTTCTCCTTCGCAAGAATAATTGGAGCTCATCCGCAGCTCGGTGTTGAGATGGCATCAACCGGCGAGGTTGCGTGTTTTGGTAACGATCTTGAAGAAGCTTATCTCAAAGGTATCCTGGCAACAAACGGAAAGAATCCAGAGAAAGGAATCTTTATCAGTCTCGGCGGAGATAAAAAGAAACACGATTTTCTTGACAGTGCTCGGAAGTTAACAAAATTAAACTTACCGCTGTATGCTACAGAAAAGACTGCGAAATTTCTAGCAAAAAACGGGATACATGCGAAGCCGCTATTCAAGATCCATGACAAACGGTCACCAAATATTCTTGATTATTTTCATAACCGTAGCATTGATTTGGTTATCAATATTGTCGACACGCAGCTGCAAAAAGACATCCATGATGCTTTCGCGATAAGCCGTGCCGCAGCGGATAATAATATTATGCTTTTGACAAAGGTCAAGCAAGCCGAGCTGCTCGTTAACGCACTCACAAATAAAGGGTTAGCCAAACTGGAAGTTAAACCATGGAGCGAGTATATAAACTAAAATTATTAATATGATAGAATGAGTTAAATAACCTATGGACTGGAAAATACTTGCAATTATCACCCCAATAACATTCGTGACTTATCAAAGCATCGCGAAATTATTACCAAAGACAATTTCAATATTTTTGGTAAATGCGGTTGCCTTTTTCATCGGAGCGATAGTTATGATTCTACTTCATCTGCTTCTTTCACCGGATAAAGCACTCTCTCTCTCATCAAAATCTCTCTTGATCGCTGTAGGAATCGGTATACTTCTGAGTCTTGGAAATTTTGGAATTATCAAAACACTTTCTCTGGGAGCACCTCAATCAACCTTCTCTGTGTTATTTTATATCACATTGCTCATTTACGGGGTAATTTTCGGACTTCTATTCTGGCACGAAACAATAAACCTGCCGCAAATTCTCGGGATGCTGCTCTCGGTTGCGGGAATTGTGATACTATTTTACTTTAAGAAATAATATGAAAAATAAATTACTGGAACCTTTCTACGATCCGGAAAAAACATACGAAGAAAATTATACTGAGGGACCGTTCGGTGCATTCGCTGATGGAGACGTTTTTGAGCAAATAGGCGAACCGAACTATGATTTCATGGGACAGAAAGTATTTCTGCCTTTCGGCATCCCGGCAGGTCCGCTTCTGAATGGACACTTTATTAAAGCAGCATTTGATAAAGGATTTGATATCGCGGTATATAAAACAGTCCGGACAAAAAAATACGCTTGCAATCCCTGGCCGAATGTTCTTGCGGTAAAAATTGAAGGTAAGCTGACTCCCGAAAAAGGGGCAGAAGGACTGGTTGCTGATCACACCTATACCCAGCCGCTTGCAGTTACCAATTCCTTTGGTGTGCCATCCTTTGACCCGGATGTGTGGCAGCCGGATATGAAAAAAGCAATCAATAATGCAAGACCCGGCCAGGTGGTTGTGGGAAGTTTTCAAGGTACGACCAATGCCACTGGCGACATTGAAGCATATATCCAAGACTTCGCGAATGCAGCAAAGCTCGTTAAAGAAACCGGCGCAAAAATTCTCGAAGTAAATCTCAGCTGTCCCAATGAAGGGACTGCACATTTGCTGTGTTTTGATATCGAAAGAACGCAACGAGTCGTTGAGGCAATCAAACAAGAAATAGGGGAGACACCTTTGATAATAAAAGTTGCCTATTATAAAAAGCAGGAAGAATTAATAAAACTGTTAGACGCAGTAGGGAAATCTGTCCAGGGCATAGCCGCCATCAATACCATACCCTCAAAAATTATCGATGCCAAAGGCAATCAGGCGTTACCCGGCAAAGGCAGAGCGATAAGTGGTGTCTGTGGAGCACCTATTCAATGGGCAGGTGTCGAAATGGTAGAGAGACTGAAAAAACTACGGGAAGAAAATGATTTATCGTATTCTATTATTGGCGTCGGCGGTGTGACTTATCCGCAAGACTATCAAAAATTCCGTGATGCAGGTGCCGATGCTGTCATGTCTGCAACAGGCGCAATGTGGAACCCTTACCTGGCACAAGAAATTAAGAAACAACACTCGTCATTGCGAGAAACGAAGTGACGAAGCAATCTTTATCATTATTGTAATCAAACAATGAACTGGATCTTTTTTACCATCGGAGCAGTAGTGGCAGGAGCTCTCGCCGATATTTTCCGCAAATACGGTTCTATTATCAATGATCCGTTCCTGAACAATCTTGTCTTCCAGGCAGGAGCTCTCGTTATGGCCTTCGTCTTATATATGGTATTCAGCAGAAAAGCAGTACCGGATACTCATTCTCATATCATGACATACATCATAGTTGGCGGTCTTTTTGTATCTCTCTTTACAACATTCTTTTTCAAAGCCCTCACGCTTGGTCCAGGTGTCTCAACAGTTGCTCCTATCGTCAGAGCTGGTGGGATAATTACGGTAGCGATTCTGGGACTTATTCTCTTTCATGAAAAACTCACCTGGAACCTCACCGCAGGGATAGTACTTGCAACTGCAGGAATTTACCTGATGTTCTTAAATAAATAACATGAAATATAAAATCGGCATTTTTGGCTCACCGACAGAAGATAAGGTCGCTATCTCAAAAGCGCACAAATTGGGAGAGGCACTGGCTAAAAAAGATGTCATTCTTTTATCCGGTGCGTGTGAGGGTATTGTATATGAAGTCGTATCTAGTGCACATAAATTAGGGACAGAATTATGGGGATACTCACAAGCAGCTGATGTTGAAACACAAAAAAAACTTGTCCATCATGACCCGTCACTTTATAAAAAACTCATTTTCATCCCCAAAGACTATGAATTTGTAGATAATTATTTGGTAACCCGCAAATACCGTAACGTTACATCTACCTCCCACTGTGACGCGGGGATAATCATCTCTGGCCGGTGGGGGACTCTGAACGAATTTACCAATCTATTTGATATGGGAAAAGTGATAGGAGTTCTGACCGGAACTGGCGGCATTGCTGATGAGCTGGAAACACTAAGTAAAAAAATATTTAAACCAAGTAAAGCAAAAATATTCTTTCATAATGACCCTGAAGAACTGATCAAACAAGTCCTTGCAGAGCTTGATAAAACAAACTAAAATAAACACGATGTCCTTTCACGATAAACTAAATAATAGTATTCAAAAAAATAACTCCCTTGTCTGTGTAGGACTTGATAGTGATATAAATAAACTTCCTGAGAGTGTCAAACAAAAAGAGAACCCGCAATTTGCATTCAACAAAGCTATTATTGACGCAACACATGATATCGTTTGCGCTTACAAACCAAACCCTGCATTTTATGAAGCCCGCGGGGATGTTGGAATTAGGGAACTTAAACAAACATGCGACTATATTACTGAGACCTATCCGGAAATCCCTTTTATCATTGATGCCAAAAGAGGAGATATCGGCAATACTAATGAAGGCTATTCACAGTATGTTTTTGATTATTTAAGCGCCGATGCCATTACCGTTATGCCGTATATGGGTATTGAGTCACTCGGTGCTTTCTTCAAGCGTGAAGATAAAGGCGTCATCATCGGCTGCCATTCATCAAATCCCGGTGCGAAAGAATTTCAGGAAAAACTTTTTTTCCCTGAACCTGTCGAAGAGAATGCCAAACAAAAACCCAAACCCCTCTATCAACTCGTCGCGGAAGAGCTGATGGAACAATTTGGCAGTAATCCCAATGCAATGATGTTCATGGGAGCGACCTATCCCGAACAACTATCTGAGATACGAAAAATAGTAGGGGACATGACGCTTCTTGTTCCTGGAGTCGGCACACAAGGTGCGGATGTTGAGAAGACGATCAAAGCAGGTTTGAATTCCAAGAATTCGGGCTTGATTATTAACGCATCACGCAGTATCATATTTGCATCCGGTGAAACGGACTATGCTGATAAAGCAAGAGAAACAGCAGAAAAATTAAGAAAAGAAATCAATAACTACCGATAACAATGAACGACGAAGTAATAGAATTATTGAAAAAGACAAACGCTATTTATACTGACAGCCATTTTGTGGGTACTTCGGGAAGACATATGGCAGTTTATATCAATAAAGATGCTTTATATCCACATACTGCAGAAACTTCCAGAATAGGTGAACTCTTCGCAATAAAAAACAAAAAATTTGACATTGATGTTGTCGCTGGACCTGCGCTCGGTGGAATTATTCTCTCTACTTGGACAGCGTATCATTTGTCACAACTTAAAAAAAAGGAAATTCTTGGTGTTTATACGGAAAAAGACGCGGAGAAAAACCAAATATTTACAAGAGGATATGACAAATTAGTAAAGGGGAAAAATGTCTTGATCATTGAAGATCTCACAACAACCGGAGGTTCGGTCAAAAAAGTTGTAAATAGCGTAAATGCTGCCGGAGGCAAGGTCGTACAAGTTTGTGTAATGGTAAATCGAGACCCGGAAAATATAACTTCAGAGACCATTGGTGCGCCATTTTCATCATTGGCAGTCTTAAAAGCCGAGTCTTGGGATGAGAAAAATTGTCCACTTTGCAAAAAAAATATTCCCGTCGACACCCGGGTCGGACACGGAAAAAAATACCTCGCAGAAAAAGCAAAACAAAAGTAAATTATCCATTTCTTACTTTCTTCATACAACTCTACTGTCGGTTTTATGGTATAAATATTCTTATGCTGAAATTTAACTCATTACTTCTTTTTTCAGAAAATCCGAAAAAACTTGCTGAATTTTATAAAAAGGTTTTTAATACTGATCCCGGTTGGGAAGATGGAGGATATACAGGGTTCAAACTAGGAGAGGGAATGTTTATGGTTGGACCACACGATAAAGTACATGGAGAAAATAAAAATCCAGAGAGAATGATAGTTAATTTTGAAACTGAAAATGTAAAAGATGACTTTGAAAGAATTAAAAAACTTGGAGCCAAAGTTATCGCTGAACCGTACAATCCTGGTGAAGCGGAAAAAATGTTGCTAGCTACCTTTGCGGACCCTGACGGCAATTATTTCCAACTCGCAACCCCGATGAAAGAGTAAAGAATGTAACTCCACGGAAATGACAACAAATGAAATGCATGATAAAATAAATTCTTATGACGGATATTATCTCAGTAAAAAACCTCATCAAGCAATATGGCAATTTCAGCGCTGTCAATGACATATCCTTCTCTGTCAAAGAGGGTGAGATCTTCGGCATCCTCGGACCCAATGGTGCAGGAAAGACAACCACTCTTGAGATTATGGAGACGTTAAAACCCTTAACAAGCGGTGAAGTTCTTATAGACAATATTGACGTTACCAAACACCCCTGGGATGTCAAACGCCGGATAGGTGTACAGCTGCAGTCCACCGCATTTTATCCGGAAGTAAAACTAACAGAGCTTCTGGATATGTTTGCTGCCATGTATGATGTGACGATCGATCCGATGGAAATGCTTCGAGAAGTTGAGCTTGAAGACAAAGCAAATAGTTATGTCAAGCAGCTCTCCGGCGGACAACAGCAACGATTTTCTATCGCATCAACGCTGATCAATCAACCAAAGGTCATTTTTCTTGATGAACCGACAACAGGTCTTGATCCGCAGGCAAGAATCCATCTTTGGGAAATGGTGCGGAAAATCAACAAAGCTGGCGTCACGATCGTCCTGACAACACACTATATGGATGAAGCAGAACAACTCTGTGACAGACTTGCAATTATGGATCATGGAAAAATTTTAAAACTCGGCACACCCAAAACATTTATCAAAGATTTATTGGATGCTGGGTTTAAAAAAGAAGTCAAACCAGAACCAGCCAATCTCGAAGATGTTTTTCTGAACTTAACAGGGAGACAATTACGGGAAGGATGATTCAGAATTATGAAAAAAATATATAGACGACCACACCAAATCCGAGCCTTCTTCGTCATGATGAAGTATTTTTTTCTCGCCCAAACGCGCAATCCTGCGACGTTCGCGTTCGGCTTTCTTTTTCCCGTTGTCTTTATCAGTATTTTTGGACTGATTGGGAATTCAACTGCTCCGTTGACGATAGGGTTTCCGGCCACCAGCAATCTCAATAATCCGATTATCACAGCTATCAAACAGCAAAGTATCGTAAAAACACAAGTCGCACCGGAAACACAGCTTGAAAAAGATATGAAAAAAGGCAACCTGTCGGGAATTATATCTGTGAAACAAACTTCACAAAACCCACCGAGATATCAAGTAAATGTCATCACATCAACGGCAAGTCCACAGACAGCAGCCGACATCACGTCACTCGTCAATCTGATTGTTGACCAAGAAAACCTGCGGGCTGCAGGAGTAACTGATCCAACAATTACGATTAAAAAACAACAGCTTGCAGGACGGCAAATTCGTTATATTGATTTTGCATTGCCGGGACAAATGGGTTTTGCGCTACTGTCAACAGCAATTTTCGGAACAGTATTTGGATTAATATATCTTAAAAAAGCACTGGTACTCAAGCGGATGTTCGCGACACCGACCCGTGCTATCACTATTCTTCTCGCACAGGGAGGATCCCGCCTTATTATGGCAGTTTTACAGGTACTTCTAATTCTTATTCTCGGTATTGTCGCCTTTAAATTTTACTTACCACACGGATGGATCACATTTGTTGAGCTACTTATACTGTCTATCATTGCACTTGTAGCATTTCTTGGATTCGGATACTTCATGGCCGGTCTCGTTAATGATGAGAATGCTGCCGGTCCGATGGTCAATTTGATAACGCTGCCGCAATTTTTGTTGTCGGGTACATTTTTCCCGATCACCGATCTACCGAACTGGCTTCAACCCATTGCAAACTTTTTACCTCTTTCTTTTTTCAATGCTGCGGTGAGAAAAATTACGACCGAAGGTGGAGATTTCACACAGACAATACCGCTTATGATCGGCCTTATCATTTGGGGAGCGGTCATGTATATCCTTGCTGCAAAGACTTTTAAATGGGAATAATTTACTTATCAGTACTTGTAGAAAATCTCTTGTTTTTTT
>Ga0307373_10013502_pt1 | contig 11412 bp, 14 predicted proteins | sample OX2MG_FD_202534 | JGI IMG/M metagenome (GOLD analysis project Ga0307373, IMG submission 202534) | Soil microbial communities from Risofladan, Vaasa, Finland - OX-2 | ecosystem: Environmental > Terrestrial > Soil > Coastal area > Acid sulfate soil | place: Finland: Risofladan, Vaasa | collected... | reverse complement strand
TTGTGGTTGATGTGTTCGCAGACTGGCTGGCGCTGGTGATGGAGCTACTGCTCGTAGTTAGCGCTTCAGAACACGAGGTTCCCGAGTACTCGATTGGCACCGTTACGTTAGATCCTGCAACTGTGACATTTCCAGAGTCTGGAGTAAAGAATTCAAACGTCGGACTAACGACATAGGAGTAAGTCCCGTTTGGAAGATTGAAAGTGATATTGGAGAGAGCTTCATCAAAAGTGCCCTGTACAGATCCTCCATTGTTAAGCGGCAAAGGCGTGCCTGGTGGCTCCACCATTGTCGTGTTGCCTATCGTGACAGACCACGGTATTCCCCAGAACGCTGGAGGGAATGCCTTGCAAGCTGCAATTTGATTGAATGTCACTTGGTAATCGCGGCCTGTAGATGGACTGGTTGTCGTCCCCCCTACAATGGAAGAACTGGAAGAGCTCCTTGAAGTATTCGTAGTGTTGAAAGTATCGTTGAGATATACTCCAAAGCCGACTATGAGGATTATTACTATTACAATGACGGTGGATACTCCAAGAGAGACTGCCCTTTTTGCTTTTGCCAATATGAGACAACAAGAGTGTGGTGTCTCCTCTTATTTGAAATTAGATAATAGCAAGTCTGTTCTAACGATCAGAACAAGTGGAATCCATCATTCGATCGTAAGACGCTACGGATTCCCAGAAATTCGCCCCTCAATGGAGCTGATTGATGATTATCCAAAAATTGCTTAGCAATGAAACGTTGGTCTGGATACAGCAAGATTTCGACAATACGGACTTGAGATCTAACGCTCGAAAGGTTCGATTTGTTGCATTCACCGACCAGGCACACGCTGAAGGGTGCCTTTGCTGTGTTTTTCACTGGCTCAAGCCCTCCTTAATTTCTTGAGATGATGCTAGAGGTCGAATTTCCCCAAATTTTGATTTTCAAAAAATGAAAGCATAATGGTGCAGTCTTCCCGCTTGGGGTCATACAATTGGGAAGAGTCCAACTTTGACAAATGGGGCTAGAATCTTGCCCCTTTTGACTTGCCAAGCACGAATAGAGAAATCAACAGGGCGCCGTCATTGAACGAGCGCAAGGGCCAGATCGGCCGATCGGCGCAATACTATGGGAATAAAGTGCGAAAAAGCACGGCTGGGAGGAAATCCCGGATTTCATGAAGTATGAAGTGAATTCCCGATTGTTCAACCTCGCCCTACTCGAGAGGTAATATCAATTGGAGAGGGTCTCGGCCATTCTCTTCCTTATTGCGTACATATCGTTCTTGGGAAGCAACAACAAGATGTCTTCTCTGATTATGAAATCCACTAGTTCCTTGCGCTCCGAAACAATTGTTTTCTGTATCTCTCTTGCCTTTGCGTATGCAGTTTCCGCTTCTGCATCGCTTTTGGACTTCTGTTCTTGACTAGTGCTCGGCTTGAGAGCGTTAAGGAAGTGCCCGTTCCACTTCAATATTGCATATCCGAAACAGAACTGTTTCAGTTCTACCATTCCCCATTTGAACAGCGCAGTTTGAAGGAGTTTATTGACGCAGACGGGGCATCTTTTGTGGACTGCAGAGTCGTAGTATATGCTTTGATGTTTCTTACATTCTTTTCCAGTGCATTTGCTAATTTGAAAATGATCTGTCCGAAGTGGTTTTCATAGAAACTAGGTAACTTTTGCTTGACCGCTCATCTGATTTTTCCGAACAACACTCTTTTCATTCACCTTCGGGCTCTTTAGCTTCCTGACTTTCGGGAGTTCAAGGAGCCCACTGGTCGCAATGGAGTCTGCCAAGAGTTCACGCCTTTGAAGTTTGGTCTCTCATTTTGATGTCATGAGTTATGTAGGAGTATCTGCTTGCCAGAGCTATCATTGCAAGAACCAGATTAAGATAGATTGCAATCCACACGTAGCCGAGCACTGCGAACAAAATCAATCCAGTGAGTCTATCTGCCCTGTCGCCGATTCCCAATTTCGACATTTTAACTTCAAGAGATTCGCCTTTAGCCACGACGTAGCTCACGAGCATGGAGAGTCCTAGAGTCAGGAGAACTATTGTCGGGGAAATATGATAACCGCCGTAGATTATTCCGGAATAGATTGCAATTTCTGAAATTCTGTCCAGCGTTTGGTCGGTGAAGGAGCCGGGAAGGATTCTAGATGTCGCACGGGCAACAGCTCCGTCAAGCAAATCAAAAAACCCGCAACCGATGATCGCCAGAGCTGCGAAGTACGGTTGAGAAGGCCTCAAGGCGAACAGGAAACCGGCAAGCACCCCCAACCCGAGACCAAAGCTACTCAGGACATTCGGAGTGAAACCGACCCTTCCTAGAAACTCCCCAAAAGGATCAACTATCGGCCTCATCCGATCTTTGATGACTTCATTGAGAACCATTCCAGATCCCGCCCTAGATCTCTGAGTGTCTTCAGTAGTTCCCTCTCAGCAATGGACTGGGAACAGCAGTCGATTTATCTGAACTCGTGAAGTGGGTCATCTCTTATTCCGCCTTCGTAGAGCGAATCCAAGTGCAGCGATACCAAGAACAGCCAGCGCTGTTCCCATCACAATTAAGGGTAAATCGCAGGACGATGTTTTTTGAACGGATTTCGTCACCGTCGTCGTATAGACAGAGGTGACTGTGCTTGCTGCGGATGTTACTGTCTTTGTATATGTCGAAGCAGCGAGCGATATTGGTACAACTGATGACCCGTTGACAGGCAAGGTCTCGGTTGAATTGTCATGAGAAATAGAAATCAAACCGCTATTCGCATTAGCTCCAATAAGCAAGATTCCTCCCGAATAGTCAACTGACGTGATATTTGCTCGAATCAATCCTGTGATAGAATATTCCGTCCCTTTTTGCATTTCATTCTGGAATAACCAGGTCGAAAGCATGTAGGCAGGAAGCGTTTCCGTGTTTGCAAGGTCTCCGTGATATGGTTGATTCAACACTGTTCCGCTTATATTTGATTGGTAGACTGCGTTCATCAGTGAGAGAACTACATGTTCGTTGTACGGAACTCCACCGAGCATCAGTCCTGATGCAGCCTCTGCGTACTGGAAAGTGGAATTAGGAACTGTTGTTTCTGAAGGGCGCGTGCTTACGGATAAAACGCCAGCAAAGTAGAGGGCATTCGTCGTGAATGAGCGTACGAATGAATTGTATAGCTCGATGTCTTTGGTGGCCCCGGTGCAGCTTTCAAGATGATACGAAGCTGCGGCTCCCCAGCCATTCTCCTCGATTGATGTGCCCGAACTGTTCCCCAGGAACGCTCTTGTGAAATTCTCTACAGTGACATTGCAACTATAGAGCTTGAAGCCTGCCAGAGCAAACGTGTTTATCGATCTCGCATAGGGCGTTGAGTGATCGCCAGATGACGCATATCTCGAATAGTAATAGTTCCAGAAATTCCTTGCCAGGGTTGAAAGCGAATGATTTGTTGGTTGGCTGGACGATGCCAGAGCCAGCCCGTAGGCTATGAAACCGAAACTTACTGGAGGCGAAACTGTTGTATTCTTCACACCCTGAGCTATGTACTTTGCCGTTTCGTTGATCAGGTGATAATCCAGGTGTTCAATCGGATACACTTTGGAAACTATTGGAGCGGAAAGTTTGCCTACAATATCCTGCGGTGAGTTGTAAGCTATCCCGATCCAGCTCAACGAATCAAAGGGGCCATTCTGGTACCAGTGCTCGAAATCGTTCACTTGCGAGGAAGCGTTGGTGAAACTTATCGCCACTGAATCTTCCGTGAAGACGTTTTGTTGACTCGAGTATGCAATGATCGTTCCGTTCTGGGCTGCCGGAGATCCATTGTTGTAGGCGAGAGGCCTCTCATAGCTTCCGTCGCCATTGTATAACGTGGCGTTGTTGAACTGCCCAGATGAAGAAAAGACCTGCAAATAAAGCAGATCGCTTGAAGTGATCGGGGAGCTCAATGGAAGCACCTGCATGCTCACGCTGGTGTATGGGTTACCCGGGCTTAACGTGGCGTTGAGGTAGACGTAGATCTGCCCGATCGAGGTATTGAATAGAGATAGCTTTACGAATCCTTGTGCTGTCTGGAAGACCGTTGAATTTGTCGATCTGTCGAGCGTGCCATTGACTAGTATTCTATCAGAACCGATGTAAGCTAGAATCTGTTCGCCAGCATAATAGTCTCCGACTCCAAGTTGCTCTAACTTCGAAGAAGATTGATTCGATCCGGCAAGCATTGCAATTCTATTCGTAACGCTTCCAGCCGAAATGATATCTGAAGTGCTGTTGACTATAGCTTCCGGAAGATAGTAGTTGGAGCTATTTAGTCCGTAGCGAGTTAGAGATAGCAGTGCGTTGTTTGCGTCTGTCACGTCATTTGTTATTTCTGAACTTGCCAGTATCTTTCCTGCGTTGTCCAGCCAGCAGTTGTAATAATCCTCGTCCGATTGGTTGAGCTCGTCACGAAAACAAGATTGACCGGGAAGCCAATGACTAGATAGCGAGTTGGTAGGCAAATTAACAGAGGTTGATGCGTCAGTGGACAAAACTTGAGGTGAAATCAAAAGGAAAATAACGACCGTAATCGCAACAGGAGCGATGCGATTCCGTTCTTGATTGTTCAAAATCATGAAGTCGAGTTTGCTATAACAAGATTTGATGTAATTAAATATTTGTTATAACAAACTGTTATAGCGTCTTACAATGTAATAAGCGAATTAAACGCTCGGAGTTTGCGATAGTAATGGTAAATAGCAAAGTGCTAGAGGGAAAAGGGCGGTTCATAAATCTGAAGAGGAAGACGGCTAACAAACTGTACGATAATTTCTTTGTCTATATCCCGGTCGAGGTTGCAAGAGATAGCTCATTTCCCTTCAAGCCCGGGGAGACTTTGCGGATAAGTGTCGAGAAGGGCAAGCACAAAGTCACATTAGAAAAAGCAAAGTGACCTGTCAAAGGTGCATCTTGGAAGTGTAACGATTTCGCCACGACTGTTTGACAGATCTTTGAACTGGGGAGTTATTTCCCAACTACTGTCAAGCATGAGTCTTTTTCTCAAATCGTTTCATCGCTTCGGCAATCTCCTTTTCGATGCGCCTTTCTGAATACTCATGTTCATCGTAGAGATGAGAATACATCTGTCCCTCATTCCTGATTTCTTCATCCTTGCAGACAAGACACACAAATCCCATAGTCATGCTGATCAAGAGCTTTCTTTTCTTTGGCATATTCTTGGTCTGGTGCAAGCCTCACTAAAGAGTGTTCTAATTGAAATCCTCTAATTTCTCCTTTCCTCGGAGTGGTGCTCTTTCTCCCAAATTCATACTGGTACCTTATCTTGAGAATTCGCAAGACCGTCCATGATATTAGAATCAGGATTATGAAATAGAGACCGCCGAGGAGCACTCCATCTTCCGGTCCAGCGCCACCCAGGACCAAGAGGGGCGCTTTTACTTCCAAGAATGGGATATTGAAAAAACTTCCAGCTGTTCTCGAAAGATCTGAAAGGAAAACGCCCAGGGTGCCCGTGGCGTATATTTGAAGAACGAGTGAATTGAGCGTTTTCTTTGTAATGAATGATGGATTGAAGTACAGCCAAGTAAATGACGTTGCGTAAAAGAGAATGACTACCAGAGGCGCAGGGGTCGAGATTCCTCCTGCAATCGCGTCGGTAGTACACCACACGAGAGTGTAGAGAGCACAGACCATCAGTGAATATTTGGCGATTCGAGTAATGTACCTCCCTTTGAGCAGTGCAATGAAGAAAGGGCGGATTCAAGTCCCACTTTTGCTAGGCGTTCTTTTCATCGTAGACGTAGGAGTGGGAGTAATCGCTTACGATATCGTAGGGCAGCTAGTCGGGCTTGCCATTGTGTCAGCGACCGTAGCCGCTCTCGTAACTCTCGGATATTTCTCGTTCAAGAGGGGCAGGGTCGATGTGCGAGAGAGTCCTTGAGAAGAAGTAAGAAATTGCGGGTAAGAAAATGACAACAGAATTACCAAGCGAGAAGAAGGACAACAAGACGCGGATAGATAGGGGCGACGGATTTGATTTAGAATGCCCCGAATGCGGCAGCATTGAATTTGCACTTAACTTGGACGGCGATGAAGAAGAAAACCCTTCCGCAACCTGTCTGCGGTGTGGAGAGAATATTGAACTACCAAATGACTGACAGCAATCAGACTAGCATTTCTAGGTCGCAGGGCGTAGGGTCCCATGCCCCGTTTACCACTTCCGCGAAGAGAGCTATGCCGATCGAATGAACTGCCCTTCTTGCAGACGTGCGATGGACTATATCGCAGAGCTCTCCACGCCCAATGCCAAGAATCCAAAGGAGAAGTGGCTAACGTATTATTGTGCGTCATGCCTCACCCTGTATCGCTTTAGCCAATTCGACACCAAAATGAAGATCAGGGGTACTCTCGTTATGAAGGCGAGTAACCTCAAGCGATCTGGATTCCTAGAGGCGCGACCTTTGGATCGTGCTTCACGATAGGGGGAGTCATAGATCGCTTATGGAAGATAAAGAATGTACCGTTTCTGATTTCTGTTTCGATTTCGGACTTGATCTGTAGATCCCGAAGATGAGGAAACCGAGGCAGAGTGCAAGGAATATCCAACCTAATTTCAGAATGATTTGCCCGAGCCATCCTTGAAACGCACAAGCGAGCAAAAGGGGACTTGCTCCGCAAACAGCCTTCCAGCCAAAAATAGGAATCAGAGCAAAACTACCAAAAGGACCGATCAATAAGGAAAGCAACGCGAAGACAGCAGAGATGTAGATGAACTTGTACTTCACACCTTTGGGATTAGGCATGCCTCTAATAACTCTAGCCAATCTGTTCATGCGATTACCTTCATCATTGCGGTAACCCGAAGTCAGAGGATGGGGATTCTTTGCAAATTTTGGCAGAGAAACTGTGCTCGTCTGCAAACGAGATGCTGAGGGCTGTTACAAAGAGCTAGGAACTGTAACACTGTGAAACGCTGGCTCCTATCCCAATATTACTCCTCGCATAGAAATCAGTCTTATTAGACTGATCAGCATGGAAGATTGGTGATTGGTCTGGCTGATGCGAGCGATGCCAAAATCGATAGCGAAGGCCATGTTAGCCGTTTCCGCAGTACTGTTTTTGTTAGCGACATTCGCAGAAGGCATAAGCTGGGAAGCGACGACGCTCCGTTATTGGGAGCTTTCTGGTGGAATTCAAAATCCCGCTGTTGCATTCTATTTATTCGCGTTGCTGGCTTCAGTTGGAGTGTTGTTATTCGGCGTCACTCTATCTTTTAGAAATCTCAGGGCGGGCGTAGCGGACAGGCGAAATTTCCTGTGGTCGGTGCTCTTGTCGGCGGGCGTCTTGGCGATTCCATTGTTCTTTGTGGACTCGCTCCATCCTGGATTCTCTCTCATCGCGTGGCCAGATTCGATTGCTGTCTTGTTGATCAGTGTTATTCTAACTTTTTCGAATCTCAAGAAGAGGACTGCGGAGAGACGACATTTCTTGGGGTCGGAACTCTTGGTGGGCGGTGTCTTGGCGATTCTCTTCGCAGTCTTTGAGTACATGCTCTTTATGGTAGACGAAGGGCCACGTTGTATTTTCGGGTGCGCTCCTTCTTTGGTGCAGTCTTACCAAGAAGTTTACGTAGGGATGACCATCCTCGCAATCCTGGGGCTCATCGTCGCTGGCTTTGGTATCCGTTTGCTCATACGAAAGGAGAATCCTATCGAGCGAGGAACATTATCCACGCTCGACGATAGGAAAAACGACACGGTTGCAATCTAGGATTTTTGATATTCTCTCTCTTCACCACGAAGGAATGAGCGCACGACACCACCATTTCACAAGCAAGAAGCTTACGAATGTGCATATCCATGAGCGAGGCGTCATAAATTTTGGTTCCGTTATCATCTTCGGGCGAATTTCGAGGTCGTTAGATTTCGGTTGAAAAGAAGTTACGGTCAGCTTTGAGCGATCTGAGGATCAGGGACCAACTGTCTATCTTCATGCGTAAGCTTCTTGAAAATCCAAGAAAGTATGAAACCCCATACGAGGCCTAGTACAAGAGACCCTAAGACAGACTCGCCAAAGTCTACTGGACTCATGTTTAGCGGAGCTGTTACGATTCCATAAATCAAGAATATGACGGTAATACCGATAAAGACGATTTCCGACCTTTTCATCTGTTCCACACTAATAACTAGGAATCAAAAATATAAACATCTTTTGTTATTTCGAGTGCTTCGCTGAGTAATCACTCTATAGGGAAACAGAATATCGGTTGCATCAAGCTTTAGACATAATCGAGCAGATTAACGCTAGATCACCCGAAATGAAACGCTCTCTTTTTTCACCCGATGATGATTACAGAACCTAACTTTTGGCACACCAAGTTTTTAGGGAGAAGTGGAGTATCAAATTATCGAATTGCCATATTGCCCAGGGTGTGGTAAAGAGATTCAAGACAGCATTTCAATCTGCCCAAATTGCGGGCGATCTCTCGAACCAACAAGAGCTCCGCAGCCCAATGTAGCAGGTGGCTATTTAGGAAAGATCGATGTTGGCGCAAATGCGGCAAGATCGCTCACACGTTATGCGATCCTCTTCCAACTGGCGTTCGTTTTCATAACCGCAATAGCTTTCTTCGCAGATTTGCTGACGCCATCAGCGGAAAGGTTATTCCCTTTTGACGTTCTTGTGCCCGTTGGAATAATTTTAGCCGTCTTGGACTACCTTCTCGTTACGAAACCGCTTCTCGCAGGTAATGTTGGTGGAGCACGAATTCCTGCCCTTGGCTTGGGAATAGTTCAGCTCGTGTTTGGTGGCGTCATAGCTGGAATCTTAATGATGATCGCTTACGGCAGGATCGGAGAATCGATTAGAAGGAGAGATCGGGGATAGACACCTCTCCGACGCACGATGGAATAGTACGATAGGCGGCTTTAGAGGAAAAAGTAGTTTGCGACCAAGATTCGGATATACAAAGTATATTCTAATTGCCATTTCCATTGTACTGTTCGGAACAGGATTGGTGATGATCGTTGTATCAAACGCTTACTCAGGGCTGAGTCTTTGTGGAACTTGGTTGTGCAGATACGATTCGGTCGCAATGAATCAGGTGGATCTGATAATAGGGTGGACTTTCATGCTGCTCTCAGGATTCTTGCTCGCCGCTTCGTTCATCGTTCCGCGTCTGTCGAAGTCCGCCAACCTTACGTAGCACCTCTTGATGAGTCGAGCCCTTGACTTTCGACGATTGTCTATGTCGAGATGTCTGTAAACAGCGTAGACGAAGGTGCCGCTCTTGTTACGAACTATCTGTTTGACGGGGTTCCAGGCCCGCATGTTACATTTGGGGCAAATTACAACCATTCTGAATCGAGACGCCCTAATTCGGTATGAACGAGGATTGTTATACCACTAGCTTGCATAAAAATGACTGCTTCGACGAATCCTCAAGCACAGACTCTAACGGTATAATTCGTTTTAAGGTGGGAGCTTTGCGAGCAGTTTTTACCCTTCATAGTTATACCACTCTGCAATGATTCACACACTCCAAGACATTCTATCGGGTCGGAACAGGAGAGCAACGACCACTTTTGCACGTCATGGGTTGTTCTGGATCGTTTTCTCGATACTGTTTGATTACGCTACCTCGTGGAGGTTCTGTTGCGATATGTGGCCATGAACTAAATTCTTCTCGCTGTTGCATCGCTGGACATAATTCCCGTTATAGTAGGGATTATGCCAAAGCCGCTATTCTATCTGATCTTGAAGCTAGTCTCACTAGAATTGACATCCGGTCTTGGAGAGCAAACTAAATGGTTCGCTCACAGCTTAGCAGAATCTTGGTTGGTCTGGGGTTCTGGTTAATGGTGGTTTCCCTTTTCCTAACGGCTTGTTTTTTCTGGTTCTTCTATGGAAAATTTTGGGCTGGAATTGGATTAGCTGGTCTATTTGTTAGTGGAGCTTTGTTGCGTATAGTTGGAATAACTATTGCAAGAGATCACTGGTTAGAGCCTTGAAGAAATTTTGGCCTTCTAATGTACAGGGTTTCGGCAGCAATTATGATGGCTATCCCTATTCCCCAAGTTACTCCTATTTCATCGGGAGTGTCGTGAGTTTGTTTGATGGGTATTTGGTTTGGAAATATTATGATTATATTTCCGCTACTCGTTGCCTTAGAAACGATTTGTACTGGTGCGCTTGTAAAGGTCTGGTTGATGTCATGCCCATTCCAGTAATGAAGATCGAGTGTAGGGTAGTAAGGCCCGCCAATGAATTGCCAAGTTACGTTCACGGGATTAGCAACAAGCTTCACAATAGAACCAAAATCATAACCATGATAGCCAGTATCTGTTTCGTTAGAAACGACAGTCAGTTCCAAACCATAAGGACTTTGAGAAAAACCATTGGCACTCGGATATGCAACGGCACTGGGGTACGCCAGACTGATGTATGCCAGATTGCTATTATTCAGAGAAGCCGACATCGCTCCAATGGCGGACATTCTAACGGAGCTTTCAGCTGTGAAGTTCTGACTACCCGTAAGATTGAGCTCTATGTCGATGTACTGGTAAGTAGCAAGATTTTGAATCGTGAACGGTATCCCGGGCTGATTTTGCCATTGGAGATCATATTGTACAGAATGCGTAGAAGGAGAGTAGTTGCCAGAATTAGAACTGAAGTTGCTAGTCGTGCTGACTTGGACATTTGCTTGAGTTGCCCAAGTCCAAGGATTCAGAATACCAACTGTACTGAGCATACAGAACACAATGATTGCAACATAGAAAAGAAAGAGACCAAGATGGGCATTCACGTTAGATGGGGATTCGCCAGCTTTCTTAGCTGTGCGATCTTGTTTGCGTATGGATTCTTTTTTGGAGCTTTTCTGTTTTCGTCTTCGAAGAGAATCGCTCACTTAGAATCTTCATCTTTCTTTTTGAAATATTCTCCAAGAACCGATCTTATCGTCTCAGGGATACTTTCAAGCTTTCGAGCTTTTCGTTCTTGGTCTAAAGCCTTTACCATGTCGTCGCTTAGACTTACTATGATCTTCTGCATTACCACGCTTAGAACACTACCATTAGATACCACTCGCAACCTCATTATAGGCATTGGAATATACCTAATGGTAGGTAATGGAATACGGCAAGCATACTCGGAAATCCAAACGGGCAAGTGGATATGAGAGCTTTGAGAGGCAAGACAATTTCAATGGAGAAACCAAACGAGATCATTCGACTATCAGAAGATCGAAAGCACCCTCACATGGACTTTGAAGAAGGTCGCCGAGAAAAACAAATGAGCGCAGGAGTGAGAATGAAAAATGTGGCACAGGCATCAGGACACAGAGAAAGAGATCGTGGATCCTTATTTGCGGAATTTTATGCAGGACAGGCTGCGAACTCAAACAAAAGAGGCGTCTGATTAAGAAATCAAA
>Ga0307373_10013501_pt1 | contig 11414 bp, 6 predicted proteins | sample OX2MG_FD_202534 | JGI IMG/M metagenome (GOLD analysis project Ga0307373, IMG submission 202534) | Soil microbial communities from Risofladan, Vaasa, Finland - OX-2 | ecosystem: Environmental > Terrestrial > Soil > Coastal area > Acid sulfate soil | place: Finland: Risofladan, Vaasa | collected... | reverse complement strand
TCATCTCCTTTGCCTGCGCAGAATTATCTGTGCTGTTGCATCACGAGCGGCGGCATGACCGCCTGCTTCCTCGCCGGTTGCTGAACCGGGGATAGCACCTTTGATTGCGTCAAGAGCCATGCCAGCGGTTCGAGAACGCGCACCGGATCAAAGCTGCTGGTATCGCCAGGATTGGGCAAACGCCCAAGCGCGGAGCATGAAAAGTACCTCACCTTTGCAAACTGGGACTCCAGATCACGCACAAAATTCTCTAGATCGTAGGAACATAGGAAATCTCTAACCAGCTTACTGATCGCCTCGTCTTCCGAAGCAAGCGCTGGATCGCTTGCCACGAGCGCGTGTGCTGCTGGTAAGCCGATATCATGTTCGAGATCAAGCGCATCGACTTTCGTAATCACTACTGCCACTGGTTGCGCATAACGCTTTTTCCGCAATCCTACCGATGCTTCAAACATCTGCATCATACGTTCGTAAGTTTGCATCACGTCAAGAGCGCTCGGTCGGAGAGAGCCTCTCAACCTTTCGATCTCCTTCTGATGAAGGCGCCGATATGCAGCAATAGAGAATGGATCGATGATCAAGATTATACCATCCACATATTTGTAGTACTCTTGTAAACTGGTATTTTCACTTTTATTAAACGCCTCGCCTGCCGCGTCGTAGACATATGCCAGTTTTGGTACACGCGCCTTTGGCGCGCGTATCTTGAGATTGATTGCCTGCGGCACAATATCAGGCGTCTTCAGAAGTTCTTGCCCGCTTGCCAGCTGCCGGAGGTTCGCCTCAAAGTTTCGTTGATGCTCATCATCGGTGAAAGTGATGCGATAGCCGTACTTTCCTTCATAAGTTTGTTTCAGGGCTTGAGTCGCCATCACAATATAATTTGTTTTGCCAGTGGAAGGTCCGCCGACAATGGGAACGTGTACATTGGTTCCCTCACCAATGCCGACATTCAAAGGTCTGCGGCAATGCGGACAGATACGCAAGAGACGTTTCCGCCCAAACGCACTTATCGCCGGAAGCCTTGTCCCGCATGCCTTACAGCGATGTTTCAAGACTCCGTAGATGCTCGGCCAGAGGCGCGAATGTTCGGCGCTACAGGTAGGGCAAATGTAGGTAGGAATCGGCATGTCCCTGTGGCAGTCCGGGCAACGAAAAAAGATGCGGTAGTAGCGTGAGTAGGCAAAGGTGCAAATCGACAAAACGCCCATGCCGATCAAAGAAATGGCCGCCCAGAGTGAAAGCGCCGTCACTTGCGCCGCGATGAAAAGAGCGGCAACAATGGTGGCCGTGACATATTGTATCCCCCCGGCGATCCACAGACCAACAATGACCACCCACGCCGCGTATACTTTATACCAATCCTCTCCGATTGACCAATGCCTGACCCCTTGCGCCTTTTTGAACCACCACTCGGCCTCTGCTTGCGTGCGGAGAAAGAGGTGCCTGACCACGTACTTGAGAACGCGCCAACCGCGATCAAAAGCATAGATTTTATAGGCCGGTTGAGGAGTGTAGATGTTCATGTTCTTCTCCCAGGCTCACTTTTCGCGCTGATGCGCTTCAATGAGGACATGATAGAAATTGCGGCCAGCAACGAATGCTCCCCAGCCAGACCCGGCCACGCCAATCCCGATAATGACTATGCCTGTCGCGGGAAGAATAACATACACTACCAGGAAAAAGGCTATAATGGCAGCAATAATGATGCCTGCTACCACGAGAACGATCATGCAACCATCGTCCATCACACGCCTCCTGTTTCTCCGCTATTGCGGATAGATTGGTTCCTGACGAATCTCGCTTATCTCACCTTACAAAGAGTGGCCCTACCAGGCCGTAACAGGGATAGTGTTTGGGATCATGCTCTGCTTTTACGACAATAGCACGGGCGGTGTCGCGGAATCCGCGCTCCTTGCGCGCCAGCTCAATAGCGTTGGGCAGGCCAAGAAAGAACTCCTGGCAGATGTATCCAGCCTGCCTGCACACCTTAAAGGACTCGTCGCACCAGAACGATAAGATTGCCAGGATCAGATCAGCATCTTGCCGGGTCAGCAGAGGGGTGAACGCATTCCAGTACAGCGTCCAGAACTGCTCGCGTTGCCGGAAATCGTACAGGCTTGCTATCTGTTCATGGGACTTTATTGCCTGTTTTTTATCAAAAAGTCCCTCGATTTCATCTTTCAGGCGCTGGAACTGCGCTTCCCGCTCAGCCTGCTCTTTCTCTTCATCGGCTATCAGAGAACGCTGATTATCGCGCAGTCCTCGTAGTTTTGTGAACAAGTTCTGCCCAAGCGTCGTTAGCGCGTTTTTCCGCCGGATGAAGAAATCCTGAACGCCAGGATACCATGCCTGGTTTATCGCAAGTTCGGTGAATGCTAGCGCGGCCTGCTGAAAGCCGCGGTTCCGCGACATATTTTCCATGATGATCGGGAAATCCAGAAAGAATTTCTGGATAATATAGCGATGCTGGAACTCCGCGGGAATAACATCGAACCAGAAGGCCAGAATAGTGTACGCTCGTTCAACCGTTGTGAGATTCAGCAACAGGGAGCTAAAGGCATCCCAATAGGCATACCAGAAGTGAACCGAATACGACCAGGTGAAAAAGGCATCGAACATCAAGCATTGTGTTTCACGGGGAATTTCTTGTTGTAAGAGCATGGGAATACAAGTGTTTACGGTTTCCTTGTAATCCTCTAACGAGAGTATTTTGACAGTTGTATGCATGCGCCGCGCAAGCGCCGTGTCGAGCTTGCCGCCCACAACTGCCAGAATGCCATCGATCAATAGTCGGTCATTCTCAGATACTGCTTCGTGATCGTAGTATTGTCTACATAGCTCGACATCAACGGTTGAGAAGCGCGCCAGCGAGATGGTAGAAAGCGCCAGAGGGACGAGTTCGCTGACGACGTTCGCGGATAAGGGCGCCAGGCGTCTATTCGTGAGTATCTGAGAGGCCAACGCGCTCCATTGCTGCGAGGAACACATGCGCTGGAGTTGACGTAATCCGTGCGTGACCAGTTGCTGAGTGTCATACCCCTGCTTTTGCGCGTACTGGACCCACGTTTCAAGGGCCGCTATCCCTCCCTCGACTCTCGCGTTCCGAATATCGCCATTCAACTCATAAAAGATGATATCACGAGAGACCGGAAGTACCATGTTCCGATACGGCACGCGGGAATCGAGCGCCAACGGATGTACCAGCTTGTAATAAAACGGGTTGAGAGCATTTGCAGGAACGGCGTCATTCGCATTCACGGCAAGCTTGAGCCAGCGCTGTTGCTGGTTTCCCATTGCTCTCCACATCAAATCGAGAAGCTCAGTAGCATCATCAAAACGTTTCTGGCTCAGAAGTTTGTCAACTTTAGACAGGCTGATCGTCAGAATCTCCTGGCTGAGCGGCGCTGGCTGTAAACTGGCACCGATATATTGCCAGAAAACGCACAGTTGCCTGAAGGAAACCTGGCGCAGATAGTGCGTAAGCCATTGGAGATAAGCTGACCGGTTCAGAATGCCGCCGACGATGTCATCGCCATACGTTTGTCGCAGGTTGTTAAAACTCGCAAAGGACTGAACTTGCGTCTGCTGTTGGAGGAGTTGCTGAGTGAAGTACTTCAGTTCGTCCAATATATATTCATCGGTAGAAATGGCATGCTGTTTCAGGAGTCCCATGACACGGATGTGAGCAGCGTATACAGCCAGGTCTTCTTGAGCTTTGTAGGCATCCCACAACAATGGTCGGAGGCGGCGCAGTTCATCAATATCGTCCTCCTCGTACACACGGAGATGTTCCAGGGATGCTAGCGCAACCTCGATAGCCTGCAATTCATCCGCGTGGAGTTTCGACCGAGTCTGACCGTGTCCCATTTGCAGGTTTGCGTACTCAGCCATCAAGTCTATCTGTTCATCGATAGCAACAGGCGCGGGAAAACGCCCGACATATTTTGTAAAAATAGGGAGTAGTGTGGATCCGTAAAGGTCTGGTTCAGCCATTTCGTATACCAGGCGAGCATAGGAGGAGTCGTCAACGTTGCTGGTTTCGTCTGTCTCGGCATTGAAGATGAAAAAGGAAAAATATTCTTCGCTAGAGAGGCGAAACGCGGAATCGCTGGTGATCCCGGTAATCAGGTATTGCGCCTGGTAGGGGTCATGGTGATACGTGGCGAACGTCAGGAAAGGGCGATAGTCGGGCGGTAACATAGCGCTGAGCGAGGCGATCCACCACACGACATTTTCCGTGCTATCGAGAATGATGATACGCCGCCGTGTCTTGCTGCTGTGAACAACCGCGCACATCAATTTATAGAGCGTTTCGCGGCGCTTGCCGTGAGCCAAAAAGCTCCACATGTCATCAATATCGAGCGGAGGGTCTGCATCGAAGTTCTCAAGTACGGGGAGAACAGAAACGCGCGCGGGATTCGTGGTATCTTTGACCTGCCAGAAAGGGCTTTTCCAGTACAGAATAGGTGGAATAGCGGTGAACAGGTCTGGTTCCATGACGACCGTATGAGCAAAGAAATTGCCAGGGCGACCATTTTCGTCACTGCCGTTCGATTGACTACAAAGAAAAATGGCCTCTTGAGAGTTTTTATAAAAGTAGCGTAAGGCAATAGGATGGGTAGCAATAGCGCGCTCGTTGAGTACAGGTGGAATACGATAGGCGATCAAGCGCGTGATCGTCGATTGCAGGTCAGGCGAGATTCCCGGCGAGATTCCTTTGACCTGGAAACCCGCGCTGCCACTTTGCTCATTGGTGTAGGATGTATAGTAATGTTGCAGAACTTTCACCTGTTACCTCGCTTTCAACCCTCTAATCAGTCCCAGCTTATACAGTATCCACAAAAATGGATCTTCGACGCGCAAAGGGCTTATAGTCAAAAGATGATTGCTCACGTCAGGCGGTTCGCCAAGTGAGGACACGCCGAAATAGCGGTAATTAGCGAAGCCTTTGTCTACAATCCCCAGAAAGTTGGGATCGATCCACTCGGAAAGATAGTTGGCTATTTCCGTACTTACGGACTGGATATCATCCAGGTCCAGGCGGCCAAAGTGTTCACTGTGCCTGAGCAATTCTGAACCCGGCTCCAGGATAGGTTTGAGCGCATCGATTTTTGAGAGCGTGAAAGCAACAGGAACCTTGATCTTCTGCGCCGCGCGCAAGTTGTACTCCCGCTCGAACAGATCGCGCAAGCGGCCAACGATATTCTCCGGCGACGCCTTCGGATCTTGTGGGGGGACATTCACCGCCGCGGAATGTAACTCCTGACGCTGGCGGATCTTCGCGATTTGTAAGGGATCGAGCAAGAAAATGATGCCATCGGCGAAGCAGATGTAGCGATTCTGGATGGACATGGTATTCAGCGAGGTCATATCTTCGCCTGCGGAGTCAAAAAAGCTGATATTGATGGCGCGAGTGGTCGCGCCATTATCGAAAGTCAGGCGGAAAATCAGCGGAGACTTCACGGCTGAATCGATTTCCGCGGGGCGCGTGGGTTGCAGCACTGTCTTGCGCACGAAAAGCGGCGTGTAAAAGTCTCGATCCCAGCGTTCTTGCGTGTGATCGCCTAACATGCGGACAGTAATTTCAAAGTTCTTGCCCACTTCTTGCTTTAAACGAGTAATCAGCGAGGCAATATAATGCGTCTTCCCGGTATTGCGCCCGCCGATGATAGCAATGATGCGCTGATCGATTCTTCCAACGTCATGAGACAACTCGAAGTGGCAAATCGGACAAAGGCGGGTCCGGCTGATGGTATGGCATGTGTCGCATTCAACGTCCGTAGTGAGGCCAAGCCCCAACACGCGCTTATTGGGTACCAGCACCCGTCCCATTTCTACCACGGTATAGCCGCGCGCCTGCGCAAAGACAGGGTCAAGCGCGCGTCCTGGGCAGCCAGGTTTCAGACAGCGAAAGCGTATTTCCTGTAGCGAAAACTTAGAAAAGCAGAATGGGCAGATACTCTTTTGCGTCAATGCTATCATTAACTTAGCCTCAATTTGTTTTCACCAGGATGGTGAATATTAATCCTATCATAGAGCGCGTCATTTTCCAGGAACAGCTTCCCGAACGTCCGCGCCGGAAATGCGCGTTCAGAAAGCTCGATGACCAGTTCTTTCTCACCGACCAGGGCCGGTTCCAGGCGGTACAATAGCTCACCGTCGCCTTTGTTGAACGGAATCCGGTTCTGCCTGCTAATCAGCAGTAGCACGGGTAATGTGCCTGGAGTACGCGATAAAATATGCAGCGTGCGCTTGCGGTGCAAGAAGGTCGGATTTCTGATCTCGTAGGTTAAGATCATCTTGCTGGCAAGGCGAGCTTGCAGGCGTACTCCTCGCGCCGTCAATTGCTCATTGCCCTGTTTGGTGATGGCGGAGACCACGATATAATAGTCCTGCTCAGTTGCACCGGCGATATCGTAGTAGCCTTTGGCATCATAGAGCGCGCGCGTCACATGGTGTTTTGTCACCGCCGTGTTTCCCGCCTGGGGCCAGTTCACCAGGCTATAAGAAATCAGCGCTTCCTGGCAATCTTCCGGCCATGACCATTGCAGCCGAAGGCACGATCCCAGGTTATGGTAGTGAAGATTGCTGATGTCCTCGACATAGACGTAGCGGTGCGATGGCCCTATGTAGGCTCGCTTGTTAAAGATGACGGCAGGCGTATAGTAGACCACGCCAGGCTTTGTCCACTGATCTACTGTGTTATCAGGATGCAGCGTCGGCAGCCGCTCGTCACCCAGGATGTTGAAGTCGGTTTCAAGAATATCTTTTCCTTCTTTGCGCAGCGAGTCCTGAGATTTGACAATTGCTACCGTTCCTTTGCTGGGAGGACGCCAGGAAATGGACAGATTGAGAGGGAGCGTTGTTTCGCTCGTTTTGATATCCAGGTACGTAATGATCTCCGGCGGCATCGCAGGGACAGCCTTGACAATCTTGCCAGGCGATGTGACCGCGCGCCCCTCGTGATTCTTAAATTGGCAATACACGGCATAGTGATAGACGTGTTCATTCTGAACCGTGCGATCAACATAGTGCTTCTGCGCCGGAGGCAGTTCAGCGAGGCGCGAACCATCGTGAACAGCGATAGGCGGCAATTGCTCTTTGCGGATGATCACGATCGTCTGCACATTCGGCGGCGGATTCCAGGACAGGCTGATTTGACAGTCGTTGATTGACGCTTGCAAGTTTGTGACATCCCTGATGAGCAAGATAGGCTGGCTCACGATAGCTGCCTGCTCCGAAGTTACCGCGTCGTATTCCGCGTAAACGGCATAATAGAGCGGGACGCCAGGCTCTGGCGCGCGGTCATCATACAGCAGCCCGGTCACAGTGTCGAGAAGCCTGCCGTCCTGGGGCGTGTTTGGCCGCGCGTGGCTGCTTCGTAAAACGCGGTACTGCACGCTCGCCGTTGGAGAAGCGTTCCAGGATAAGCTCACTACATCGTCTCTCACCTTTGCCTGTAAGTTGCCCGGCGGCGACGGAGGCATGGTTCGTAACAGGTTTTGCGCTTCTTTGTAGTCCGCACACAGTTGCAGCGCCTGCCGGCAATAGTCGATTTTTTGATCGCGGCTCGCGCCCGCCGAGCGTGCGCGCTTGACTAAATCTTGCGCCTGAGTAATTGTCGCGTCAATGGTACTCTGGAGTGGACCGCGCTGGGTCAGAGTCGCGGACTGTTTTATCAGCTCCTGGCGCGCGGCGAAAAAGTGTTTTTGCGCGATTAGCTTGTTGATCTGGGCAACTGCATTTTTCTCAGACTGCGTCTGAGTATCGAGCAGCCGCTGCACCTCCGCTTTCAGCTTCGCGATCTCCTGCACGCGCTCATCGGCTTTTTTTGGCCGCCACTCAGCCTCAGCTTCGCTCACCTGTGCCATCGTCTGCTGCAAATCACCTGCTTTCAAGAAAGTTCGCGCCTCTTCTAAAGAGCTATCAACATCATAGCGATTCCCTACGGGAAAGCCGCAGTTGCCGCAAGCCATAAATTCGCAGGACACCTTATTTCCACAATCGGGACAATCGATAGAGAGCGGCTGCTTGCATTTCGTGCAAAAGTTCTGCTTCACATCATTGAAAGTTTTGCAGCTGGGGCAGAGCAGTTTCCCTTCTCGTTTCTCCGGCACCGCTTCAAACAAAGACCATTTCCGTTGCAACCTGTGATTGCGAAGTATGGTCGAGGCGTCTTCCTCACTCCATCCCTGCTTCCGTGCGTCATCCAGGAAGAGGCCAACTTGCGCAGGATTTAACACTTTATTCTGAGTGCGGCTCATTATATCGTCGAGATTTTTGAGGAGGCCAGAAAGCTCGCTTTGGCGACGACTTTCATCATATCTTCTGCGATTATCAGCGTTTTGAAATACTTCTCGTGCAAATCCGGCCAGTTCTTGCAAAGCCGTTACCTCGGCGGTCTTATTGGGCCGTTTCACCATCGACTGGTAAAGTTCCTCGGTCGCTCTCCAAAGATCGGGCGTGGCTAGTGTTGGCTTGCGGTTCAGGGCTTCGTAGAGGGATGACATATGGACGATCTCTAACCGGTCATTGATCTGCTTCATTTTGACCGGATCGTAGGCTGGCGCGGAACTTGCTACAGGTGCAGGCGTTTCCACTTGCACCGTCACGCGCGCTTTGATATCTGGCCCAGAATAGACATCCTTGAAGGCTTCAATAAACTTGTCAAGCTCATCTTGCTCGATGTAACTTTTGGCGTTGATAAAAGCTAGCTGCCTTGTGAATTCTTCCAGGCGGTCTTTGTGCTTCGATGCCAGTTCGCCGCGTGCTTTCGTTGCCTCCTCTTCACGGCGCATCTCATCCCCCATCACCGCCTGGATATCAGGAATCCGGCTGCGATTTTGTTGTGCCGTCAACGATGCTTTCCCAGGTTTCCCGCTATCTATGGCCCATTGGCTACGTTTTTCTTTCAGCCTCTGTTCAAAGACGGCGTCGCTCCAGGGAACGTCGGGATTCAGTTCCAGCAGAATGAAGTAGTTTGGTCGAGATGGTCCGGTTGTCATGATTGCCCCTGTTCAAGCAATGTTTGCCAGCGCGTCACTTCAGGATTTCCCCCGCAGTTTGCCCCACGCCGGTTTGGCACCCCCCGAATCGCTGATTTCGCGTGCAATACTGCTGAAAGTGTCGGTTAACTTACTCATATCGGTAAAAAGGCTTTTCTCGCTCGATGAGGCAATGCGATTGAGAAAAGCCCGATCGGCGCTGCCGAAGCCGATTGCAATCACCTCTATCTTCGCCTGGTGGCAGCGTTTCGCCCTCTGCACCGCAACATCTTGATGAGACCAGACGCCGTCAGCAAGGACGATAGCGTAACGCATGCCAGAAACTTGCTGGAGAGACTGGTATATGTCATCGAAGGGATCGCCGCTGTTGCCGCCGCCGGTGCTACCGCATTCGAGAGTATCAATGGCGCGATGAATTGCTTTACTATCTCGAGTCGCCGCAAGATCGATGTGAACCCAATCAGAAAAGGAGATCAAGCCAATCGAAGTGGACGAGAGATCACACTGCTTCACAAATGCTCTGGCGGCATTCTGCGCCTCGGCAATCGGCGAGCCACACATGCTGCCTGACACGTCGAATGCCAGGTAGACGGTGAGCGGCTCGCGCGCCTTGACATCCAGCGGGCTTCTGGCAAAACGTTCCGGCACATCCGGCGGAACGGGATAAACCGTGAGCGTGAGCGGCTGCTTCGTCGATTGTTCGATGGCGGAGATATGCACGATGCCGTTTTTGTCATACTCATATGCGATATTGAGAAGCGCCTCTTTCGCGCTGAGCGACGGGAAGTCGCTGAAGACGTAGCGGCCAAGATATGTACAGAGCTGCGGATCGTCATCCTCGCTTTGCGTAAGGAAGACTTCCAACTCAGTACTACCGCCGCGGCGCAATGCCAATGTGAACGGTTTGGTTTCTGTCGCCGGAATCGACTGATTTTTACAAATAATGATCTTGTTTAAGTAGCGTTTGCGATCATTGCTTTCGGCGATGAGGCCGAGGCTGTGAGCGATCACATCGGTGGTTTTTTTCTTGCCGGCTATGCGCATGGTTGGCTGGCCGGGAGCAGCCGTGGCCTGCACTTCCATCGCCGCCTGGATAGCCGCGCCCAATCCGACGGCCTCATCGGGATTGACGCCGCCCATCGGCGGTTTGCCGGACATGCGTTTGACGTATTCATGAACCATCGGCATATAAGTCGAGCCGCCGACCGGAAGAACGCCGCTCAGATCGGCCCATGTCAATTTCGCGGCCTGGAGAACGCTCTCGGTGAGCATCTGAGTGCGTTCCATCAAGTCTCTGGTAAGGTCCTCAAAAAGCTCGCGGGTCACGCTATACGTGCCGATCTTTCCCGCGGCCTGAACGCGAATATCAGCGCCGCGTTTTTGCGAGAGGCTGCGCTTCAATTGCTCCGATTGCACGCGCAGTTCGTTGAAATCGTCTCCTACCAGATCACTATTGAACTCGTTCATAAATTGCATTTCAAGGTAGTTGATCAGGCGATCATCCCAATCTTTGCCGCCAAGATTCGAATCCCCGTCTGTGGCGATCACTTCAAGTTCGGTAGGCGTGATCGAGACCAGCGAGATATCAAAGGTTCCTCCGCCCAGATCGTACACCAGCACTTTCTGTTCCGCTTGCTGCTGGCCGGGACGAATCCCATAGGCGAGAGCGGCAGCAGTAGGCTCGCTGATGATCTTGAGTACATTCAGACCGGCCATGCGCCCGGCCTCGATGGTCGCACTGCGCTGAGCGTGATTGAAGTAGGCCGGAACCGTAATCACCGCGTCGGTCACAGGCTCGCCAAAGAACAGTTCCGCCTGCCTCTTGAGATACGCAAGAACCAGGGCAGAAAGATTGGTCGGCGAATAGTCATGGCCGTGAAACGAAAGGAGAAATTGTAGATCGCCCATGCTCCGCTTGAAGAATGAAGCGATCTCGATGTCTCCCAACGCCTGCCGCTCCTTCGCTTCATCACCAACAACAGGTTCTTCCTCGCCCAGGTAAACAACGGAGGGCGTCACGGGACGCCCATGCTCATTAGGAATGACCTCTGGCTTTCCATTGGCATTAACATAGGCGACAACGGAATAGGTCGTACCGAGGTCAATACCGACAAATCTGCCCACGGATTCGCTCCCTCTCTTTATGAAATGGCGAGTTTCGTCGCGCGCGCTCTCGCTTCTTGCAACTCCTCGACTGACATGATCCGGTTGGTCTCGAGGGAGGCCTCTACCTGAGCGCCGCTGCGTGGCTCGCGGCCAACAACGTGCAGGCGTCCCTGGTGGTCCATTTCGAACGCGACCTCAATGGGTGTACCTGCCGGGAGGCCGGAGGGAATAGTGAGAATAGCATTGCCGATTTCTTGCCCTTCATTCAAATCCTCAACCTCCTTGCTGCGCGAGACGTTT
>Ga0307373_10013500_pt1 | contig 11414 bp, 10 predicted proteins | sample OX2MG_FD_202534 | JGI IMG/M metagenome (GOLD analysis project Ga0307373, IMG submission 202534) | Soil microbial communities from Risofladan, Vaasa, Finland - OX-2 | ecosystem: Environmental > Terrestrial > Soil > Coastal area > Acid sulfate soil | place: Finland: Risofladan, Vaasa | collected... | reverse complement strand
TTTTTTGTGCTGACCAGCAGAACAACTTCGCTGACCACGAGCCAGACAAAGTGTCCTTCACCATCGCGTTCCATCACGTTTTCTACGGCCATGTGTTCTTCTCGTATCTTAATATATTTGTCGATGTCATCGACAAATATATAGTACCTCATGTTTCTGTACAGGTCAAGCTTTCAACACCGGGCAAACAAAAGTCACAGCCGGTGTAGAGAACACAATGAAATGACAACGTCCGTGTCGATGGGAAGTGTTGTGATCCCCGCCACGGTATTCTGTTGGAATAGGTTTGCACATCCTACGATAGTTGCTGCGCGGCATGCCACTTGCAACAGTCCTGCTGTGCAAGCCCGCTCTCTGGATAAAAGACGAAAATCCGAGTATACTAGTGTCCAAGTGGTCTCGCATCTCTTGAGAGTGAGAGGGAGGACGCTTATTTTCGAGTGAGAGAGTGGGAATGTATGCACGACCAAGCGCTGAGTTTCGACGTATCCGCTGCCTTTGCGCTGGCTGAAACGACGTACCTCATCAGCCGGGGGGGGAGTTCGGGAGAAGAAGCTTTCACTATCATCGCCTCTCATTCACGATCGGTGTTCGATGCCGATCTTTGTGCGATAGTGACGACCGGCGCCGAGCGTACAGTTATTCGCGCCGTTTCATTAAGGACAGGGACGGTTTTGCCGTTTCCTCTGGTGGTTGATCCACAAAGCTTGGCTGATGGGGAGCAACAAGACGATTATCAACGGGAAATCCGGCGGGTGACAGACATCTTGCGCACTTCGTTGCAGGACTCTGGGTGGTTCATTGTGGCCGCAGCGCCTTTTCCCCTTCTTTCAGGCTCAGGGATCTTGCTGTGCGCCAACCGGATGGAAAGGGACAAGAAGCTCTCGTTTCCAGAGAGCGTGAATGCGCCGATGATCCTCGGCACGTTTGCCTCACTTGCTGCTCTTGCAGCAAGGGTAGGAGAAAGGATCCGACCGCGCCAGGAGGTCATCGATGCGCTTCTCGCCGATCTTCTCTCCCCCTCGCGTGTTGATGAAAGTCATGCTGTGCAGGAAGATCTGCTTTGGCGGGCCTGGATGGTAGGAATTGATCTCCGTCAGTCTCATGTCGTGTGTCTTCTCGGTATCGTTGGGATAGCCCAGGAAGCTGCCGAACCTGCAATGAGCCACCATCCCCTTTTTGAAGGTAACCGCGTTGCGTATTTTCAGCGTGTCTTGGAAGAGGTCCAGCAGGCGTGCCAGAAGCAGATTCCTGGTCTTTTTACCATTGATGAACATCTCCGGCTCCTTTGCCTGGTGCAACCTCCTCAAAGTGAACAGCATTTCCGATCGATTCTTGAGAGTATCAGCAAGGATGTTGCACACCGTCACTCGATACGCCTGTTTATCGGCGTCAGCGATCCTCTGCATGAGGTCAGCGAGTATCGAACGGCTTACCAGCAGGCAGTAGATACCTATGAGATGGGGCGGAAGCTGTATCCGGACGCAAGCATTCTCCATCATAGTGACCTGGGGATCATGCGCTATATTGATCCAAGCTTGTTTCGTGACTTACCGGATGACCCGAATATTGATATTATTCGGCATATCGAGTCTTATGATCACAAGCATACCACGTCGCTTCTTCCAACCCTGGAAGCCTACATCCTGTCTGGGGGAAATCTTCAGGGGACAGCCACGCTGCTAGCCGCAACGCCGCATGCCCATGTGACCACCATCAAGAAGCGTATGGGTCGGCTCAAAGATGAAGAGGTTTCAGGCTCACATGCCTTCGATGTTGCCAATACCCCCCGACGCTGGCCAGAGCTGTTAGCAGCGCTCCAGGTCTATCGCCTACAAAAATTGTCCGAGTAGTGGTGCAAGCATGAAACTCGATGGAGGCGAGAAGCGTCGGCGTCCGAAACTTCGATTGCCTCTTGCAGCACTGCCAGGCAGAGGGTATACTTGAAGGAGGCGCTCCTGGAAGCGGAGTACTCGTTGAGAGCGAACGTATTGAGAAAGAAACAGAGCGTTTCTTCAGGGTATGAAGTTGATGGACCAAAGAACACCACAGTGGGATAGCGAGGCTCAAGTCCTTGCTGTCGCTATTTCTCGGTGCTTACAAGATGAGGTATATCGGAGAGAACTCGCGCATAACCCTGCACTACTAGGATCAGATCGGTTAGCAAGGGTCTTGCGACAGATGGGATTGACAGAGTCAGGGTTCACCAATTTTGATGCGGCGTTTCAATCTCCCTCAGCTGGGAGTGCTCATTCCTGATGCTATGGGCGCGTCATCGTGCTGGTATCCTGCGCTCGCTGGACGATGCTGAACTTCCATCCAGCGCTACTGTATCTCTGACAGGGGGCAAGGCCGCCAGTTCTCAGCGCACGAGGGGGAGCATCCCACCGTGCGAAGGAAGCATTACATTGCCTGCGGAGGAGCGCCACCGATCAGGGATTCTTTGAGCAGGACAAGCAGTTCACGGATGTGAAAAGGTTTCGGGAGGACGTAATCTCCTTCCGGCCAGTGCAGGCGTTCGGCTCGAGCATGATCGGCAAGGATGCGGATCACCGTCGGGAGCGGCAACGATGGCGGCCAGAGAGGTTGTAGGTGCGCGAGAAACAGCGGGATATCCGACCCGTAGAGGGGAGGATCGAAGACAATGACTGCGGAATAGACCCCGGAATTGGTTGATCGCTGGATCCAATCCAATGCCGCACGTTCCGACGGTGTTTCATATGTGGTATAACCAGCCTGTAATGCACGCGTGACCATGTCCGAGAGCAGAGGCTCATTGCCGATCAGGAGGATCATGGCCCCACATTGCCAGTGGTTGTTCCGGATGCTCAAGGCTTTCAGATTAGACTGAGGCATGATCTTCTTTTCTTTCTTCAGCGTCGTTGCCTCTCGCCTCGTCAGGGAGAGTATCCGACGAAGCGACTTTGAGCGTAAAGGCAAAAACGCTGCCTTCGCCCTCCACCCCACTACTCTCGACCCAGATCGTGCCGCCCATCGCCTCCACGATCTGCTTGCAGATGGAGAGGCCCAGGCCCACGCCGCGCACCGGGCTATTCATATCGCGCTCCAGCCGGTAGAATTGCTCGAACAGATAGGGTTGCTCTTCGCGGGGGACGCCGTGTCCCCGGTCGCGGACCCGGATCAAGGCGAGTTCACCGAGCCGCTCGGCCGACACGTCGATCGGGCTTCCGGGGGGGGAGTATTTGATCGCATTCCCGACGAGATTCAAGAGGACCTGGCGTAAACGGAGATCGTCCACCATGACCCAGAAGGGATCAGGGATGGCGAGGCGAATGTCACGATGTTCCTGTTGCGCTTGTGCCTGAAAGATCTCCATATTTTGTGTGACACGTTCGCGCAGAAGGGCCGACTTGAGCTTCATCTGCTTGGCATCAACCTCGACTCGGCCAACATCCATGATATTAGCCACCATCGTTTCCAGCTCTTCGCAGGATCTCCGAGCTGTTGCCAGGAATCCCGCTCGATCCTCTGGCGGTAATTGGTCGTCATAATCGGATAACAATTCGATATAGCCCATCATCGCAGTGAGCGGCGTTCGTAGTTCATGGGATGCAGTCACAATAAACTGGTCTTTCAGTTGATCGAGTTCTTTCTGGCGCTCATAGGCTTGACGAAGATCCAAAGCCAGGCGTGCGTTGTCGAGATCGGCAGCGTATTGCGACAAGATATAATTGATCGCCTCGAAATCCGGACCCGCGTAGCTTTGCCGGTCTCCCCGTTCGCCAAGAACAAGGAGACCAACGACCTCGCCCTTTGCCCAGACAGGTGTCACAAGCAGATCAGGCGAAGCATGCGCAACGTCTCCCATGAGCAACCGCACCCTCTGCGAAGCACTGGTTGCAGGTGCCTGGTGCAACTCGCTCATATACAGTGGCCGTGAAGACTCCGCGAGTCGGGAAATACTTTCAGTATGGGCGTCTATCCCTGCCACGTCGGAGAACCTCTGCGGTGAGAGCCCCTCGATTGCCCGCCGACGAAAGGCATTTTGCAGTGAATTTGTGGTTTTGGCTGGAATCGGGCGATAGTGGTCTTCCCGGTCGAGGATCAATAAGCAAATGGATGTGGTTTCAAAGGCGTGTTCAAGCACGATACTCAGGAGGCTCACCACTTCTTCGAGATCGAGCGGTATTCTCACCCGTTGCGTTGGTTCGATCAGGGAACGATAGTGGCTCATCTCGCTGAAAAAAAAGCGTTCCGTTGCGGCTCGCATTCCCTGCCAGACAACGGGTGCGAGTCCAACGCCGACAAGAAGAAAAATAAGCGTAGAAATGAGCGTTTGTCCCTGCGTCACGAGGCTATTCACCGTAATAAGCAGGTACAGGAGTACGCCCAGGCCAAGGGTTCCCATGCACCATCCCATCGCTCGACGGACTGATGCATCATCGACGAATAGCTGATAGCGTAAGATGCTATAGCCGAGAGAGAGAGGCAAGACGAAGACAGTGAGTGTGCTGAACTGGCTATCCGACGTGAATTGTGACGGCAGGAATCCGAAGACCCGCGGGATGACGGACACGAGCAGCCCGGGAGCAAAAGCGACGACGACGCCCAGGACGAAGAGGCGCAGCTGCTGGCGCTCGCGTACAGCAGCTGCGCGATACGAAATAAGCAGGGTCATCAAGATGGCGACGAGCGCCAACAAGTAGTAGCAAAAATAGAGGACGGTCCACCAGGAAGGAATGCTCGTAGGAAAGAGATGGCGTTCTATTGCATCAAGGGCAGAGAAACAAGCCAGAGACGTGATCAGAACGACATACGACCGCAGCAGGAGCTGCAAGACGTTGAAACGATGATGAAAGGTCAGGGGAGCAAGATACTTCCGGGGAAAAAGCAGGAGCAGGATGGAAAATGGTGCGAGCGCCAGGGCGCTGGCCGATGCTCCAATAGCGGAAAGGATCGGATCATCGGTGACGAGGAGCGCCCCGGTCTGTACGGTAAAGGTTGCCATCATGGCCAGACAGAACAGGAACAGGAGGAGCGCGACCAGACGCGTGCGCGCGTACCACCAGACCAGGCTCCCGACACCGAGGAACAGACCGGCCACGAGCGCAGAATAGCCAAACCGGATGGCGTTCACCCCCAGGCTGGTCAGTGCATACGGGAAAAAACGCGCCGCGTCTAGCAGGAGGAGGAACACGTACAGCCCCGCTCCTATGGCGGGAAGCAAGAGGAGACGCAAGGGTGCGTACCAATGCACGGTCTCTCTCCTATCCATCGTGTATCCGGGTTTCATCCTCTTTGCGCTCCTGTTCTCCCAATCCAAGCAAAAGCAGGAGTTGCGGTGACAGCAAACCTTGCTCGGCGAGCGAATGGGCGAGAGCGTGTGCCCGTTCGCGATACAGCATTCCCAGCCCCCACGTTTCCAGCATTCCCTGGTTGAGTGCATCAAGATCCTCAGCTCTAGTAGAGGTATCGGCACGTTCAGCCTTGTTCTGAAGGCGGATTTGCGCGGCGAGCGCAAAGGGGAGCGTCTGCTGCCGTACGATATCCGACTTGGCAGGATCGGTACTCGTCTCCTGTAAACTCCTATACAGGTCATGAGCGTCATTATCGAGTTGATGCGCAATGCCGAGTAGCCTTCCTAACTGCGTGAAATCATCGCAGACAAGAGCCGTGGCACCGGCACAAAGCGCGCCCATGCGGCAGACCAGGGCCATCAGTGATCCCGCTTTCAGCGCCGCAATCTCAAAGCAGGAATCCTCGGAGAGCGCGGTGCCTAGACGCTGATCTGCCAGGAGATCGAGGTGCTGACCAGCGGCAGCCTCCAGTACGGAGGCTGTGAGCATCTGGAGATGGGACAACAGAGCTTCTGCGGCTGATTCACAGGAAAGCAAAGTAGCATACGAGAGGAGCAGCAGCGTTGTTGCCACATTGAGCGCCCGTTTTTCCCCCAAAACAGCAAGCGTCGGTGTGCGATCACCATCTTCGATGTCGTCCAAGACATCAAGCGCACAGATCATGCACTCGATAGAGACGGCGGCACCGCTTGCCGAGGCAAGATCGATGTCGGGATCGAGGGCTTGTGCGATGAGCAGTGTCAAGAGCGGCCACATGCCCGCCGGTCGGAGAGAAGATGGAGGCTGGGGCTCTGACAGCAGTTTGCCTCTCCCCTGCAACGCGATCTCGACGTCGGCGCGCAGGGGAGAAGGGATGGTGCCTAGCATCCCCAGAAGTCGTCCGCGCAGCAAGGTCTGCTGCGCGGCGAAGGGTTCAGGTGTTCCATCGTCCATTCGCTGGTCCTAGAACCACCAGGTGAATGTACCCGGTTGGGGTGGAACCTCGCTTGACGCAACGGTAAGGTGGGGTATCAAGCGCAGCAGCGCCGCCGCAGCGGGCGCCGCAAGCCCCTCGCGCTGGCAGAATCCCGTGGGATTCGCCATGAGTTCCTGACGTAATGTCGCATCGCCTCGCAGGCGACGCACGAATCCTACAAACCGCCGATTTTCTTCCATGGTCATTTCCTCCTAGAAGCATTGAGGCATCACAACGATGCCGATGCTGCCCAACACACCGCGAATAGAACGCTATTCGCTCCTACAAGTATACAATAGAGAATAGAATTATTCAAGTATTACATGCCTATATAGATATGTTTGTATATATCGAATTCGAGTGCGATGTACAGGCTGCATAGGGAGGAAGGATTGCTCTTCTATCTTCACGAGGGATCTTCTCGCTGGAAACCGACATGCCTGCCTGAAGGTATTAGAAAATAGAACATGAGTCTATTAAACATACCTGATATCCATAAATTGCCAAAATAAGTAAATTTTTTATACCAAAATATAGAACTTTGGGAATTTCTATGCTATAATCCGATCATGGCCGGAGCGGCTTGTCGTCATCAGGAGGGTGGCTGTACACACAAGAAAGGTTTGAGATGCAAAAACACGAAGGATCGGATTCTGCATCGTTCTCCTCTCCTTACCGGGTAGACGATGTAATCGTGTCGCTCGATGGGGAAAGCGATGCTATCGGGGTTGCGGCCTGGGTCGTTCCACCGTTGGTTGAGTCGGAATTGCTCCCGGCGATGTGGCTTCTCTGTTTCCCTGGATCCACCTACCGAGGGCTGGCCTATTTTGACCGGCAGGTGCCAGGCTCGGTAGATTGGGCCTGGAGCATGGTACGGTTTTTTGCCGAGCAAGGTATTGGCTCGGTGATCATGGACAATGTCGGGACCGGTGAGAGCCACATGGCTCTTTCCGGCGAGCGGATTACGCGTCAGTTCGTCGCTTGCGTCTACCGGCAGGTTGTTGCCCAGGTGAGGGAGCGCCTCTGCACCGGGACACTCCTTCCCGAGAGAGGACCAGTTCCACCTAGTCGTCTGTGGCTTTGTGGAGTTGGTCACAGCATGGGAGGATATTTACTTGTACAGACGCAGGGGACGCAGGATCAGGGAGCGTGCTTTGATGGTGTGGCGATCCTGGGATGGGGATGCCATCCCGCCAACCCGTTGCCAGATACTGGTGTTGAGCCGGAGGCACTTCAGCAGGGATGGGTGCAGCGGGCGCAAAACGGCTATGTGCATGATCTCCGCGCACTCCTTCGACCATTGCTCTACTCGCCGGATGTTCCAGAGGATCTGATCCGAGCTGATGAAACTGATGGAACGGTGGTTCCTCTCGGGCTGCTCATAGACTTGATACAACCAGGCGTGAGTAGTGAACCAGCGGCCCGCATCCGCTGTCCTGTGTACCTGGGGTACGGGGCAGCGGATGTTGTCCCCAACCCACGGATGGAACCTGCCGCCTATAGCGCTGCGGCATCCATTACCTTGTTTATCCAGGAGAGCGCGGCCCACTGCGCGAATTTTGCAGGAAGCCGCTTTACGCTCTGGCATGATCTCGCAGGGTGGTGCCGGTTAAGGGCCGTACAAAGGAAAGGAAGAGGGGCGATACCGTTCGCGAGCGCATCCGGCCAGCAATAGGAACCGCAGGGCAAGTTTCCTTCGATGCCTGGATGAAGAAAATACAACAAAGGAGAGGAGTATGCAACCACAGATGGTGACGCGAAGCTGGGATCTGGTTTATCCGCCAAGGTCGCTCATCCCTGCGCAAGGCAATGGGCGCAGGATGCAGGCGCTGCGGCGCGAATTGCATGCGGCGTGGGATGGTATCATCGATGAAGCCGCAGAAAGTGGCACCTACACACTCGGCGATGCCGTGCGCCAGTTTGAGCGACTGATCGAGGACGCCTGGGCACCGCCAGGAAGCGAGTTACACGCGGTGCTGGTCAATTCTGGCACAACAGCCTTACATGGCGCGCTCGTCGCCTGCGGCATCAAGCCAGGGGACGCGGTGATCGTTCCGGCCATGACCTTCATTTCAACGGCGCTGGCCTGCTCGTGGGTCGGAGCCACCCCTATTTTTGTCGATATTACACCGGGAACCTGGACGCTGAACGTGGAGGCCGTGCGCGCCTTGCTCGCGGAAAATAAGGCACTGCGTCGCGCCATCAAAGCCATCATTCCGGTGCATCTGTATGGCGGGATCATGCCGGATATGACTGCCCTGCTCGATTTGGCGGCCCTCGACGAGCGGTGGAAGGTCATCGAGGATGCGTCGCAGGCGCATGGCGCAACTCTGGTCGTCGATGGCGAAACCTGGCATGCCGGGACGATGAGCGATGTCGGATGTCTCTCCATGTCGGGCGTGAAGAATGCCGGTGTGGTCGAAGACGGCGGCTGTCTCTTAACCCACTCGCCAGAGAGAGCCGAATCTCTGCGCGTGTGGCGTGACCTGGGGCGCAAGCCGAGAGATCGCTACGGCTTCCATGTGCCGGGTGTGCGCGGGCGTATGGGCAAACTCGCAGCAGCGAGCGGGATGGTGCAGTTTCGGCATCTGGACGAGTGGAACGTGCGCCGTCGGGAAATAGCTGCACGCTATACAGCAGCGATCCAGGAGGCAGGCTTACCGCTCAGCACGCCAGCCGAGCCGGAAGGCAGCACCTCGGCCTATTACAAATACATCGTGGTTGCCAAGACGCCAGCCGAGCGCGAGCGTCTCGAAGACTCTTTGGAAAAAGCGAACATCGAGACGGAACACTACTATCCGCGCATTGTGCCGGAGCAGCCCATCTACCAGACCCGGCAGCTGCCACATATGGTTGCAGGTGATCTCGTGGTTTCACGTCATCTAGCGGCGTGCGGGACGTGCTTGCCAATCTACCCCGAACTCTTGCCTGAAGAGCAAGAACGGGTGATTGCTGTAGTCAAGCGAGCGTTCTCTAGACAACACTATGCAGGGGTAGAACTGGCAGAGGCTCCAGAATCTGTGGCAGCAGAGAGCTAGGGAAAATACTATGCCGCATTATTGCAACCGCTGCGTCGTATGGATACTCCTAGCAAGTGTACTCTGCTTGAGTCCACTTCTTGCACTCGTGTTGATCACCGTAACCGCGCGGGAGGTCATAGAAGGAATAATCGTTCTGGGATGCGTTCTCATAGCACTTCTGCTCGACGCACTGTTCAATCGGTCCTCTCTTAGCGACGAAGAGCTATGACTGGTCAGCGCGCGCTTTCCCAGATTTGTACCACTCCGCGCTTTGCAACTCTCTCTCACTCCCCCCTCCCCAGGTGAGGGCAGAGTTCAGCGCATAGTGTTGGGAGGGAATACTCAGGTATTCCCTCTTTTTTGTCGATAAAAGGGAGATCTAGCAGCCTCTTCACGTTCCTCCTTTAAGAAAAGACGGACGATGGTGCGAGAAATAAAAGAGGCGTTCGATCACCTTCTTCATTCTGGCCCCCATGCTAGTACATTGAGGGATAAATCAGCCCGTGATAGAATAGGAGGAAAAAGCTAAGGATTGATGTTCCTACGAAAATGGATATAAGGTTGAGGTAAAACCGTCGAAGTCAACCTGTTTTCATTCTCTTCTCTGGCTCACCGAGTCATAATGCTTTAGACTAAATGCTTGTAAAGCCAGGCGGGAAGCGGCTTCATCCGACTTTCTGAAAAGTGGCTTCGGCCCGCTTCAGAAGCCGTTTCGTGCGAAATTAGTCTAAACACCAAAACCAAAGGAAGGAAGCACCAGCAGATGCCGACACATTCACCCAAACGGCAAGCCCCGAAGCCAACAAGTTCGGTCATACAGTGGCTACTTGATTCTGACCCTTCGATCCGTTGGCAGGCGATGCGAGACCTGACCGATGCGCCCGATGAGGAGGTTGCGGCCGAGCGTGCAAGGGTCGCGACCGAGGGCGCCGGCGCGCGGCTGCTCGCCCGCCAGGCGCCTGACGGGCGGTGGGGCGGCGCGGCGTGGAACCGCGGGTGGGACTCCACGATGCACGTCCTGTCGCTCCTGCGGGAGATGGGTCTCGATCCCGAAAGCTCCAAGGCACGGCGCGCGGTGAGCCTCGTTCGCGACCGCGTGACGTGGCAAGGATGCGGTCCGCAGGAAGCGGACGACAACCCCTTCTTCGCCGGTGAGGTCGAGCCCTGCATCAACGGACAGGTGGCGGCGAGCGGCGCCTACTTCGGCCAGGACGTCCAGAGCATCATTGACCGGCTGCTCGGCGAACAACTGGCCGATGGCGGCTGGAACTGCGAGGCACCCAACGGCTCGATGCGGTCGTCGTTCAACACCACGATCTGCGTGATCGAGGCCCTGCTCGAACACGAACGGGCAGGCGGGGGCAGCCCGGCGCTGACCGCGGCCCGTCTCCGCGGGCAGGAGTACCTCCTCGAGCGCCGCCTCTTCCGTCGGCGGTCGACCGGCGAGATGATCGAGCGAGATCGCAAGGGCGACGCCGTGTGGACACGTTTCGCCTTCCCGACCTGGTGGCACTACGACGTGCTGCGCGGGCTCGAATACCTGCGCCGCGCCGGTGTCGCGCCCGATGAGCGCGTCGTCGAGGCGATCGAGCTGGTCGCCTCGAAGCGCGGCGGTGACGGCCGGTGGCCACTCGCGACCCAGTACCCCGGCAAGATGCCGGTCGAGACGGACGAGGGCGAGGGCCAGCCGAGCCGGTGGAACACTCTTCGCGCCTTACGCGTGTTGGACTGGTATTCAGCACGAGGCTAACGCAGATGCAGCTGGAAGGAGAAAAAGTATGCCAAAACGGGCAACGCAGGTCATCCTTACCGAAAAAAGCGGGAAGAGTTGGTGCAGATCACCAGGCGTCATCGGAGTGAACAACAGCAGGTCCTGCGAGCACATATCGTGTTAGCCGCGGCGCAGGGCCACTCCAATGCACAGGTTGCACACGAGTTAGCCAAGAGCGCTAGATACGGCTCGCCTATGGCGTGATCGCTGGGTAGAACTGCAAGGCATTGACCAGGAAACGCTCAGCATCGCGGAGCGTTTGCAAGATGCGCCCCGACCAGGAGCCCCAGCGAGGATTACTGTCGAACAACGCTGTCAGATTGCCGCTTTGGCATGTGAAGCGCCGATGA
>Ga0307373_10013497_pt1 | contig 11415 bp, 14 predicted proteins | sample OX2MG_FD_202534 | JGI IMG/M metagenome (GOLD analysis project Ga0307373, IMG submission 202534) | Soil microbial communities from Risofladan, Vaasa, Finland - OX-2 | ecosystem: Environmental > Terrestrial > Soil > Coastal area > Acid sulfate soil | place: Finland: Risofladan, Vaasa | collected... | reverse complement strand
GAAGCATCGCGAAAACCTGTCCCGCTTGACGCCGATCTGGCCAACGAGCTTTTTGCCTGGAGACAAACGTCGCCGTACAACCAGTCTTCCGATTGGGTGTTTGCGAGCCCTGAAATGCGCGGCAAGCAACCATACTGGCCGGAAAACCTGCTGCGTCGCTATGTTCGTCCGGCGGCCGTCCGATGCGGCATTCAGAAGTCGATCGGCTGGCACACATTTCGCCACAGCTACGCCACTGTTTTGAAAGCCAATGGCGAAGATGTGAAAGTCGTGCAGGAGTCCTTGCGGCACGCCAACAGCCGCATCACCATGGACACCTATATCCAGGCAGGAGGGCCTGCGAAGAGGCAGGCGCAGAGCAAAGTCGTGAAAATGATTCTTCCAGAGCGGGTCGAGAGCACGAAAGCCGTGGCAGGAACATGAGAACGCTTTTCGATTTCTTATTGTTCCCGCGCGAACGTGCATTTCAGAGCCACAGAGGCCTCGAAATGAGCACGGGAGTTCTTATTGTTCCCGTGTGTTCCCGCGCTCGGAGGCCACATTTCCCGTAAGTGCTTGAAAAATATGGCGGGGACGACGGGACTCGAACCCGCGACCTCTGCCGTGACAGGGCAGCGTTCTAGCCGGCTGAACTACGTCCCCGCAACCTACGTGGAGTACATCCAAAACGATTCGACACTGGTGGGCGATGTGCGATTTGAACGCACGACCTTCCCGGTGTAAGCGGGATGCTCTAACCGCTGAGCTAACCGCCCGTAACATGCTATCCGAAGCGAAAGCGAGCGTCAACCGCGGTTGCTTGACCTTCCGCAGCGCCACAAGTAAACTGAGAAAGTAATCCGGAGATACGAAAAATGCTGTTGTCGCGCGACTACGTTGGTTACATGTCCAAGGAAGTGGTTAAGCGCCTGGTCGAGCGCCAGATGATCGAAACGAAGGCTCCCGATGCTCTCGCGGAGCGCGTACGTCAAACGATGGCCGACGAACTGACAGTGGAGGACCGGTTGAACGAAGAAGTCCGCGATATCCTCGCGCAGCACAATGACGAAATGCGTAAAGTAGGCGCGTCCTATCAGGAAATGTACAAAAAAGTGAAAGGCGAGCTCGCGCGCCAGAGGAAGCTGATCCTCCGTTGATGCGACTCAGCCGCGAAAAAACGGTTCGCCTCTCTCACCGCATCATCGACTTTCTTGTCACCGTCGACGATTTGGATTTCGTCGAGGATCGTGACACCATTCGTCAGGAAATCGTGACCATCCTTCAGGAATTACTGAAGCAGGAAGAGCAAGTCGACACCGAAGTTCGCGCCAAGATCGCCTCGCAGAAGAAGGAAATTCTCGAAGGTAGCGAAGAATGGGACATTCTTTACCGCCGCTATTATTCGGAATCGCTCAAGCGCATGGGCGTGGCCGACCTCGCTGAACACCGCCGCTAAAGAATCGCTAATCGGTTTGATTTGATCGTCTGCATTTTTATTTCATCCGCAAAACAGAACACCTCCGCTTGCCTCCATCGGAGGCTCGCAAAGGCGCTCTGTCTTGGGGAACCAGTCCGGGGGACGCATGCGCGTCACCCGAGTTGGAATGCTGCGACTACGCTTGACGCAACCCACGACGGCGGAGGGCCGTTCCCATTCCAAGCAGCCCAGTGCCAAGGAGCAGCAGGCTAGCGGGTTCGGGGGCCGGGGCTACTGGAGTTACGCTGAAATCCGAGCTGACAACGCCATTACCTGAGAGAAGGAATTGCACCGTTGACTGGCCAATGCCAATCGTCGTCCCCAAGGCGGTCTGAACCGAGGCCGATAGCGTTGTCCAGTTGACGTCGAAAACCAGCGTCTCGTGTCCGCCGAAAGTGCTCATGGTGGTCGAAACGATCTGACCAGAGAGCATGTCGCTGTCCGCATCGCTGATTGAAATTGTGCCAACACCGGAACTGTTGGTGCTGAACGTGGAGGTGAACACGTCGGTACCGTCGAAATTGCTTTGCAGCCCGATGCCCGTCGTGGAAACCGCCGAACCGCTACCTGTCGTGATCGTGCCCGAGCACATATTTGTTGCCGGGGCGCCGCACGCGAAATCGATGGCCCCGGCATTTGCACGTGGCACGAACACGAAAATCGCAAGCAGGCAAACCCCGCCTAAGATTGCTTTCATAATTGCTTTGGACATCTGAAAGTTTCTCCTTAGAAGATTTTGTACAACATCTCGATGGTGTTTTATGCAAGCCCTGTGCCAAACGCGCAGCGCTCGGAGCCCGTTTCTCCGCGGACGCTAAATGTATTCCTAGCAAGGATTCACGAAATCGAAATCGAAGGCTTGCGTTTTGCATATCTCGCGGCTCTTAATTTCTCCGGTAACTCGAATCCAATCATCTGCAACGGGTTGCATAGATTGGTTGCGAATGCGCGGGCAGATTTTTTTACAGAGCTGATGAGTGATGATGAGCTGTAAGGAATGCGGAGTAGGGAACCGGGCCAATTTTACTGAGGCCTTTGTACCGCAAAATCTGGCCCGATACGCGATTTGCCTTACGGGGAAAATAAAACGGCGGCCCGCATGAGCCGCCGTTGGAGCTAATTTGTAAGATAAAACTACACGCTCAAGATAAAACTACACGTTAAGGCCGGCGCTTCAGCACGGGCGCGTTGTCATCGCCCTGGCCTTGCCCCTGCTGCTGCCGCTGCGATTTGGCCTGCTTCTGTTCCGCCTTGGTTTGCAGCGATGGCCTTCCGCCGCCGTCGCGAGCTTCCTGGATTTTCTCGCCAGATTCGAGGCGAATCAGCCGCTGCTTGACCTGATCAAATTCCGATGTCGTCACGATGTACTCGGGCCGCGCCGGCAAAATTGTGGCGATTTCCTTTTGTGCCGCCACGACCCGATCCGGTGTCGGCGGGTGCGTATCGAAAATCTTGGGAATGGTTCCAGGCTGCTTTTTCTCTTCGGCTTCGACTTTTTCGAAGAAGGCAACGAACGCGTTTGGATCGTAGCCCGCCTTGTACATGTATTGGAGTCCAAGGTAATCGGCTTCGCGTTCCGCATCGCGGGTGAATTTCAAATAGGTCATGGGAATGGCGAAGTTCAAACCTTCGTAAATTCCATAGCCCGCCATTGTTCCCGGCAGGGTCATGATCAAGGGGATCGAAGCAATCTGGATGATGTTGGCCTTGGTGGCGTTTCGCGTCTGGTGACGCGCCGCGACGTGCGCGATTTCGTGCGCCATCACGCCGGCAAGTTCCGCCTCCTCATCCGCATGCAAAACCACGCCCGTGTTCACGTAGAAAAATCCGCCCGGCAGGGCGAAGGCGTTAATGTGGTCGTCGTCGATCACTTTGATCGTGAACGGCACCTGCGCGTCCGAATTCCGCACCAGGTTCTGCCCGACCTTGTTCACGTACGCGACTATGACGGGATCATCGACCAGCTTCGAAGTTTTCTCGACTTCCTGTGACAGCTGTTTGCCAAGCGCGATTTCGCGCTGGATCGAGTACATATCCCAGCCGTGGCCCACCTTGCGGTTTCCTACAGCGCTTACGTCGGACTCCGTGCCGGATTTCACTTTGTCAGGTTGCTGCTGAGCGAGCGCGGTGGGTGCGGACATTGCGATCGCCAGGAGGAAGGCTGCCAGACTTGCGGAGCTTCTCTTCATTTTTGTGCCCCCTTGGCCTATACCCGGATTATACACCCGCTTCCGGTTCTTGCCGGTGAATGATTCGATGCCCTTTCACGGAAAAGAGTTTCTTTGCCTATCGCGCTCGCTCATATCCCAGACTGATGCTGCGGGAGCCAGTCTAAGTTTCGTTTGCCCGCCAGAAATCTGGCTGGTTATTCCGTGAACAGACTCGGGCGGGAACTGGCGCAATCGGATTGGGCAACATATAGCCCTGGGGGCCGTCAACAGAGCGGCCCCAGGGTACGTGGAGGGTGTTAGTCGGCTGGGATCGATTAGGAACTGTGCGTGTCGACCTTAGTCTGGTGCGTCGCCGTCTTCGTCGCGCTCTTGACTTCGGACTTCGTCATCGTCGGATCGAGCGCCTGAATCGACGCGCCGAGGCTCAGCGCTTTTGGTCCGGTGCCGGTACCGTCCGGGCAAGTCGTTCCTGCCGCCGGAGCCGTATCGGTCATGTCCGCCTTCAGGCAAGCGAACGGGATGCCGAGATTGTGCGATACGTGGACTGCGGCGACAAATAGCCCGAGGTTCTTAAATCCCTGCGACACTGTTTGCAGGTCTGTACCTGCCGGGAGCAGTGCCGCGAGATTTGAAGAGAGCTTTGTGTTCTGCGTGAGCAGTTCACCGGGCGTCATCGGCCCGCGCGCCGTGGAATTATTCGCATTGTTCGCTGAGCCATGGTTGTTCATTGCGCTGCCCATACCCATGGGCTCGTGCGAAGCTGCAACGCCCGCGCCCGGATGGCTTCCTTGCTGTCCCTGGCCGCGCGATTGTGCCACGGCGGGCATTACGCCGAGCAAGAATGTGGTTGCGGCGATGGCGAGCGCTACTGTGAGTTGCTTCTTCATTGTTTCCTCCTCGATCGAATTAAATTAAAAGCCGCGTCGGGTGCGTCGCAAAAGCTCCGACATATTCACACCGACGCCGAACGAAAGCGTGTTGAGCTCGCAGTGAACGCTGTGACTATAGTTTGCCGAGAAATCCAGAACCGAACCGGGGCTGATATCGACCCCGCCGCTGAATCCATTGTCAGCCGCTAGGCTCGAACTACCGGTGGTCTGGTTGGCCAGATCAAACACCCGCCCATGACCGGCGCCCGATACAATCGGCGCCCCGCCCGCGCCAACTAAACGACTGTAAATGGTCTGCGTTCCCCACGGCGCGACGTCGTAGGCCGAAGCGTTCACGCCAAGCCAGTCGGTAATCTGAAATCCCGTGCCGGCCTGGAAATGCGCGTCGTGGCCGTAGGATTTGAAGGGCCGGTTGAAAACGAAAGTTTCGGGAATCGAGTTGCCAACGCCCGCTTCCACGAAGGGAACCAGGCGGCCGAAATGATGATCGAAATGATTCGTCCAATCGTAGGTTGCGTGGCCCGTGGAGAGCCCCGCTGACGCGCTACCGGTCGGCGCTGTACCCGTGAGGACGGTTTTATAATTCAGCACGGGGTTTGCAAACTCAAAGCGAAGCTGCAAATAGGCATCGCCGAGGCCGTGATTCGAAGTGGTCGTGGTGCCGCCCGTCGACGTCGTGGAGGTGCCTCGGACAAAATAGATCGGAATTCCGGCATCAACGCCGAAGTGTCGCGAGAAAACATAGCCGACAGATGAATCGATGGACATCACTTGTCCTTCGGAGTTTGTGCTGCCGTCGAATTCCTCGGTCCACAGATAATGACGTTCGAAATTGGCCGCTGGAGTGACTTGCGCGGATGCTGGGACATTGGTTCGACGCTGAACTCGACATCGAACTGGAATTTGACTGCGCGCCCAGCCGTGCCGCAAGAAGCATGGTCGCTACAGGAATCATCGTGACGATGACTGCGATGCGCATGGCTTTTATCATTGTTAGGGTTAGGCCGCTTTCCAATTTAGATGGATTTTAGGCATGCGCAGTTGGCTGCGCATTCCTATACAGACGCTAGAAGCACGCGGGCAGCCGAGGCAGTAAATTCATTCTAAGACATGTGTTTGCTGTTAGATACGATGATAGCGATAGTACTTCGCCCTTTTGAATCTTGACCGCAGGCGGGTGTTTTTTACACTTTTTCTGGACTTGGCTCGCCCTTCGATTAATCGGTACCAGGCGTCCCGTTCGAGGTTGCAACCTCTCGGAGGCGGCGCGAGCGAACCAGAGTGCGGCCTGCGCCGCAAAGAGACTGCCAACTACGAGCCGCCGGAGAGCACAGCATCGGGCACCGCACTTTTTTTTTGGCGCGATGAAGCAGCCCGCTTCCGTCCTATTGACGCTGTCGACTATTATGTTTAAAGTGGTTTCTGCCCTAGATTCCCGCATGCCCATCAAGAAAATACAGGTCGGTCAGGTATGGAAAAAGGAAGACTCCGGCGACTCCTACCTGGTCACGAAGGTTTATAACGAGGCCCTTGCCACGTTTGCCGTTCTGCGCAAGACCGGCTCCGAGACTGATGCTCCTCTGCGGGTCAAGGTCGGCCATGCCGGTGCATCGCCAACTCTTCCCGGTTTCCGATTCGCCCAGGAATCGGAGGAATTCTGACCAGCGCCGCCGTTTCACACGGACCTCACCGGCATTTTGATCACATCGTCGACTTGCATGATTTCGCGCACGAAGAATGGCTCCGCATATTTCACGCCGATCATTCGACCGTAATATCGCGAAGTCAAATTGACGCGGTTTTCCAGTTCATCCAGCGGGAGATACACTTTTGATTTTCGGTCGCGTTTCGGCGGACTGAACTGCGACTCGTAGGCGAGAATCGCCTGACGCCGCTTGTCGAATTGCGCAGTGATATCAACGGCGAACGATGGTCTCACCGTTTCATCGTATGTCGTCGAGTACAGAATCTTGAATGGGCGGAACGCTTCTCCCGGAATCCCCAACTGCTTCAGTCCCGCCAGAAAGCATCCCTCGTATCCCAGCCGCGCGGCGTTGTAATGGTCCGGATGACGTCCTTCCCAGTAAGGCAGAATCACGGTATGCGGCTGCCACTCGCGAATTTTCGCCGCGACGGCCAGCTTGTAGCGTTCATTCACTTCCAGGTGCGCATCCGGCAATCCTAAATTTGCGCGCATCTTCGCGCCCATAATTCGCGCCGCTCGCGCTGCTTCGTGCAAACGAGTCTCCGGGTTTCCCCGGGTTCCCATTTCGCCGCGCGTCAAATCAAGGATGCCTGTCTTGTAGCCCTGCTGCGCCATCTTGATCAGTGTCCCGCCACAGGTCAGCTCCACGTCATCCGGATGCGCCGCAATCGCCAGTAAATCGAGTTTCATCACGCCTCCTGCGTTCGCCTTCGCGTCTGATTCTAACGTCTGCGCTTTCCCGCCGTCAAAACCTTGCTCGTAGACATGGCGTGCGGAACTTGCGAGGATGTTACTATCGAATCGCAGCTAAAAAAGGAGTTGCCCATTGCCAGGAGCACTCGCAGGCCGCGTCGCGCTCGTCACGGGAGGCGCGAAACGCATTGGCCGCAGCATCGTGGAGAAGCTTGCCGCCGAAGGCGCGGATGTAATCATCAACTACGAGTCATCACAAACGGAAGCGGAATCGCTCGCTTCCGATGTGCGCAAGCTAGGCAGCCGCGCGCTTGCCATTCCTGCCGACGTTTCAAAAAAGCAGGAAGTTCAGCGCATGTTTCAGACCATCGAACGCGAATTCTCCCGCCTGGACATTCTGATTAATAATGCCGGAATGTTCTTCGCCGCCGATTTCGCCGAATTGACCGAAGACCAGTGGGATTCGATTATGGCGACCAACTTGAAAGCGCAATTCCTGTGCGCGCAAGCGGCTGCTCCACTCCTGAAACGCAGCGGCCGCGGACGCATTGTCAACATTTCCTCGCTCGGAGGCATGCTTCCGTGGCCGAAATTTACGGCCTATTGCGTTTCAAAGGCGGGAGTCATCATGCTGACGCGCTGCCTCGCGCGCGCCCTTGCGCCGGAGATTCTGGTGAATAGCGTCGCGCCCGGAACGATTCAGTTTCCGGGCGAACTCCCCGACGAGGAATACATTCGCCGCGCGCCGTTGCATTGCACGGGTAAAGGCGCTGATATCGCCGGCGCGGTTTTCTATCTGGTGACTTCGGATTTCGTGACGGGACAAATCCTGGCCGTTGACGGCGGCCGCAGCCTCACATAAATAAAAAAGGCGGCGCCAAATAAAATGACGCCACCCGGAAACTATCAGCCCTGCCTAGTAGGCTGCGAGTTTTTCCATTCCCGCGACAATCTTTTCCGTGTTGACCATCCATGCGTGCTCGAGCGGCGGCGCGAACGGAATCGCCGGGATGTCCGGGCCCGTGATCCGCACAATCGGCCCATCCAGATCGTCGAACGCCTCTTCGGCAATAATCGCGGAGATTTCGCCGCCAATGCCGAGCGTTCGCTTGTCTTCGTGGACCACCAGGCACTTGCTCGTCTTCCGCACTGATTCAAGCACCGTGTCTTTGTCGAGCGGCGATAGCGTGCGCAAATCGATCACTTCCGCGTCCACGCCGCTTTTCGCCATTTGTTCCGCGGCTTCCAGGCACAGGCCCGTCATGTAGCCGTACGTGACAATCGTCATGTCGCGGCCCTGGCGTCGAATTTCCGCCTTGCCAATCGGCACGGTGTAATCGCCGTCGGGCACATCGCCCTTGGCCGTGCGGTAGAGCTTCTTGTGCTCGAAGTAAAGCACCGGATTCGGATCGCGAATCGCCGCAAGCAGCAAGCCTTTCGCGTCATAAGCCGTCGATGGCATCACGACTTTCAGTCCTGGCTCGTGTACAAACCATGACGCATTTTCCTGCGAGTGGTAAAGTCCGCCACCCGTGCCGCCGCCGCAGCAAATGCGCACCGTCAGCGAACAACCGTATCCGCCGGCGCTGCGGTAGCGAATTTTCGACGCCTGCTGGACCAGCGACTCCATCGCTGGCGTGATGAAATCCGCGAACTGAATTTCTGCAATCGGCCGCAGCCCCACCATCGACGCGCCGATTGCCGACGCGATGATGTTTCCTTCCGCGAGCGGCGTATCGAGCACGCGCTCCTCGCCGAATTTCTCGTAGAGTCCCGCGGTTGCCTTGAAGACGCCGCCTGAGAGGCCAATGTCCTCGCCCATCACAAACACGCGGTCGTCGCGCTCCATTTCCTGCGCCATCGCTTCCGTGATGGCCTCAATCATCGTTATGTTACGTGCCATATTTTCGCGATCCCCTTTTTATTCTTGCGCCCAGACATGATCCGCCAGTTCCGAGGCGTCCGGATACGGACTCTGCTCGGCAAACTCGACGGCTTCGTTGATTTCCTGCGTGATTTCCTTTGCGATGTTGGCCTTCGACTCGTCGGTGAGGAGCTTCTTGTCGCGGAGAACTTTCTCGAACAGCACCAGCGGGTCACGCTTCTTCCACGCTTCCACTTCTTCCTTCGTGCGGTACTTGGCCGGATCGATTTCCGAGTGGCCATACCATCGATACGTTTTGCATTCGAGGAACGTCGGGCCTTCGCCCGCTCGTGCCCGTGCAATCGCCTTTGTCGACGCGTCGTAAACAGCCATTACGTCGTTGCCATCCACGGAAATGCCGGGGAAACCATATGCCTTGGCGCGGTCCGACAAGTCCTTGAGCGCCGTTTGCAACCGCAGCGGCACCGACTCAGCCCATAGATTATTTTGACAAACGTAAATGATCGGCAGCTTATGAACGCCCGCGAAATTCAACGCCTCGTGAAACCCTCCAAGGCTCGTGGCGCCGTCGCCAAAGAATGAAACCACCACCGTATCGCGCCTAAGTTTCTTCAATCCGAAGGCCACGCCTGTCCCCACCGCGAGTTGTCCTGCGATGCTGCTGGCCGGTGTGATTGTGTGAATCGGCGGATAGCCCATGTGCGCCGGCGTTGACTTGCCACGGTCCGGGCTCGTCACCTTTCCGAAAAGCTGCGCAAAGCAAAGATTCAGCGGCGCGCCCTTGATAATGTTCGAAGTCCAATCGCGATGGGACGGAGCGATCCAGTCATCCTCGCGCAGGCTGTACGCCGCGCCCACTTCCGCGGCTTCCTGGCCGACGCCCGAATAGAAATTGCCCGCGTACTTGCCCTGGCGGAACAGGATGCGCGCCTTCTCGTCGCACATCCGGCATTTCACCAGCATCTTGTAAAGCCCGAGCATCAGCTCGCGGCCATTTCCATTCTTCCGCCCATTGTCACTTTTTTCGGTTTCGAGTTCGGCCACAGCCCGGCCACTTTTCGATGCCATTTCTTCTCCCGTCAGCTATTTGTCCCAAGATTGGAAATTATCCACGTACTATAACACGATTGTTCGCGGTAAATTGCGCCACTAATAAGTCTGACGCAAAATCTTTACCCCGCGTTTCCTCGATAAAAATCGCAGGGGCCGATTGTTTTGGCTCACTTGGCGCGTGCGCTTCCCGCGATTTGAATTCCCGCGTCCTCCGAAACGCCCAGCGCAGCGGCGGCCCAGTCGAGGTTTTCGCGATGCTTGGCCATCCCAGCCAGCCAGCGGTCGCGCAGCAGACTCGCCAGCGGCATCGGCATCGGAGACGAGCCCGCCGTTTGCAAAACCAAACTGATATCTTTCAATCCGAGCGCGAGGCGAAACCCCGCCGGCTCGTAATTGTTTTCCGCGATGCGCTTGCCGTATCCCTGATACACAGGGCAGGGAAATAGAGTTTGCGTCAGCATCTCCGCCGTAAGCTTGCGGTCAATTCCATTTTTTTCGGCCAGCGTGAATGCTTCCGCCATTGCCTCAATCGCCGCGGCCAGCAGAAAATTCCCGCATAATTTTACGACGTTCGCCGCGCCGGGATCTTCGCCGAAATCGAAAGTCGTTCGGCTGACGGCCGCGAGAATCGGAGCAGCGCGTTTTTTCGCTTCCGTCGGCCCCGAAACGCAAATCGAAAGTTGCCGTGAAGCAGCGGCTTCGGGGCGCCCAAAAACGGGCGCAGCGACGTAACCGACTTTGCTCTTTGCGTGTTGTTCGGCCAGCCGGCGCGCTGTCGCGGGAGAGATCGTGCTCATTGAAATGTGAATTCCTCCCGCGCCCAACCGCGTGATAAACGAATCATCGCCCGCGGAGAGTTTTTCGATCGCGTGATCGTCAGCGAGCATGGTCACGACAATGCCGCCGCGCGTCGCCACTTCCGCTGCGGAAGAAACAGATTGCGCGCCTGCCGCGACCATTCCAGAAGCTTTCGAAGCCGTGCGATTAAATACTTTCAGCGGATATCCCGCGCGCAACAGATTTTCCGCAATGGGAAACCCCATATTTCCAAGCCCGATGAATCCAATTGGTTCGGTCATGAAGGAAATACCTCCGCATCATTCTATCAATGAAGAGCCAGGTCCTCGTCTAGCTGGGCCTAGCTGGCACGAAGCTGAGTTTAACAGGCTAGCAGAAGTTCAGACTGCGGGGGATAGGCAGAGCACGCAACGGTCCGGAAAAATCGCCGGAGTACGTCGAGCGAGGCGCTTCGGCGGATCGCCCGACGTGTTTATTTGGGCTTTTCCACGGGCAGATCTGCGCGGGCGCTCCAATCCTGCCATGAGCCGTCGTAAAGCCGGGCTTGGTATCCAAGCATTGTCGCCGTGAACCAAATGAGCGTGGCGCGCTGACCGATGTAGCAGTAATCAACGACCTGGTCGCCGGGCTTGACGCCCGCCTTATCGAACAATTCGGCGATGGCCGACTTGTCTTTCAGTTCGTGATTGTCGTTCACCAACAATTCGATGGGAATATTCTGCGCGCCGGGAACGTGCCCTGTGCGAGGGAAGCCCCGGTCGTTT
>Ga0307373_10013494_pt1 | contig 11417 bp, 11 predicted proteins | sample OX2MG_FD_202534 | JGI IMG/M metagenome (GOLD analysis project Ga0307373, IMG submission 202534) | Soil microbial communities from Risofladan, Vaasa, Finland - OX-2 | ecosystem: Environmental > Terrestrial > Soil > Coastal area > Acid sulfate soil | place: Finland: Risofladan, Vaasa | collected... | reverse complement strand
CGCACGGGGCCCCGGAGGCGGTCAAAGCTATCGAAGCGCGCATCAATCACGACGTCAAGGCGGTCGAGTACTTCGTGCGCGACGCGCTCGCGGCGATGGGGGCGCCGGTCGCGGCCCTCGAGCTGGTGCATTTCGGCTGCACCTCGGAAGACATCAACAATCTGAGCTACGCGCGGCTGCTCGCCGCGGCGCGCGCGCAGGTGCTGCTGCCGGAGCTGGATGCGCTCGGTGCGACCCTGGCGACACTGGCGCATGAGCACGCCGGGCTGCCGATGCTCGCGCGCACCCACGGCCAGGCTGCAAGCCCGACCACCTTCGGCAAGGAGATCGCCAATGTCGGGGCCAGGGTGGGTCGGGCCCGGCGGCGGCTGCACTCGGTCGAGGTGCTGGCGAAGTGGAACGGTGCGGTAGGCAACTACAACGCACATCAGTTCGCGCATCCGCAGATCGACTGGATCGCGCTGAGCGGCGAATTCATCCGCTCGCAGCAGCTCGCCTGCAATCTCTACAGCACGCAGATTGAGCCGCATGATTGGATCGCCGAGTACTGCGATGCCTGCGCCGCCGTCAACGTGGTCCTGATCGACCTGTGCCGCGATCTGTGGGGCTACATCTCGCTGGGCTACCTGCGCCAGCGCGCCGTGGCCGGTGAGGTCGGCTCCTCGACCATGCCGCACAAGATCAATCCGATCGATTTCGAGAACGCCGAGGGCAATCTCGGCATTGCCAACGCGATGCTGCGCTTCTTCGCCGACAAGCTGCCGATCTCGCGCTGGCAGCGCGATCTGACCGACTCGACGGTGCTGCGCAATCTGGGCGTCGCGCTGGCACACAGCTTGATCGGTTGGAAGGCGCTGCAGCGCGGACTGGCCCGTCTGTCCGCCGACCGCGAGCGCATGGCGCAGGATCTCGAGGGCGCCTACGCCACCTTGGCCGAGGCCGTGCAGAGCGTGCTGCGGGCCGCCGGCGTCGCCAATGGCTATGAGCTGCTGCGCGATTTCACCCGCGGTCAAAACGTCGATGCGGCAGCGCTGAGGTCCTTGATCGGCACCCTGCCGCTGCCGCAGGCGCAGCGCGCCCGACTGGCCGCGCTGACGCCGGCGGATTATGTCGGATTGGCCACCGAGCTGGCGCGGCGTTTCGCGGCCACCAGCCGCTAGAGAACCCTGCCGCGGCCGCCGCTCGGTGCGATTCGTTAGCCAGCGCACAGTGCCATGCCGGTAACTGTGACCGGGTTGGCAATCCATTCCCCGGTGCTGTCTCTACCATCTGGCGGCCAACCAAATTGCACTGTGTCCAGCCCAAGAATGACAACCACCACGGCAAATCACGCGACCACGACCTCAGCACGTCTGGCGAGCTTCGGGCTCGAGGACGGGCCCCTGGTCGCCGGGACCCTGGCCGCCGAGGCCGCCGCGCGCCACCCGGTACCCGAAACGCTGCACGTGCTGAGCACCCTGGACGAGGTGCGCACCGCGACCGAGACTGTGGCGGCCAGCGGTCAGCGGCTGATCTCGATCATGACGCCGGACCTCGAGCCCGACATCTACGACCAGGGCGCGATTCTCGACATCATCAAGCGCTTCGTGCTCGGCCATAGCTTTGCCAAGGTGCGAGTATTGATGCGCGATCAGCCGCGTCTGGTCAGCGGCGCGAATCACTTCGTCGCGATGGCCTACCGGCTCACCAGCTATCTGGAGATACGGGTGCGCGCTGCGCAGTACCAGGCGCTCGCGGCGGCCTACTGCATCGCCGATGACCGCGCGATCGTGTACCGGCTGCGTGCCGATCGTGCCGAGGGCATCGCCGGGTTCAACAATCCGCCAATCGCGCGCCAGTACCTGAACGAGTTCGATGCGATCTGGCAGGCCAGCGGCAGCGAGGAGCGCGAAGCGCGCGTCGCGCAGCGGTAGCGTCAGCGCCCCGGGATGGCTGCGGCCAGAGTGCGCTCGAGGGCCGGCAGGTCCACGGGCTTGACGATGTGATCGTCGAAGCCCGCCGCGTGCGAGCGTTGACGATCTTGCGCTTGACCGTATCCGCTCAGGGCCACCAGTCGTGTCGTCTTCAGATGCGCCACAGTGCGCAGGCGCTGGGCGAGCTCGTAGCCATTCATCCGCGGAAGGCCGATATCGAGCAGCGCCACGTCGGGCTGGAACGATTCGATCCGCTCGAGCGCTTCTTCGCCGCTGAACACGACGTGGGTGTCGTGACCCGCCAAGCTCAGCAGCAAGGCCAGAGAGTTCGCCGCATCCTCGTTGTCATCCACGATCAGCACGCGGCGGGACTGCGCCGGGCCCTGCACGGCTTGCACCGCCGGCGCGTCTGGCCGCGCAATCTGCGGCAGACGGATCTCGAAGGTCGAGCCATGGCCCAGGCCGGCACTGCGCACGCTGATCTGGCCGTCATGCATCTCCATCAGCCGCTTGACCACGGACAATCCGATCCCCAGCCCGCCTTGGGCGCGGTCGAGCGTGCGCTCGCTCTGCACGAACAGATCGAAGATCCGCGGGATGAGATCCGGCGCGATGCCCGCGCCGGAGTCGACAATTTCGATGATGGCGCTGCTGTCCTGCGCGCGAGTCTGCACCCGGATCTGCCCCTGCGGATCGGTGTACTTGGCCGCATTGCCCAGAACGTTGACCACGCACTGCACCAGGCGGACCAGGTCACCACTCACATACAGAGGCTGGTGGCTGCTGATGATGGAGACGTTGTGCTGCTTGGCGCGCAGCTGCGGCTCGACGGTCTCGAGCGCCTGGGCGATGACGCCGGCGAGATCGAGCGGTGTGCGCTGGAGCTGAATTCGGCCCTGCGTGATGCGGGAAACGTCGAGTAGATCATCCACCAGGTGCGTCAACTGCGCAGTCTGGCGTTTGATCATGTCGATCGCGACCCGGGCACGGGTATCGTGCGCCAACGTGCGCGACAGCAGCTCGCTGGCGTGGGTGATTGGTGCCAGCGGGTTGCGCAGCTCGTGGCCCAGCAGGGCGAGAAATTCATTCCGGTGCCGATCGGCTTCGCGCAGCGCCTGTTCGCTCTCGCGCAGTTTGCGATTGGAATCTTGCGCTATCTGCCGGCTCTGGTACGCGTCCTCCAGGATGCTCAGCGCAGCCTGACGCTGCTCGAGCGCGCCCTTGGACTGATAGGCCGCGGAGGCGAACCGTCCCAGGCTTTCGAGCTGGCGCAGATCCTCGCTGTCGAAGCGGCGCTGCGGATCGTGGGCGATCGCCCAGATGGTGCCGACCGCCTTGCCGTCGACATGGAACGGGACCAGCAGTCCTTCCTCGGCCAGCGGTGTGGCCGCGGCAAGATAAGGGTAGCGCTGCTCCCAATGCGTGAACAGCAGTGGCGCGTTGCCGTCGAGCACGTCGCCGCACGGGCCGAACTCGCGCGGCGTGCCACCACCCACGTGCGGTGACCACTGTCCGGCAATGGCCGCCCAATAGAATCGCGCGCCATCGCTCGTCAGCAGGCTCAGTCCCGCGGAGCCTGCCTGCAGCACCTCCACCACCTTGTCGGCCAGCGTCTGCAGAATCCTATTCGGCGAGTCCGCCAGCGCCTGCGCGAGCGCCGACAAGGCCCTGTTTTCGCTCTCGTAGTCGGCAGGGCGGCGGGGACGCTGGTGCAATTGCTCGATCCGCAGGATCGACTCGAGTGGCACGAGCCCATCGCGCTGCGCCGTCGATGCTGATGCCGCTGCCGCTGCCGCAGCCGCAGTCGCAGTCGCAGTCGCAGTCGCAGTCGCGGCAGGCACACCGGCGGCAGGCACGCCGACTGCGGGCGGCTCCTGGCGATCGGGGTCGAGCGCATAGCGGAGCGCCTCACCGCGCTGCTCGCGCAGCGCATTGATCTGCGCCTTCAGCTCGATGACCCGCATTTCCCGCCCGACGGCGGCCTGATTGAATTGAGCCAGCTCCGCGGTGCGTGACTGCAGCTGCACATGCGCCTGACGCAACGCCTGCTCACGCTCGCCCAGAGCCGCCTCGGTCTCCTCCAGCACCAGGACCTTCTGCTGCAGCTGCACGATCGTCTGCAGCTGCTCCTGTGGTGATTGCGTGACATGACTCTCGGCTGGGATCACGCGCGTGTGACTGGCACACACCGCCTCGAATGCCTTGACGTGATGGGCGCCCGCACAGTCTCGCAGCGGATAGGCGCAATACATCGTGCAAGCATGCTCGGCCGCAAGCTCGTTCCAGAGCTGCTCGAGTTGGACGGCGGCCTCCGGCTGCCCTTCTTTCCACACCAGTGGGGCCATCTCGCCGAAGGCAATGACGCGAGGGTGGCCGCGGGCCGCCCGCTGGATGAATTCGCCAACGCGGGTGAAGAAAAGCTCTCGATCGGGGACGCCGTCCACCATGAAGGTGGCGAGCGCCTGCCCCGCATCCAGCATTATGAGCTGTTCGTGGCCGCGCGCGGCCGCGGCATCGAACCCGCATGATCCCCACGCGCTCTCCAAGGCTTGGCTGTGCGGCTCGGTCGCGACCACGATGGCAGCTGCTCCGCTGTCGATACCGCGGCGCACATAGTCGGCGACGGAGGCGATCAGGATCTGGTCATCGAGGTAGAACTGCGCGAAGTGCTCCGCGCGCCCAGCGCCGTGCCGGATGGGGGTTACGGCATCGACGCAGGCGGCGGTTTCCACTTCGACATCGTTCGATGAATCGAACAGCTGATCGGCCTTTTTCATGGTCACTCGCAGGTCCCGTGGATCGAATCGCGGTGGCAAGCCGAAGCATAAGCTGCAACAGGGTGGCGCTTGCAAGCATGGCTTGACCGATGTTGCGTCATACGTGCCGGCAGCTGCGCGAGCGGATGTCCTACAATGCGGCCATGAGCGAGCGCGTCATCGTTGGCCTCTCTGGTGGGGTCGATTCGGCTGTGGCGGCGCTCCTACTGCGCGATGCCGGCTACGAGGTGCATGGCCTGTTCATGGCCAACTGGGACGAGGACGACGCTTACTGCACCACCGCGCAGGACTACCAGGATGCCCGCGGCGTGGCCGCAGAGCTGGGTATCGTGCTGCACCGGGTGAACTTCGCCGAGCAGTACCGCCGGCGGGTGTTCCAACACTTTCTCGATGAATACCGCGCGGGCCGCACCCCCAATCCCGACGTGCTATGTAATCGTGAGATTAAGTTCGGTCTGTGCCTGGAGTACGCGCTGCGACTCGGGGCACGCTGGTTTGCCACCGGACACTATGCCCGCCACCTCGATGCGCCCGACGGTCCGGCACTCTACCAGGCCGCAGACCCCGCCAAGGACCAGTCCTACTTCCTGCATGCGATCGAGCGCCAGCGCCTCACGCAGGTGTTGTTCCCGCTGGGCGAGCTGCACAAGGGCGAGGTGCGCGAGCGCGCCCGCCGCGCCGGGCTGCGTGTGTACGCCAAGCCCGACAGTACTGGCATCTGCTTCATCGGCGAGCGTCCATTCGCCGCATTCCTCAGCCACTACCTGCCGGCCGCGCCCGGCCCGATCGAGACCGTCGACGGCCGTCTCATCGGCCAGCACCGCGGCCTGCCGTTCTACACGCTGGGCCAGCGCGCCGGCCTTGCCGTGGGAGGAGCGCGCGGCTTCGCCCCCGAGCCGTGGTATGTCGCGGGCAAGGTTCCGGCGCGCAACGCGCTGATCGTGGTGCAGAGCCATGAGCACTGGCGTCTGGAGACGCACGGCGTGCGCGTAGGGCGCCTCAACTGGCTATGCGCCGCCCGCGCAGGGAGCTTCAGCGCGCAGGTAAAACTGCGCTACCGGCAGGCATCACAGAGCGCCCGCGTGTGCGTCACGGCGGATGGCGGCGCGACGCTGCAATTCGACGCCGCGCAGCGCGCGGCCACGCCGGGACAGTATGCGGTGCTGTACGACGGCGCGCGCTGTCTGGGCGGCGGGGTGATCGAAGCGGTATCCGAGGCCGGGACCGCAGCCGCAGCCGCAGCGGGTCGTTCATGAATCCACAAATGGATTCACGATTTTGACGCCCGAGTGTTCGAAATCCACCTGATTGCGGGTCACGAGCGTCAACCCATGTATCAGCGCCGTGGCAGCAATGAGGCTGTCCTTAATCGGCATCGAACGGCCGGCCTTGCGCAGCGAGGCCAATAATTGCGCCCATCGCAATCCCGTTGCCGCTTCCCACACAAGGCAGTGAATGCGCTGAACGCCGGTATCGAACCAACGCTCCAGCCGCAGCCGCCGCCTGCCCGCAGGTAGCAGCAGGATTCCGAAACGCACCTCTCCGAGAATCACAGGGTCCACGGCGATATCCAGCTCGTTGCGCCTCAGCCATCGGACCACTCCCGCATCCGGCGCCGCCTTGGTCGGTTCGCTCAGCACATTGGCATCGACCAGGAATTTCACAGGCTGTCGGTGGACTCCGACTCGATCGGCACGAAGAAGTCTTTTTCCGGGCACTGCAGCAGCCATTCCACCACGCCCCGGTTCGGCGGCGCCGAGACGCTCACCAAACGATATTCGCCTTGATCGATGCGTTCGACCTCAAACTCCTGTCCTGCCTCGATTTTGTCTCGGTGCCGCAGCTCGGCCGGCAGCACGATTTGACCCTTGGATGAAACGACCGTCTTCATGTTGGTAAGATATCGTCTTACTACGCCCGGGTCAAGGTGAGCGACTCAGTTTGTTGAATGTACTGTTCCAGCCTTTGCCATGATCCAGGACTGCCACTCCTCCCGATTCAGCCAAGCAGCGAACACGCGGGTGATCTGCAGAGTCGTGACATCGGTGAGGGTCATGGCTTCTTCCTCTTCGAGCGTTGGTTGAGATGCGCATCGAGGCGCTGCAGGCTCCCGTCCCAGAAGCGCCGGTAGAAATCGAGCCAATCCACCGCGGCGGTGAGCGCTTCCGGCCTGAGCCGGCAGCGACGATGCTTGCCGGTGCGCTCGTTGGAGATCAACGAGGCCTGTTCCAGCACCTTCAGGTGCCGCGAGATGGCGGGTGCAGAAATATCAAAGGGACCGGCCAGTTCCCCGACGGCGATGGCCCCAGGGCGATACGATCGACCTGCTTCCATAGCTGGCACGCCATAGCGCCTTGATATCATGCGACATGACGTCGTTCCTGCGCGGCTTGTTCGATCGATTGTTCCTGGCGGCGGCTGCCGTGGCGGGCGGTCTGGTGCCCGGTTTCATCGCGCAGTATCGCCAGCGGTTGGGAGGGCGGCTCGATCAAGCCCAGATCGACCTGGCTGCCTGGCAGACCATTGCGAACCGGTTCTACCACGGCGACATCGAAAAGCTGATCCAGTATCACCTGCACAGCACCGACGCGACCTTCCACTCGGAAGGTAACCTCATCCAATCACTGCTCGCCACCGTGCAGCGGCTGCAGGGCGCCGCCGATGCCCTGCACGCCGACCTGTGGCATCAGCTCGGCTATCTCGCACTGCACGCCGACACCGGCCTGATACGCGTGACTTTCGCCGACTGGGTGCCGACCTTCGCGCTCTCCGTCGACGGGTTGCTGTTCGCCGCAGCCTTTGCGCTCGCGGTCTGGTTGCTGTTTCATGCGTCGTGGTGGCTGATCGCACTGATCGGCGGTTACCTGTTCCGATCGAGCCCTGCACGACGCCCGCACCGGCAGACCGGGGCGTGACCGGTCACTCAAACGTCATTCATCAGTTGCTGTAGTGGCTGTGCCCGTTGCCAGAATTCGCCGGGGCGGATGATCGGGATACCCTGGATGAACTTCAGGTCGAGCAAGTCCCGATCAACGCTGACCAGCAGAGCCACCCGGCCCTCAATGGCGGCCCCCACCGGCATATCCCTTGGATCGCGGCAACCTTGCAGCGGAAGGGCCAAGGGCACCACGTCAATGCTGACACGGCGGAGAAATGCAGCGATTTGGCCTGCGTCCCTGGTCGCGAAGCCGGCCTTCTTCCGCAGCTTGCGGGCTAATTCCCTGAGAATGAATTCAGAGGACACCAGGTCATGGTGTAACAGGACATCTTCCAGAAGCGCCGCGCACACGCCGGCGCGGCTTATATGCGCCGCGATCAGGACGGAGGCATCGAGCGCAATCCTCACGTCTTCTCGAGCGCTCGGAAGACATCCTCGTCAGTGTTGATTCCGCGCGCCTGTGCGCTCGCGACAAACGGGTCGCGCAGGGCTTGGAACTCCGCCATACGCAGGTACCGCCTCAAGGCTTCACGCGCCAGATCACTCTTCGAAATTCCAAGCGCCGCACTCTGCCGATCCAAGGCCCGATCAAGATCCTCCGGTACACGCAGCGTCAAAGTGCTCATGTATTACATTGTAATACGATGGGAGTGAAGCACCAGAACATCCCGTATGGGCACAACCGCGGCTGTGGCCGGGGCTGTGGCCGGGGCCGGGGCCGTCGGCGGCGCCGGCCCCGGCGCCGGCGGCGAGGTCATTGAGCTCGGGTGCGGCAGCATCGCGCTGTAGTGCTGCCTTTTCTGCCGCCATATCAGTCGATTGCGGTCGCGCTGAAGCGGCAGATCAGGCCGAACACCGCAATCCAGACGTAGCTCACCACCGGCACGAACAGCGAGACGGACGGGCTGGCGAGATCCGCAACCTTGCCCCCGATCAATGGAATGATCGCGCCGCCGACGATGGCCAGGCACAGGAGCGACGAGCCCTGTGGGACGCGCTCGCCGAGTCCTTCGATCGACAGGGAAAAAATGGTCGGGAACATGATCGAGTTGCACAGCCCAATGGCGAGGGCGGTGTAAGCGGCGATGCTGCCGGAGGAAACCGCCGACACCGAGGCGAGCACCGCGGCACCGATGGCGCACGCGGTGAGCAGTGCGCTGGCCGGAATGCGACGCATCAGCGCGGAGCCGACCAGGCGTCCGAGCATGGCGCCGCCCCAGTACAGCGATACCAGCCGCCCGGCGCTCGCCGCCGCGAGCCCCAGCGTGTGCTGCGACATCAGGTAGTTGGTCAGCAGGCTACCGATGTAGACCTCGGCGCCCACGTACATGAAGATCGTCAGCACCCCGAGCCTGGTACGTCCCCGCCGCAGCAGCGACAGATCGAGCATGCGCACGCGCGCATCGCGCCCCGCCGGGGTAGCCGCTCGCCCTGCCGCCGCGGACCGCGTCTGCAGGCGCACATTCCAGAACGCCACGAACACCGCACAGGCGATCGCCAGCACCACCGCGATGTACAGGAACGGCAGCTCGAGCGTATGAGCCTGCGCGGCGCGCGCGGCCGGATGCGCCGGCGCGCTGGTGCCGCTCGCGCCCATGGAGCCGAGGATCAGCCAGGCGCCGAAGTACGGGCCGACGAAGGTGCCCAGTGAATTGAAGGCCTGCGCCAGGTTCAAGCGGCTGTGCGAGGTCTGGCGCGGGCCCAGCACCGCGATCAGCGGATTGGCGGCCACCTGCAGCACGGTGATGCCGGCAGCCAGCACGAACAGCGCCACCAGGAAAAACGGGTAGATCGCCGCCGATGAGGCGGGGATGAACAGCAGGCAGCCCGCGGTCATGGTGGCAAGCCCGATCACGATGCCGCGCACGAAGCCCACGCGTGCGACCAGCGCGCCGGCCGGCAGCGAGAAGCAGAAATACGCCAGGAAGAAGCTGAACTGCGTCAGCATCACCTCGGCATAGCTCAGCGCGAACAGCGCCTTGAACCGCGGCACCAGCGAATCCATCAGCACCGTGGCGAAACCCCACACGAAGAACAGGCCGATGACGTAGGGCTTCAGCCGACCGCTGGCATCGCGTTGCAGGCTGCTGACGGGCAGGGTGGAAACTGTCACGGTCGTTTTATTCTGGATGAGATCGCGGTCGACCACCATACTGCGGGGCGATGCAGACATTCCTCATCACCGCGATGTGGTCGATCGTCGTGCTCGGCACGCTGTCGGTCCCGGGTGGCGCCCGCGCCGCGGATGGCGCCCGCGCCGCGGATGGCGCCCGCGCCGCGGATGGCGCCCGCGCCGCCGGCAGCAGCGTGGCGGTAGTCACCGGTGATGCGAGAGTGGACCGGCTGCTGAGCCGGATGACGCTGCAGGAGAAAATCTCGCTGATCCACGGGACGCGCGAGGCGGCGGCTACCGACCAGGGCCAGGCCGGCTACTGGCCCGGGCTGCCGCGCTTAGGATTACCGCCGCTGCGCCTGAGCGACGGGCCGCCGGGGGTACTGACCCGGGTGCCCTCGACCGGCATGACTTCGACCATGGGACTGGCAGCGACCTTCAGCCGCCGCGATGCCTATGCCAACGGCCGGGTGATCGGACGCGACGCGCGCGCGCTCGGCGTACAGGTGGTGCTCGAGCCATTCATCAACATGGACCGTGATCAGAGCTTCGTGCGCGCCTACAACACGTTCGGGGAGGACCCGTTCCTGACGGGCGAGATCGCCGCGGAGCAAATCCGCGGCACCCAGAGCCAGGGCGTGATGTCGCAGGCCAAGCACTTCGTCGCCTATGACGGCGGCAATGACGTCGTGGTCGACCAGCAGGCGCTGCACGAGATCTATGCGGCGCCGTTCGCGGCCGCCGTGCGGGCCGGCGTTTCGTCGATCATGTGCTCCTACAACAAGATCAACGGGCCGTACGCCTGCGGCAATCCGCATACGCTCGAGACGATGTTGCGTCAGCAGATGGGATTCAAGGGATTCGTGACGTCCGACTGGGGTGCCAACCACGGATCCCTGTTCATCAATGAGGGCCTGGATCTGGAGATGCCGGGCCCGTTGCCGGGTGCGCCGATCCCGAGCTACTTCGATGCCGGCGTGCTGGCTGCGGTGCATCGCGGCCAGGTCAGCCAGACCACGATCACGCGGGCTGTGGGCCGCATCCTGCTGCAGATGGATCGGTTCGGCTACCTCACACATGCGCCAAGCCTGGCGGTCACGCCCGAGCCGATCGATGCCGACGAGCAGGTCGTGCTCGAGACCGCCGAGGACGCCGCGGTATTGCTGAAGAATGCCGACGGCGCACTGCCGCTGACCGGGCGCGACCTGCAATCACTGGCGCTGATCGGACCGGGAGCCGGGCAAACCATCGCCGTGGGCATCTCGGGTGAGAAGGCATTGGGACACGTGCAGCGCCAGGTCGGCACCTACCAGGTGCTGCAGCAGATGCTCGCCGGGCACCGCGCGCATATCCACTACGCCGTCGCCGACGACATGACCGGCGTTGCGGTCCCGGCGGCGCAGCTCTCGCACTCGGCGCGGCCGGGCCTGCTGCGCGACGGCGACACGGTCGATGCGCAGCTGAACTTCACGCGCTCGAATCACGACGCGTTGCCGGCGGGCTCCAATCATCGCTGGAGCGGCACCCTCTCGATCCCGGTCAGCGGCCGCTACGCCATCGATCTGCAGCTGCTCGGCGCCACCGGGGCGATCAGCGTGGATGGCAGGCAGGTGGGCGCGACCGGCTTCCTGTTCCTGCACGGCACGCGCCTGCAGCCTGGCCAGGACAATGTACTG
>Ga0307373_10013493_pt1 | contig 11417 bp, 10 predicted proteins | sample OX2MG_FD_202534 | JGI IMG/M metagenome (GOLD analysis project Ga0307373, IMG submission 202534) | Soil microbial communities from Risofladan, Vaasa, Finland - OX-2 | ecosystem: Environmental > Terrestrial > Soil > Coastal area > Acid sulfate soil | place: Finland: Risofladan, Vaasa | collected... | reverse complement strand
GTGCAGATCGTCGAGCAGGATCACCAGCGGCCGCTCGCGCGCCAGCGCGGCGACGTACCGGCGCACCTCGTCGAAGAGTGCCGCCTGGCTGGGGCTGTGGGTGAAGCGCGGCTCCACGGCGGCGCCCTGGGCCGGAGACCGCTCGGCCCGCGCCCGGACCTCCTCGAGCACCTCGACCCAGGGTCCGTAGGGGGGAGTCTCGCTGCCGTCGTAGCAGCGGCCGACCAGCACGAGCGCCCCCGCGTCGCCGGCCGCGCGGCAGGCCTCCTCGGCCAGCGCCGTCTTCCCGATGCCGGCGTCCCCGCCCAGGACGATGAGGCCGCCCTGGCCGTCGAGCGCGGCGTCGAGCTGCGCGCGGATCAGGTCCCGCTCACGCGAGCGCCCGACCAGGATGGGCGCCACCCCACGACGGGCGCTGGAGCGCATCACATGTCGTCTCCACACGACTGGTTACCGGAGTCCGTGGGCGGAGTATACACACGGCGCGGGGCAGCCGGCCGTGGCCCACCCCGGAGATCAGCGGGCCTCACGGAAGGCGCTGCGGACCTCCTCCAGCGCGCCCTCGTCATTGAGCACGTCGACCGCGCTCATCGCCATCACCGAGGCGGCCTCGCGCAGCCACTTCCGGCCGTGCTCGGAGCCGGCCGCGCGGGCGAACTCGGCCGTGTGCGGCGGGCGATCGGTTCCGTCGAGCCGGAGCATCAGGTGCATGCCGGGGATTTCCTGGCTCAGATTGGCGAAGTCGGTGGATCCCTGGCCCATATCCGGCGTATACGGCTGGTGGGAGATGCCGGCGACGTCCAGGTTGTCACGGAAGATGCGTTGGAGGGCCGCGTTCTGCTTCTCCTCGGTGTAGAACGGGAACTGTGCCAGGTCGCTCTTGCGGTTGACCACGTCGACCGTCGCGCCGACCGCGGCGGCCGCGCCCTCGGCGACGCGGGCGACCTGCTCCATCACCTGCTGCGCGCGCTGCCACTTCTCGGCCCGGACGACGTAGACCAGCTCGGCGAAGTCCGGAATGACGTTGGCGGCAGCGCCGCCATGGGTAATGATGCCGGCGATGTTGATGTCCTTCGGGACACGCTGGCGCAGACCGTTGACGCCGACGTAGGTCATCACCAGCGCGTCGAGGGCGTTGATCCCCTCGGTCGGCGCGGCGGCGGCGTGCGACGGCCGGCCGTGGAACTGGAGCGTCAGCATGCCCGAGGCGAGGAAGGGCGTGTCGACCGCGGTGGCCAGGTGGAACGGGTGAGTCATCATGGCGACGTCAAGGCCGTCGAAGGTATCGTGCTCCAGCATGACGACCTTGCCGGCGCCGCCCTCCTCGGCGGGCGTGCCGTAGAGCACCACGGAGCCTTGCAGCTCGTCGGCGACGGCGGCCAGGGCGAGAAAGGCGCCGACCGCCGAGGTGCCGATCAGGTTGTGGCCGCAGGCATGGCCGATCTCGGGCAACGCATCGTACTCGGCCAGGATGCCGACTCGCGAGCCGCTCCGGTGACCGGGCAGGGTGGCCACGAACGCGGTCGGCAGGCCGGCGGCGCCGACCTCGACGTCGACGCCGTGCGCCCGGAGCAGGCGGGCGATCGCCTCGACCGCGTGGTGCTCCTGGAAGCGGAGCTCCGGATGAGCGAAAATGTCGTCGCTGAGCGCGCCGAGCTCCGGCATGAGCTCGTCGACACGCCGGCGTACGCGAGCCTTCAACTCGTACACGTTCATGGTCTCTCCTCCCGTGCTGCGCCGCATCGCTCCGGCGTGCGGCCGCGCGGCAGTATACGCCCATTCGCCCCTGCCGCCGGGTTGGCGGCCTGCGGGAGACGTCTATTGGGGACGGGCGGATGCCGCTCAGAGACCAGGAAACCACGAGGTCAGGAGAGCGCCGCATGGTTGTAACGCGATTCTGTGACCTGCCGACGGGGCATGAACGGGCCAGTGTGGGCCGATGAACGACTGGGATCGCTTCCTGCTGCTGATGGCGGTACTCGTCGCTGCCGTCGGGCTGTTCTATCGCTTCACGCGCCGCACGAGCCAACCGGAGGTCCGGCGACGAACTGCTCGGGTCGGCGACGCGCGGCCCTCCGTACTCGTACTGTCCGCGGGGCTTGGCGACGGCCACAACGCGGCGGCCCGCGCCGTGAAGGCCGCGCTGGAGGCGGCGGGCCACCCGGTGACGACGATAGACGGGCTGCGGCAGATGAGCCCCACCGTCGACGCCCTGCTGCGCTGGGTCTACGCGGCGCAGCTGAACCATGCCCCCTGGCTGTACGACTTCGCGTTCCGGATCTTCGCCCTGCCGGGGATCCGCGGCCTGATCCGGCGGATCTCGGGGCTGCTCTACGGCGGTCGCCTGCTGCGGATCGTCGACGAGGTGCGGCCCGATCTGGTCGTCTCGACCTACCCGGTGGTGACGGCCACGCTCGGCTACCTTCGCCTGCGGGGCAAGCTCCCGATGCCGACGGCGGCCATCGTGTCGGACTTCGGGGTGCATCCGATGTGGGTGGCGCCGGGCATCGATCAGCACCTGGTGGTGTCGTCTGTGTCGGTGGCGGCGGCGCGGGCGGTTGGTAGCCCGGTTCAGGTGGTCGAGCCGCTGATCGGGCCGGAGTTCCGGGAAGTTCCCGACCGCGCCGCGGCGCGGTCGCTCCTCGGGCTGCCGCGCGAGGGCTTCGTCGCGCTGATCGTGGGCGGCGCGTGGGGGATCGGCGACCTCGAGGGTGCGGCGGCCCGCGCGTTGCGCGCCGGTGTTGCGGCGGTGATCGTGTGCGGGCACAACGAGGCGCTCCGTGAGCACCTCGAGCATCGATTCCGCGCCGCGCCGCGCGTGCGCGTCTATGGCTGGACGGCCGAGATGCCGCGCCTGATGGCGGCCTCGGACTGTCTGATCCAGAACGCCGGTGGACTGACCTGCCTCGAGGCCATCCACTTCGGCCTCCCCATTCTGATCTACGAGGCCATCCCCGGTCACGGGCGGCTGAATGCGGAGATGATGGAGCGCGCGGGCGCCGCCGTCTGGGTCCGGCAACCGGACGAGCTCGAGGCCACCCTGCGCCAGGCGGCCGACGGCACGAGACCGCTGCCCCTGCCGCCACCGGAGCCACTGCGGCCGGTCGCCGCGGCCGTGCTGGAGACGCTCCGCCTGGCGCCGCTCGTGCCCGCGCCGGCGCGCCAGCGCCAGCCCTGGGTTGCTCCGGCGCGGCGCGCGCTCCTGGGGGCGACGTCGCTGGGACTGCTCGGACTGCTCACCTTCTCGTCGTGGAGCGTGGCCCTGGCCGCGCGCGGTCTGCGCATGGACGTGCCGGGCGCCAACCCAACGCCGGGGTTCGTGGCCGTGGGTATAAGGGCGACCGATCCGCAGACCGCGCGCGCCGTGGAGACGCTGGTCGAGCAGGACCACCTGCCGGTCACCATCTTCGTCGACCAGCAGGCGGTAGCCGGGCTGGTGCCGGCCAGCGACGTCTCGTTCGGCGTGGCCGAGAACCCGACCGCGAGCGTCATGAGCGACCCGTGGCGTGTGCGGCAGGAGATGCGCGCCGCGGCGGTAGCGCTGCACGAGGCCACCGGCGCCACCGTGGACTACTTCCTACCGGCCCGCCAGGACGTGAACCTGACGGCCCTGGCCATGGTCCCGCCGCCCTCCCACCTGGTGATTCCGGATCGGTTCATCGGTCACGGTGTCGGACCCGGCGTCTACGTCATCGACGTGTCCGGCCTGCCGGCGGGCGACGCGGAGCAGGTGATCGAGCAGCAGTTCGCCGAGATCCACCGGAAGGGGCTGCAGTGCGTCTCGCTCGCGCAGCTGGCGTCCTGAGCCCGAGCCTGCTGGTCGCGCACGCGCTGCCGGCGGTGGCCATCACGCCGCCGGGTCGGCTGCTCTTCCCAACCGTCACCCGTATCGCGGTCGACGACGCGCTGGCGTTGACTTTTGACGACGGTCCGGATCGATCGCTCGACGCGTTTCTGCGGGCGCTCGATCGTGCGGCGGCGCGGGCGACGTTCTTCCTCATGGGCGAGCAGGTGGCGCGGGCACCGTCGCGGGCGGCCGAGATCGTGGGGGCGGGGCACGAGGTCGGCGTCCACGCCTATCGCCACCGGAACCACCTCCGGCTCGCGCCCTGGCAGGTGGCGGACGACCTCGCGCGAGCCCGGTCGACGATCGAGGATGCGACCGGACGCCTGACCCGCCTTTATCGTCCACCCTACGGGGTGTTCAGCGCCTGGTCGTGGCGCGAGGCCGGTCGGCAGGGGTGGGTGCGGGTACTCTGGGCGCGCTGGGGACGCGATTGGGAGGCCCGAGCGACGCCCGAGTCGATCGCCGCGCGGATCGGCGAGCCACGGCCGGGCGATGTCCTGCTGCTGCACGACTCTGACCGCTATGGGGCGCCGGGGTCCTGGCGCAACACGCTCGACGCGCTCCCCACTATCCTCGAGCGGGCCGCCGCGGCCGGGTTGATGGTTCGCCCGGTCGGCGAGCTGCTGGACCGGGCCCCCACGTCCTAGCGGTCGTCTCCGTCCCCGCGACGACCGGGGCGCGGCGGCGGCATGCGTGCCAGAGACGAGGTGGCATGCTCCTGGGAGTCATCCTCGTGCTGCTGGCGACGGCCGCGCAGAACGGCTCGGTCGTGCTGCTGGCCGTGGCGGCGCGCGGGCGCCCGGAGCACAGCGGACCGAGCCTGCTGGTGGCGGTGGGACGCCACCTACCGGGACTGGCGGGGATGGCGCTGAATACCGGCGGTTGGGTGCTCGAGCTGCTCGCGCTGCGGCGCATCTCGCTGACCCTCGACCGGATCCTGATGACGTCGGGCTTCGCCCTGCTGCTCTGGTTGGCGCGCCGCGAGCTACAGGAGCCGGTCGACCGGCGCGAGGTCGCGGGGGTGGCGGCCATAGCCGTCGGGATCGCGGCGGTGGCGTTCATGCCGATCGGACGCGGCGCCGCGCCGATCACGCTGGGGCGCTGGGCGCTGATGGCGGTGATCTTCGCGCCCATCATCGTCGCGCCCTTCGCGGTGCAGCGACTGGACCGGCGGACCCCGGCGCTGTTGGCCTCCGTGGCGGCTGGCATGTGCTACGCCGTGACCGGCATCGTGACGAAGGAGATGGCGGACCTGCTGGGAAGCAAGGCCGTCGCCGAGTTCGCGCTGCTGCTGCTGGTGATCGCGGTGATCGACACGCTCGGATTCATGGACGAGCTGATCGCGCTCCAGGAAGGCGCCGCCACGGTGGTCGTGCCGGTGTTCTCGGCGCTGCGCATCATCGTGCCGGTCGCGCTGGCGCCGGTCTTCTTCGCGGAAACCTGGCCGCGGGTGCCGGTCGAGCAGGCGGTCATCGTCGGCGGGATTCTCTGCAACCTGATCGGCGTGGTGATCCTCAGTCGGGCCTCGGCCCATCTCGTGGCGGCGACTCGGAAGTGAAACGCGCCAGGCGGCCGGGCGCCGTCACCGACACCCCGGCGTGCTCTCGAACGGCTCAGGCCATCTCGAAGCGCGGTGGGGGCTGGAGCCGCGGCAGCGCCTGCTCGATGGAGGCACGCTGAGGCTCGAGCCACGGCGGCAGCTTCAGCCCGCTGCCGAGCGCTGCCAGCGGCTCGTCGACGGTGAAGCCGGGCGGGTCGGTGGCGATCTCGAAGAGCACGCCGCCCGGCTCGCGGAAGTAGATCGAGCGGAAGTACTCCCGGTCGCGCACCGGGGTGACGTCGAGCCCGAAGGCGGCCACCCGCTCCTGCCAGGCGCGCTGCGATGCGTCGTCGCGGGTGCGCCAGGCGACGTGGTGGACGGTGCCCACGCCCTCGTCACCGCGCGGCGCGCTCGGCACGACGAGGACGTCGACGGCCGCCGCCGGCCCGCCCTCCCCGGCCGTGTAGCGCGTCCGCCCGCCCTCCTCGCCGAGTGCGCGGAAGTCGAGCAGGTCCGTCAGGATCGTCGCGGTCGGCTCGAAGTCCGCCTCCCAGAGCGTCACGCCGTGGAAGCCTCGCAGCGCATGCTCGGCCGGGACCGGCCCGTCCTGCCAGGGCGAGTCGTCCGGCGGCCTGGACACCCCAACCAGTTCGTAGCGCAGACCGTCGGCATCGGCGAAGCCGATCACCTCGTCGTCGAAACGGCGCTCGACACCGACCAGCTCGACGCCGCGCCGCTTCAGCCGGTCGTGCCAGAAGCCCACGGAGTCCGCGGGGATGGTGAACGCGGTGACGGCGACCTGACCGGTGCCGGCGCGGCGGCGGGCCACGCGCGGCCAGGGAAAGATCGTCAAGATCGTGCCGGGCGTGCCGGCCGCATCGCCGAAGTAGAGGTGGTAGGTGTCCGGCAGGTCGAAGTTGACGGTCAGTTTGACGAGGCGCAGGCCGAGTACGCCCACGCAAAAGTCGACGTTGCGCTGCGGATCGCCCGCGATGGAGGTCACGTGGTGGATGCCGGAGAGCGGCGTCGTGGTCGGGCCGGAGTCGATCGCGTCGCTGGCCAAGGGGATCACCTCCCAAACGGATCGTCGCGTGGAACGGGACGCCGGTTCCTGGAGGATAGTCGCGGCACGGCCGCGCGGCAAGCCGCGCGGGAGCGCCGCGGGCACTGGCCCGCGGCGTCGGAGGAGGGAGGTGGGCCCACCCGAGGCGGTGGACCCGGATTGGTCTGGGTGGTCAGGCGGCTCGCTGCTCGGCTTCGCCGTCCGCGACGGCAGGGGTACGGAGCGCCACCGCCACGTCGAGCAGGGCACCGCCCCGGATGAGGGCGAGGCCGAGAACGCCGCCCGCGCCGGACAGGGCGACGGCGTCGGGGAGACGGCGCGGCGACGAGAGCGGCGAACCCCCGGCAGACACGATCACGTCGCCTAGGAGGAGGCCCGCCGCGGCCGCCGCGCTGCCCGGCTCGATCGCGGAGACGACGAGGCCGAGGGCGGCGCCCGGGCCGACGAGGCGCTGGTAGGGTGCGGAGAGCGTGACCGGCACGGCGGTGAGGCCCAGGCGTGGCACACTGCCGGCCGTCCGGGCGACGAACGCCCGCACGATCGAGGTCGGCACGGCGAGAGCGACCCCGGGACCGGCGACCATTGCGTTGATGCCGAGCACGCTCCCCGTCGCGTCGGTGAGCGGCCCTCCGGAGTTGCCCGGGTTGAGGCTCAGGTCGGCCCGGATCATCGGCCGGTCGATGCGAGGATCCGGCAGGCCGCTGACGATGCCGGCCGTCAGCGCGTACTCGATGCCGAACGGGTGGCCGACCGCCAGCACCAGCTCCCCGAGGCGCAGAGAGAACTCGTCGCGGTGCGGTGCGGCGGGTAGGCCCGTGCGCTCGATCCGGACGGCGGCCAGATCGTTCTGGCGGTCCCGCCCGACCACGGTGCCGGGCAGCCGCTCCCCGGCGGCCAGGACCACGCGCACACGCTCGTCCCGCACGACGTGGTCGTTGGTGACGACCAGGCCGTCGGCCGACCAGATGACGCCGGCCCCACCGCCGGAGCGACTCTGGATGCTGACGACACTGGCGCGGATCCGGTCCGCGACCCGGCTCAGCTCCGTGGCCAGTGGGTCGACGTGCTGGAGCGCGTCCTGGAAGGCCATCGATAGTGCTCCCTTCGCCACGCTAACGCTCGCCCGCCGTGACCGACAGCTCGACGAGCTGCCCGCCGCGGACCAGTCGCGCCGGCTGTGGTGTACCGACGCTGCCCGGCCCCAGACGGTCCTGGAGCGACTCGAGGTCGGGGGTGGGCTGACCGCCGAGCGCGACCAGCACGTCGCCGATCATCAGGCCGGACTGCTCGGCGGGGCTCTCCGGCTCGACTCCGAGGAGGAGGAGGCCGGACGCCTGGGTCAGGCCGAGCGCGCCGCGCATTGCGTCGGGGAGGGCCACCGGCTGGGTCGCTACCCCGAGGAAGCCGCGCCGCACCTTGCCCTGCGCGAGGAGAGCCTGGACGACTCGGGCGACGACGGCGTGCGGGATGGTGACGCCGAGCCCGCGTGCCAGGTTGGACGTGTTGATGCCGACCAGGCGTCCCTCGGTGTCCACCAGCGGACCACCGGAGAAGCCGGGGTAGAGGTTGGCGTCGGCGCGCACGACGGACTCCAGCGTCCCGCCCCGCCACGTGCGCCACGGCCCAGTCACGGCGCTGACGACGCCGAAGGTCGCCATGGGAGCGTCGCCGTGGCCGCGACCGAGGGCCAGCACCATGGTGCCGACGCGCGGCGCGGCCGGGCTCGGGACGATCGCGGTCAGCCCCTCCGCATCGACGCGGAGCGCGGCCAGGTCAGTGGACGGATCGCGCCCGACGAGGCGTGCCGGAACTGCGCGGCCGTCGGGGAGATCGATAGTGATGTCATCCTCACGCTCGAGGACATGATCGGCGGTCACGATGACGCCATCGGCGGCCCAGACGACGCCGGTGGCACCCAGTCGGCGGCGGGCGTTGACCCTGACGACGGACGCCGAGGCGCGCTCCACGGCGCCGGCCAGGCTGTCGGATAGCTCGCTCAACAGGCTCTGCGGTTCGTTCGACGTGCTGCTCACAGGTGCTGCTCCTCGTGTGCTACGGTCCATACCGTTCAATCAGCCCGGCGCTCGGCCCTGCCGGACGCCGGCTCGATGTCAACAAGGGTAGGACCGGGGATGTGCGCCCCGGATCGCTCGAACCGGCGGCCGGCCACCTAGACGAACGGGTAGGCAGGGGTGGGTCCGGCGCCTACAGCACGATCAGCCCGGCGCGGGCGGCGCGGGCGAGGGCCTCGGCGCGGCTGGAGGCGCGGAGCTTGTCGAGGATCGAGCCGACGTGGAACTTGACGGTGTGCTCGCTGATGCCGAGCTCGGCGGCGATGGCCTTGTTGGGCAGGCCCTGCGCGATGAGCTGAAGGACGTCGAGCTCGCGGTGCGTCAGCGCCTCAGTGACGTCGGCCGGGTTGGGCGCGGGCCGCGCGGGCGCCTCGACCGCGAGCACACCGGCGGCGCGCCGGTCCAGCACGACGAGCCCGGCGGCGGCGGCACGGACGGCGGCCTCGATCTCCGCGGGGGTGGCGTCGCGCAGCAGCAGGCCGGCCAGGCCGGCGCGCAGGACCTCGGCGGCGATGTCGACCGCGCCGGTCAGGAGGACGACCGGGGGCAATGTACCGTTGGCGGCCAGCCGCCAGTGGTCCTCGAGCCAGGGATCCGGATCGTCCCCGGCGTCGAGCAGCACCGCGTCGGGCGCCAGCGCCTCCGACCGGGCCACGAGCTCGCCCGGATCGGCGGCGCTTCCGGCTACCTCCAGATCCGTCTCGTCGGTGAGCAGGCCGCGCAGCCCGGCGCGGACGACCGGGTACGGAGCGGCGACGAGCACGCGGAGCATGCGTACCAACGTGCGGACCTCCCTGGCGACGACGAGACGGGGCATCGAGGTTGCGGGATCACCTCGGCCGATTATAGTGGCGCCGGGATGCCCAGCCGGGCGAGGTGGGAAAGGACGAGCCAGCGATGAACGTGCGCGGGGTCCTGCTCTGGGGCTTTGCCGGAACGACGATCCTGACCACGATCATGCGCGCTGCCCAGGCGCTCGGCCGCACGCGCGTCGATCTGCCGCTGATACTGGGGTTGATCTTCACCGCCGACCGGAGTCGGGCCAAGGTGTACGGCACGCTGGTGCACCTGGTGAACGGCTGGCTGTTCGCGTTCGTCTACGCGACGGTGTTCGAGCAGCTGCGGCGGGCAACCTGGTGGGTGGGCGCCCTGGTCGGAATGGTTCACGCGCTGTTCGTGCTGGTGATCGGCATGTCGGCACTGCCGGGGCTGCACCCGCGCATGGCGACCGACGCGACAGGGCCCGAGCCGACGCTGGAACTGGAGCCGCCCGGGTTTCTGGCGATGAACTACGGGCGTCAAACGGCGATCGTCACGTTCATCGCCCACCTGATCTTCGGCGCGGTGCTTGGCAGCCTCTACCGGGTGCGGCGGTAACAGGTTGGCGGGGAACGTCAACCGGGGGCGGGAAGGGCGCGACGCGTGCGGGGCAAGGGCATCACCTACGACACCGGGTTCATTCACCAGGGCGCGAGCAACCGCCCGGTGTTCGAGCCCGACGTCGTGCGGCGCGAGATGCGCATCATCCACGACGATCTGCACTGCACCGCGGTGCGCGTTACTGGTGGCGATCCAGATCGACTGGAGATCGCGGCCGAGCTCGGCGCGGCGAGCGGCCTGGAGGTCTGGTTCTCGCCGTTCACCAGCGACCTGACTGTCGACGAACTCCTGGCCTTCCTCGCCGACTGCGCCGAGCGTGCCGAGCGGCTGCGCCGGAGCGGAGCGGAGATCGTGGCGGTCACCGGTGCCGAGTTGACCCTCTTCACCCGCGGATTCCTCCCCGGCGAGACCCTCGAAGAGCGAGTCGCGCTGCTGGGCCAGCCGCGGCAACTGCACGCGTTGATCGCGGAGGTCCCGGCGCGACTCAATGACTTCCTGGGCAGGGCGGTGCATGTCGTGCGCGAGCGGTTCGGCGGTAAGGTCAGCTACGCGGCCATCCCGACCGAGCGAGTCGACTGGGCGGCCTTCGACTTTGTGGGGGTCGACGCCTACCGCTCGATCGAGGTCGCCGATCGCTACCGCGACGGTATCCGGGCGCTGGTGGCACGCGGCAAGCCGGTGGCGATCACCGAGTTCGGCTGTGCGACCTTCCATGGCGCGGCGGACCGGGGCGCCAAGGGGATGGACATCGTCGAGTGGGACGGCGCCACGCCGGTCCGGCTGAAGGGCGACTTCACCCGCGACGAGGCCGGGCAGGCCGGCTACCTGCGCGAGCTGCTGGACATATTCGAGGCCGAGGGTGTCGACACGGCGTTCGCGTATACCTTTGCGGCCTACAACCTGCCGCACCGTGAGGATCCGCCCGAGGACTGGGACCTGGCCAGCTTCGGCCTGGCCAGGGTGCTGGAGCGCGAGCGCGGCCGTGCGCACCCTGACACGCTACTGGAGCCCAAGGCCGCTTTCACCGCGCTGGCCGATTACTACCGCGGCTGACCGCGTCTCACGCGAGGTCGCTTAGCGCGACTTACCGAGGAATCGGCGGACCGTCGAGCCGGCCCGGGGCACCCGGAGCATGAAGAGCAGGCGCTCGGGCGCAGAGCCGCCGCGCTGACCGAACCAAGCCCACCGAAGGGGCTCGGCGCTCGGGGTCGCGCGCCGGCACCGGAGAGCCTGGCGGACCGATGGGCCAGGACGCTCCGGCTGGCGCGGCACCGTCCCGTTGTCCATCGTCCGTCCGGCCGCCATACCCGTGTGGCAGCCGCCCGGACGACCTGCCCGTTTTCGGCGTCCCGACGCGGAAACCCGTCGTCCGGACCATTGTCCGGACCCGGACGCGCCTCTGCTCGCTCCTAACCTACCCTCCACCCGGCCCGGCCGCGCCCGGTAGGGGCGGGTTTCAAACCCGCCCTCGTCTCCCCCGTCCTCCCAGCCCCTTCAGTGGGCTTCGTCTGCTAG
>Ga0307373_10013490_pt1 | contig 11419 bp, 15 predicted proteins | sample OX2MG_FD_202534 | JGI IMG/M metagenome (GOLD analysis project Ga0307373, IMG submission 202534) | Soil microbial communities from Risofladan, Vaasa, Finland - OX-2 | ecosystem: Environmental > Terrestrial > Soil > Coastal area > Acid sulfate soil | place: Finland: Risofladan, Vaasa | collected... | reverse complement strand
AGTCCGCGCTCGAACTCTTAACGTCGTCGATCGTCCACGCGTTCGCGCTGATCTGCCTCATCAGATCGCTCACGTTTTGCCCGCTCTCAAAAGACATCGACAGGACGCCGAGCTGGGCTTCCCCGTTGGTCAGCGCTACGTCAAAAGCGTGCTCGTCGAGGGAGCCGGCAACGACCTCGTTCCGTTTCACGTACTTCTCTGGCCGACGGGACCCAAGAGCTCGAAGCCCTTCCTCAAGGCCGAGAATGGCCGCTCGAGTCGCTGCCCTTCTGTCACGTCCCTTCCGGGGCTGCGCTACTCGCTCTCGTAGGAACCGCTTCGCGACCTCGTCAACAAGCTCTCCGACCGACAGGGTCGAGGCACGCAAGCTCGTGAACTGGATGCTGTTCTGCCAGTTGCCGACTGCCCGCAGCAGGCCTTCGTAGTCGAGCTGCGTTGCACCGCTAAGTGCGAGTGCGGTCTGCGCGGACGCAGCTTCCTGCACGTCGCGCGCAAAACTACGCAGAAAGCCGGTGTCGGCGCCGCCGAAGCTCTCAACCCGACCCCAGTTTCGGACGAACCTGGCGTGAACCTCGCCAGGATCGTCGAAAGCGAGCACTCCGAAATTGATGCGCTCGTCGGTCACCGGATCGGGGAGATACTGAATTACAGAGTAACGCGTGGCCATCCAAGACTCCCTTTAGCTGAAGAGTACGTCTCGCCGCTCGGCGAGGTACCGACAAAGCGCTTCGCCCTCGTCCTCCGCCAAGCCCCAGGTGAGCGGAGTAGCCGCAACGACGGCGGCCACCTCGTCGTTTGTTGCTGGCCGGAAGTCGTTGCGCGCGGTGTCGAGCGACGCCGCTGAGAGCGTTGCTCCCGCGACGATACCTGCGTCGGTTGTCGGTGCTGCGGCGCCTGCGAGAGACGCAGCGTCCCAAGTAGGGCCGTTCGGAAAGAAGTGGCCGTGATCGACTGAGTGGACGAGATGCGGTGACGCGTTCTCGTAGATGAACTGATGATCGCCAGCGTGCATCCAACCGAACAAGTACGCCAACGCGGCGAATCGTGGCTCGTTGGCGGATTCTGAAGCGTGCTCATACGACTGGCGCTCGGAGCAGCCAACGATGAACTCCGTGCCGTGGCTGATGCCCGCCGAGAAATGTTGCATCTCCGGCTCGGCATCGACGAGCGCCTGAGGTACAGCGACGAGGGCGGGTGTGCCAACTGGGGCTCCTGCCAGGTCTCCAAGGCGCGCGACGATCTGGTCGTTGACGACCATGCGTCCGGCCTGAGTCCCTTTTACGACGTACTCGCGATCGTCATCGCAGCGCAATAGAACGGGTTGGGAAGCCGTGGGCCATTTCTTGATGAACGTGTGGGCTGTCACCACCGCCGGCGGATTGGCAGTAGCTTCGTCAAGCCGCTGTCTCCAGTCGACTGCTCCCATAGGCGCTCATAGTGAGCCACCTATCGGCTCGCGCGCAACTAACCCTGCACGCTTGAGTTGTCGATCAGCTTGCGGCGAGAAAGCGGTCGAAGCGCTCTGCGAGACGCTCGGGGTCGGGCCGCCAGGAGGGACGACCGGGAAGGACGATCGTGTGCTCGTGGAACCCCTTGAGCAGATCGAGCATCGGGCCGTCGTCCTCGTCGAGGAGCCGGCGAGAGACGCGCACCTGGTAGTCCGGCGAAATGCCCACGAGGTCTTCGTCGAACGCACGGTGGTGGATCGAGCAGAGACTGAGACCGTTGGTCACCAGCGGCTCTCCGTGATCCTCGAGATCGCCGACGATGTGCGCCGCGTCGAGAAGACGGGTCTCCTTCAGCCGGCAGACGGCACAGCGGTTGTCGTAGGCCGGGACGACCCGGGCACGGAACCGTGCCTGGTGCACTCGGACGCGCGTCTCGCGGAAGATGTACTGCCGCTCCAGTGGGTCGTCGATAAGTGTTGGCTCTCGTTCGTCAATCGGGCCGATCATCTTGCCGGGTGACACGAGGACGCGTCGATCCGCGACGTGATCCTCAACGACGAAGCACGGGTAGAGCGGCTTGTAGTAGTTCGGACGCGTCGCCACGAAGTGAACGATCGGCACCGCGAGCGAGAACGCCGATCGCAGAGCGCGATTGTCGGGCTGGTCGATCGAGCCTGCCCGATAGGCATAGAGATAGCCGGTCTCGACTTCGGCGTCTCCGTACGGTGACTTCCACGAGGTCTGAACCGAGAGAGCGGCCGGACCACGCTGAGCGGCGGCCCGGTAGATGCCTTTTTGCGTCGAGAGGAACGGAACGCGAGTCCCGCGGAAAGCGAAGCCGGCAGCTAGGCCACCCGGATAGGGGAGCTCCTCGCCGAAGCGCGCGCACAGGACGTCGAGCGACGCAAAGCAGGAGCTCCGCACGTCGTCGTCGCGCACAGCGCGATCCTACGCCGAGCCGGCTGCGAGCTACACGGGGGCGAGTACGTCCCCGAGGTCCCTTGCGACGACCTGCCGCTCGGGGAGGGTGATCGTGATCTTGCCTTCGCGCTCGAGGATCGCACGCGCGTTCACGATCGTGATTCCGAACAGCGAGCCGTCGTCGTCATAGCGGAGGTAATGACCTTCGGGCGACGCATCGAAGTCGGTCGCCGCCCGTTTCACGCCACGGGACAGGTACAGGACGTCAGCCTCGCGGTCGTAGGTGACATTGTCGAACTCGATACCGTCGATGGTCACGCTCACGGAAATCTCCTGCGTGGAAACGCGGTCACGATGCGACCGCCCTCAGGTCCGTAGTGTACGACCACGCGAACCCACCTGGTTGGCCCGATCCCCTGACGGTAGAACCATTCCTCGCCGGGGACCCGGCCGCGGATCCTCCGGTGGGGCTCTGCGATGGTGCGAAGCAGGGCTTTGCGGATGTCGCCAAGCTCGCTGTGCTCGACCGCGATGTGCCGCCAGCGGTCGAGCGTCAGCACTACGCGTTGCCCGTCGGGATCGACTGTCTCCCACATCGAACGATCGTGCTCGCCACCGGCGGGGCCGACAATTCGCTCTTCGGGACGTGTCCGTGAGCAGCTTCGATCTCGGCCGCTCGGATTGGATGTCTTCGACCGGACGTGGGCAAGCTACGCGGGGGCGAGTACGTCCCCGAGGTCCCTTGCGACGACCTGCCGCTCGGGGAGGGTGATCGTGATCTTGCCTTCGCGCTCGAGAATCGAGCGAGCGTTGACGACCGTGACGGCAATCAAGGCACCGTCCTCGCCGAACTGGAGGTAGTGCCCTTCCGGCGACGCATCGTCGTAGGCCGGCTTCCGCGGCTCTCCGGCCCAGAGATAGAGGACGTCGCCCTCGCGGTAGTAGGTGACGTTGTCGAACTCGATGCCGTCGATCGTGACGCTCACGGGAATGACCTCCGAGCGAATGCGGTGACGATGAGACCGCGATCGTGGTCGTAGTGTACGACCACCTTCAGCCAGGCGCTTGGCCCCACGCCCCTCAGGTAGAACCACTCCTCGCCGGAGCTCCAGCCGGCGTGCCGCGCGTCAGGGTTGGCAACCGCGTCCAGCAACGTCTCTCGTGGGACATCGAGATCCCAGTGCTTTCGCAGGGTGTGGTGCCAGCCGGCCCAGCTGAGAACGACGAGTCGGCCTTCCGGATCGCGCGTCTCCCACACGGGTCGAGGATTGCGACCGGCGAGAGTCATCGCAAGTGGCTCTTGAAGGCGTGTCTATGAGCTTGTTCGAGGCTGCTACCGGGCTGAGCAGCGCTCAACAGCTCCCCGCTACTTGCCGATAGAGGACGCGTGACCAGGGGTATCGGACTGCTGCTCGCGCTGATCTCGCTCGCCGTCGTCGGCGGGCTGATGGCGATGCAGAGCAAGACGCAGGGGCCAACGGCTCCGGCCGTCACGCAGGCCGAGCAGCAGGCGCTCGCCGTCGCCTCGACCGCGGCCTTCCAGCCGGTCGCGCAGATCCTCGCGGTGGACTACGCGCAGTCCGGCACCTACGTCGGGGCGCAGCTGCCGTTGGGCACGGGGGTGACCCTCGCGCAGGCGACGAGCACCTCGTACTGCCTGCAGATGAGCGTCAACGGGACACCCGTGCACGAGAGCGGCCCGGGCGGCTCGCCGGCCTCGGGCCCCTGCTGACCGACGTCTGACGGCCTTCACCGCCCTCCTGATCGTTACGGTCCTTGACGTTCCGGCGCTCTCGTCAGGCCCGCGTCCGCCAAGAACCCGTGCAGGGCAGGCATGACGTCGTCGCCGAACGCGCCGATGCTCGTGTGGCTTGCCCCTTCGACGATCAAGAGCTGCGTACGTCCGGGTGCCTGGGCGTGCAACTCGTACGCGTCGGCGACGGGCACGGTCGTGTCGCGGTCGCCGTGCACGAGCAGGATCGGGGCCCGCACACGGCCGATCGTGTGCACGGGCGCGAACGTCTCGAACCGGTGTCCGATCGTGCGCTCGACGTAGCGGAGAGCGAGCGTTGTCAGCGGGCCGGGCAGATGCCGCCCGAGGGCGCGCGTCATGAAGACCCGGGGGTGCGCCATCGAGGCGATCGAGACGACGGCCGCCACCCGGTCGTCGCGGGAGGCGACGAGCAGCGATGCGCCGGCGCCGACGGAGTGCCCGACGAGGACGAGCCGTGATCGGTCGACGTCGTCGCGTTGTCGCAGCCAGGTGAGACCGCTCTCGATGTCCTCGGCGAACCGCGGCATCGAGACGAACTCGTCGTCGTCGCTGCGTCCGTGGCAGCGAGCATCGAGCAGCAGCACGTGCATCCCGGCCGCGAGCAGCGGATCTGCGAGTGGGGCCATATCCGCGGTGTTGCCGCCCCAGCCGTGCACGACGACGGCGGCGGGCCGTGCCCCGTCCGCTCCGGCCGCGGCGATGAACCAGCCGCGGATGGTCAGGCCGTTTGCCGTGCGCAACGAAACGTCGAGCGCTCCGCGCGTCGGCGGCTGCGTGGGGGCCGCTCGCCGGGGAGGCCGGCCGTAGCGGCGGCGGAAGCTCCGCGCGCCGAACAGGCCGCCTGCCGCGACCATCGTCGCGCCCAGGGCCGTGCGCGTGGCGGTTGCTGTGGTTGCGCGCATCCGTGTCCGTCAGTTCTCGTGTAGGGCCACACCGTCGCCGCGGTCGCGGCTACACGTGTGCGAACGCGTCGCCGAGGTCGCGCGCGACAACGCGCTGCTCCGGCAAGGTGATCGCGATCTCGCCGTCTTCTGCGAGCCGCAAGCGAGCGTTCAGGATCGTCAGCCCGATCAGGCTCCCGTCGGGACCGAAGCGAAGGCCGTCGCCTTCCGCCGACTCGTCCCAATCGACCGCCGAGCTCGGATCGCCGACGTGCAGGTACAGAACGTCGCCCTCTTCGTAGTAGGAGACGTTGTCGAACTCGATGCCTGCGATCTTCACGCTCAAGGAAACCGCCTCCGCGGAAACACCGTCCGGATCGCGCCCACGCGACCGTCGTAGTGTACGGCGATCTTCACGAAGCCGGTCGGCCCGAAACCCTGACCGTAGAACCATTCTTCGTTCGGTTGCCGGCCCGGTAGGCGGCGTGTCGGGGCCGGGATCGTCATCATGATCCGCTCGCGAAACGGGCCCAGCTCGGGATGCTCCCGAGACACGTGGCGCCAAGCGGCGAACGTGAGAACGACGCGTCGTCCATCTGGATCCGCTGTCCCCCACACCGCCGGATCGTGCAGGCGGTGGTCGCCGCTGACAATTCGCTCTTGGAGACGTGTCCGCGAGCCCTTCGGAGCCCGCGCGTCAGTTCTCGATCGTGACGAGCGTCCCGATCGGGGTGTACGGCCAGACCGTCGCCGCACTGGCAAGCGGCAGCTCGACGCAGCCGAGGCTCTGCGGCGTGCCGAACGACGCGCGGTTGAAGGCGTGCAGCGCTTCGCCGCGGTGGAAGTAGCTGATCCAGCGGATCCCGGGGTCGTGATAGTGCGAGCCGTCGGGATTGGTGCCGCTCATCGTGCCGACCGGGATGTGCTCGAAGACCGCGAAGGTGCCGAGCTGCGTGGGCGCCGCCGGAACGCCCGTGTTGCCCGGCGAGGTGAGAACGGTCTTGCCGTTGTGCCACAGCGTCAACAACTGCGGCACGTTGCGGTGGACGTAGACGTAGCTGTAACCGTCGCTGCGCTTCGTGCCTGCGGCCGCGTCGAGAAAGAGCGCATGCCAGACCTCCGCGCCGGCCGACCCGTCGACGGCCAGGCCGTGGTCGTGCTCGAACATCATCACGGCGCCGCGCGTGATCGGGTTCGGCTGCCCCGCGATCCAGAGGCGTTGCAACTCGGGCGGTGTGTTCGGGTAGCGCCAGGTGAAGGAGCCGGCCGGCGGGCTGACCGCCGCGGTGATCTGGGCGGCCGACTGCCGCGCCACCGAGGCGCCTGCGGGGTGCCAGCTGACCGGCAGGTAGCCGGCGTCGGCGAGGAGCTGCTGAAGGCGGAGAAAGCCGGCGCCGGCGACCTGCCAGACGGTCGAGGTCGTGACGCTGAGCCCGGCGGGCAGCTCGAGGTGCAGGGAACCCGCGAGCGGGAAGCCGAACCCGGTCGGCGTGAAGACGAGCGTGCGGCTGTCGGGCTTGCTCCACCCGCCAGGGACGCGCGTTGAAAAATGGGGCCGCGCCGCGCCGATCGCCTGGTCGACCGGCTGCGAGAACGTGAGCCGGATCGGCTCGAGCGGCGAGATCGGCCGGCCGACCGCAGGGCTGACGACGACGACAGGCCGGCGGGAGACCGGAAACCACGTGATGCGGACGGGGTCGCCCAGACGTTCCCACGGACGCGCGGCGCTCGAGACCTCGACCGAGCCCGAAGGCGCCTGCGCTCCGAGCGACACGACCCGCCGACCGCCGGCCGAGACGACCTTCTGGCCCGTCCCGGTCCCGTAGGAGACGCGGTCGACAGGCTCGTCGAAGCGCAGCTGGAGCGGCGCATGAGCAGCGACGGTCAGCCACCGCTGCGACACGTGCGGGAGCGGTGTCTGCACCGTCAGGCGCTCCGTGCGGCTCGAGCCGAGCGCCCAGCGAAGCCAGGCCGGCCTGCGCACGACGACCACCACCGTGACCTGCTCGCCCGGCGCAAGCGGTGCCTGCGGCGCCAGGCGGCCGCCGCTGACCGCAAGCGGGATCCGGGCGCCGCCGGGCCCGAACGCCCTCGCCGAGACGAGCGACCCGCCGAGCGGTTGCAGCGTGACCCGCGCGAGTGCGACGGCGTCCACCCGGAGCGTTGCGCCCGACCACCAGAGCACGGCCGCCGCCAAACCGAGCGCGACGATTGCAGCCGGCGCGGCGAACACCCAGATCCACCGGCGGCGGCCGCCGCCGCCGCCGTGCCGCCGCCTCGCTGCTGATCCCATCCGGAACACGATACGGACGCCGCAAGGCGCGCGAGCAACGGAGGAGTAAGGTCGTCAGATCAAACGAGGAGGCGCACGATGGCAATCGCACGGATCATCGAGACGAGAATCACGGTTGCGGAGTACGACCAGATGAGAGAACGTCTGGGGATCGGCGACACGCCGCCGCCCGGAGCCGTGTTTCACGCGGCCGCGATCGGTGAGGACGGCAAGGTGCGCATCGTCGAGGTCTGGGACTCGCGCGCAGAAGCCGAAGCGTGGGGCGAGAAGGTGATGGCCGCCCGCACCGAGGCAGGCTTCGGGGACGGCCCTCCGTCGATCGAATACCTGGAGGTTCACAGCGTCGTTCAGCGCTGAGAAGCTCGTGCGCGCCGACCGGCAGAGGAGTAGCGTGTAGCCACTGGCCCTGCATTTGAGTTCCGGCCCTTGGCCCGCAATCCACCGACGTGCGCTTGCGCGCGAGGCGACGAGTCCAGGCGAACGGAGTTCCTGATGCAGGGTCAGTGGTTTTTGCTGGAGACGCGACCCTGGTTCCGGCTGCGCCGGCAACCAGGGTCGAAGCAGCAACCGGGCACGATTGAACCTGGTTGCTGAGACGCGACCTGCAGCTCGGCGTCTTCGCGGCCTGACGCCTACAGCTCGGCGAGGCGGTGGAGCAGGTCGATCGCCTGCAGGAGCACCTGCTGTTCGGCGGGCGTGAGCTCGTCGGCGATTGCTTTCGACAGCCAGTCCTCGCGTTTGCGGCGCTCCGCCAGCACGAACTCGCGGCCGTGGTGGGTCAGCTCGACGAGGATCTGGCGACGGTCGGCCGCGTCGGCCCGGCGCTCGACGAGGCCCTCCTTCTCGAGCTCGGCGACCGTCTGGGCCATCGACTGGGGCCGCATCCGCTCTGCCGCAGCGAGGCCGCTTGTCGTCTGCGCCCCCGACCGGTCGAGCCGGCTCAGGACGGCCAGGTGGGAGGTCGGGAGCGCGCCGTCAGCGCGCAGGCGGCGCATGAGCTGGCCGAGCACGATGCGCAGTTCGCTCGCGGCGCTCGACAGGTCGTTCGGAGCCGGCATGCGGCTCCATCCTACCCGCGAAGCCTGCAGGGAGACTGTGCAGTTTACCTGTATGGTTTGGCGGGTGCCTGCAGACCGCTACAAGTGGGTCGCCCTCTCGAACGTGACGCTCGGTGTGCTGCTTGCAACGCTCGACGCGTCGATCGTGCTGATCGCGATGCCGGACATCTTTCGCGGCATCCACCTGAGCCCGCTGCGGCCGGGAAACAGCTTCTACCTGCTCTGGATGATCCTCGGCTACCTCGTCGTGACGAGCGTGCTCGTGGTGGGCCTCGGCCGCCTGGGCGACCTCTTCGGACGCGTGCGCATGTACACGCTCGGCTTCGCGATCTACACGGCCGCGTCGTTGCTGCTGACGATCGACTGGATGCAGGGCCGCGCCGGCGCGGACTGGCTGATCGGGTTTCGGCTCGTGCAGGGCGTCGGCGCAGCGTTCCTGATCGCGAACTCGGCGGCGATCCTGACCGACGCGTTCCCGTCGCATCAGCGCGGCCTTGCGCTCGGCCTGAACAACGTCGTCGGCATCAGCGGGCAGTTCATCGGTCTCCTCGTGGGCGGCCTGCTCGCACCGGTGAACTGGCGCCTCGTCTTCCTCGTCTCCGTGCCGTTCGGGCTCTTCGGCACGGTGTGGTCGCATCGAAAGCTGCGCGAGATCGGCGTGCACAACCGCGCCCCGATCGACTGGGTCGGCAATCTCACGTTCGCTCTCGGGCTCGTGCTGATCATGATCGGGATCACCTACGGCATCCGGCCGCACGCCGGACACGCGATGGGCTGGTCGAGCCCCTTCGTCCTCGGCTGCCTGGGCGCCGGCGTCGTGTTGCTCGCCGGGTTTGCATTGCTCGAGGCGCGCATCCGCCATCCGATGTTCAAGCTGCCGCTCTTCCGCATCCGCGCCTACACGTTCGGTGTGCTGTCGAGCTTCCTCTCGTCGGTCGCGCGCGGAGGCCTGATGTTCATGCTGATCATCTGGCTGCAGGGCATCTGGCTACCGCAGCACGGCTACAGCTTCAGCCGCACGCCGCTCTGGGCCGGTATCTACATGCTGCCGTTGACCGCCGGCTTCCTGCTGGCCGGCCCGCTCTCCGGGTTCCTCTCGGACCGCTACGGATCGCGTGTGTTCGCAACGACCGGCATGCTCGGCTCCGCATTCAGCTTCGTGCTGCTCGACCGGCTGCCGGTCGACTTCTCGTATCTCCCGTTCGCGGGCGCGCTGCTTTTGATGGGGCTCTCGATGGGAGCCTTCGCCTCGCCCAACCGGGCCGGGGTGATGAACAGCCTGCCCGCCGGCGATCGCGGCGCCGGCGGCGCCATGAACCAGACGTTCCAGAACTCCGCGCAGGTGCTGTCGATCGGCATCTTCTTCACGCTGATGATCGTGGGGCTCGCAGCAACCCTGCCGGTCTCGCTCACGGCGGGGCTCGAGGCGCACGGGGTGCCGGCCGGCACGGCGATGCACGTCGCGCACCTGCCGCCGGTGTCGGTGCTGTTCGCGGCGTTCCTCGGCTACGACCCCGTGCGCACGCTGATCGGCCCGAGCGTCCTCGCCCACCTGTCAGCCGCGAACGCCGCCGCGCTCGAGAGTCACGGCTTCTTCCCGAACCTGATCGCCGAGCCGTTTCGCTCCGGCCTGCACAAGGCGTTCGCGTTCGCAATCTCCGCCTGCCTGCTGGCAGCGGTCATGTCGTGGTCTCGCGGCCGGCGCCCAGTCGCACGCGACGCGCGCGTTGCGGCGCCGAGGCTGATCGAGACAGCCGAAACGGACACCATCTAAAGGAGATCTGCGATGCGGATTCAGTGGTACGGCCAGTCGGCGTTTCTCCTGGCCGGCGAGCGGACGGTGGTCATCGATCCGTTCGACCGGCCCGGCGAGGCGCTGGCCGCGCGCGGGCTCGAGTTTCACTACCCGCCGATCGAGAACGTGACTGCGGACCTGCTGCTGATCACCCACGAGCACCTCGACCACAATGCGGCCCAGGTGGTCGGCGGCTCCCCGACGGTGATCCGCTCGACCGCCGGTCGATTCGAATCGCCGCTCGGCGAGGTTCGTGCGATCGCCTCGGAACACGACGGCGTCGCGGGAACCGAGCGCGGGCCCAACACGATCTTCTGTTTCACGCTCGACGGCATCGCCTGCTGCCATCTCGGCGACTTCGGCCAGCCCGCGCTTCGCCCCGAACAGCGCGCCGCGATCGGCAACGTCGACGTGTTGTTCGTTCCGGTCGGCGGCGGCCCGACGATCGGCGGCGAACCTGCCGCGGAGCTCGTCCGCTCGATCGCGCCGCGGCTCATCGTGCCGATGCACTACCGGACACCGTCCGTGAACTTCCTCGAGCCGCCCGAGCGCTTCCTGGTGGCGCTCGACGTGCGCGCCACGCTCATCGGGGCGAGCGACGCCGAGCTCGATCACCTGCTCGGGACCGTTGCCGTTCCAACCGTCGCGCTTTTCGCAGCGCCGTCGGTCTAGCTCCTGCCAGTGCGTCCTGCGCGTGCTTGCCGGTCTCGCGATGGATCGCCCACTGCAGGAGCGACCAAAGCAGCAACAGCGCGACGAGGTTGAGGGTCGCGGCGAGCTGCTCGGAGGTGAAGAGGAACACCTGACCGACGGTGATCTCGATCAGGACGGCGTGCTCATACCAGTGCAGCGCGGAGAGCAGCGACCGCCGCAACTGCAGCGCACCGACGGCCAGCGCGCAGTCGGCCACGACCGTCGCGAGCGCGAACGCGCGCTGGCTGAACGACAGGTGCGTGACGCCGTCGCGCAGCAGCCAGCCCACTTCGGCGGCCGAGATCGCCGCCGCGCCGACGAGCACGGCGACGATGGCCTGGCGGAAGAGCCGGTGAGCGGTCAGCGAATCCCAGACGGGGCCGAGCCGGCGAGAAAGGCGTAGCGCCCGCGAGCGATGTTCCTGCTGCGTCGCACTGTGCACGAGCAGCTCGCGGACGCTCTGGGCCAGCGTGCTGTCGGCGCCCGCGGTGGTCAGCAGGTGGAGAACGCGGGCGCGCCGCTCGTCGCTCAGGTCACCGACGGCCGCGCGTTGTAG
>Ga0307373_10013482_pt1 | contig 11423 bp, 6 predicted proteins | sample OX2MG_FD_202534 | JGI IMG/M metagenome (GOLD analysis project Ga0307373, IMG submission 202534) | Soil microbial communities from Risofladan, Vaasa, Finland - OX-2 | ecosystem: Environmental > Terrestrial > Soil > Coastal area > Acid sulfate soil | place: Finland: Risofladan, Vaasa | collected... | reverse complement strand
CCGGTACCATTCCCCCCTATGCCTGACCCCGACGTCGACCAGTCCGACCTCATGGAGAAGGTGATCTCGCTGTGCAAGCGGCGCGGCTTCATCTTCCAGTCGGCTGAGATCTACGGCGGCTTCCGCTCCACCTACGACTACGGGCCGCTCGGGGTCAACCTGTTGCGGAACGTCAAGAATGCCTGGTGGGATGCCATGGTGCAGCGTCGTGACGACGTGGTCGGTCTGGATGCCGCCATCCTCTCCCCGCCGGCGGTGTGGGAGGCGTCGGGCCATCTGTCCAACTTCACCGACCCGCTGGTGGACTGCCGGAACTGCCGCCAGCGCTGGCGCCAGGACAAGATCGGTGGCGTCTGCCCCAACTGCGGCTCGACCGAGTTCACCGAGGCCCGTGCGTTCAACCTGATGTTCAAGACCCACGCCGGGCCGCTGGAGGACGAGGGCGCTGTGGCCTACCTACGGCCCGAGACGGCACAGGGCATGTTCATCAACTTCGCCAACGTGCTCCAGACCACGCGGAAGAAGCCGCCCTTCGGCATCGCCCAGGTGGGCAAGTCGTTCCGCAACGAGATCACCCCCCAGAACTTCGTCTTCCGGACGCGGGAGTTCGAACAGATGGAGATGGAGTACTTCGTCCCGCCGGACGAGGCCCCGCACTGGTTCGGGTACTGGCTGGACGAGCGGTTCCGTTGGTACACCGACCTGGGCATCCCACAAGATCAGCTCCGTCTCCGTCACCATGCACCGGACGAACTGTCCCACTACTCGGCCGCCACTGCCGACGTGGAGTTCCTGTTCCCCTGGGGGTGGGACGAGCTCGAGGGCATCGCCAACCGGACCGACTTCGACCTCAAGGCGCACGCCGAGGCGTCGGGGGAGCGACTCGAGTACTTCGACCAGGCGTCCGGCGAGCGGTACGTGCCCTACGTGATCGAGCCGGCCGCCGGCGCCACCCGGACCATGATGGCGTTCCTGCTGTCCGCCTACCACGAGGACGAGGTCGGTGGCGAGGCCCGCGCCGTGCTCAGGCTCCACCCGAGGCTCGCCCCCTTTCAGGTGGGGGTCCTCCCCCTGTCGAAGAAGGAGACCCTCGAGCCGCTGGCCCGCGAGGTCCTGGCGTCCCTCCAACCCCACTTCATGTGCGACTTCGACCTGACCCAGTCCATCGGGAAGCGGTACCGGCGCCAGGACGAGGTGGGCACCCCCTGGTGCGTGACCGTCGACTTCGACTCGTTGGACGACCGGGCGGTGACGGTACGGGAACGCGATACCACCGAGCAGGTCCGGGTGCCCGTGGACGGCCTGGTGGCCGAGTTGCGCGCCAGGATGGACCGCGCCTGAGGGTCGAGACCGGGGGAGGCACGACCGCCGGGCGACGCCGGCCCGGTCCGTCGATGGTCCTGACACCTGCCAGTAGGCTGGGGTGTCTGGGCCGGTGCACGTCGTCCGGCCCGGGCACGCACTCCGAATCCACTCCGGGAGCCCCGTACCGATGCCCTTCGTCTTCGACTTCGACCATGCCCACCGCAAGCCTCCCAAGGAGATGAAGGACCTCCTCGGGGGCAAGGGGGCCAACCTGGCCGAAATGACCTCGGTGCTCGACCTTCCCGTGCCACCCGGCTTCACCATCGGGACGACCGCCTGCCGGAGCTACATGGAGGGCGGCTGGCCCGACGGGTTGACCACCGAGGTGGCCAAGGCCCGGGCCCGCCTCGAGAAGCAGATGGGCAAGCGCATCGGTGACCCGAGCGACCCGCTGCTGGTGTCCGTGCGGTCCGGGGCCAAGTTCTCCATGCCGGGGATGATGGACACCGTCCTCAATCTCGGCCTCAACGACCACTCGGTCGAGGGCCTGGCCAAGCAGACCGACGACGAGCGGTTCGCCTTCGACTCCTACCGCCGTTTCATCGCCATGTACGGTCGCATCGTGCTGGACATCCCGGGCGACGAGTTCGACGCCCTCCTCGACGCGGCCAAGGAGCTGGCCGGCACCACCTCGGACGCCGGGGTTCCCGTCGAGCTCCTGCGCTACCTGGTCGACGCCTATCAACAGATCGTGGAGCGCCACACCGGCAGGCCGTTCCCGCAGGATCCCGACGAGCAGTTGCGGGGGGCCATCGAGGCCGTGTTCGCCTCCTGGGACGGGCCGCGGGCCGTGGCGTACCGGGTGCGCGAGCGCATCGCCCACGACCTCGGCACCGCGGTCAACGTGCAGGCCATGGTGTTCGGCAACCGCGACGACACGTCGGGGACCGGGGTCGGGTTCACCAGGGACCCGGCCACGGGGGCCACCGGCGAGTACGGGGACTTCCTGGTGAACGCCCAGGGCGAGGACGTGGTGGCCGGCATCCGGAACACCGAGCCGCTCTCTGCCCTGAAGGACCTGTTCCCGGCCATCCACGCCGAGCTCCTGGTCATCTTCGCCCGGCTGGAGGCCCACTACCGCGACATGTGCGACACCGAGTTCACCATCGAACAGGGCAAGCTCTGGATGCTCCAGACCCGGGTGGGAAAGCGCACCGGCCGTGCCGCCCTCAGGATGGCGGTGGACATGGTGGGCGAGAAGGCCATCAGGCTGACCAAGGAGGAGGCGCTCGAGCGGATCACCGGCGAGCACCTGGAGCAGGTCCTCCATCCCCAGTTCTCGGGCTCCGGCCAGGCGGTGCTGGCCCGTGGCCTCGGTGCCTCGCCCGGCGCCGCGGTGGGGCGGGTCTACCTGACGGCGGACGATGCCCAGGCCGCGGCGGAGCGGGGCGAGAAGGTGGTGCTGGTCCGTAGCGAGACCTCTCCCGAGGACGTCCACGGCATGCTGGCCGCGGAGGGCATCCTGACGGCGCGGGGAGGGCTGGTGAGCCATGCCGCCGTCGTCGCCCGGGGTTGGGGGAAGCCGGCCGTGGTGGGCGCCGAGGCCCTGCGGATTTCGGGATCGTCGTTCTCGGTGGGGGACACCGTGGTCGCCGAGGGCGACTGGATCTCGGTGGACGGCACCATCGGGACCGTCATGCTGGGCCAGGTCCCGGTGACCGAGGGGGAGACGCCTCCCGAGTTCGAGACGGTCCTCGGATGGGCCGATCGGGTCCGGGCCGGCCACCTCGGGGTGCGGGCCAACGCCGACACCGGACCCGACGCGGCCAACGCCCGCCGTCACGGTGCCGAGGGGATCGGCCTGTGCCGCACCGAGCACATGTTCCTGGCCGAGGACCGCCTGCCCATCGTGCGAAGGATGATCCTGGCCTCGACCCCGGCCGAGGAGGAAGCGGCGCTGGAGGCGCTCCGGGTGGCCCAGCGCTCCGACTTCGAAGAGATCCTCGAGGCCATGGATGCCCTGCCGGTCACCATCCGCCTGCTCGACCCACCCCTGCACGAGTTCCTTCCCGACACCCAGGACCTGGCCGTCAAGGAGGCCACCGTCGGGCTGACCGCGGAGGAGGGTCGTCTCTACGAGGCGGCCAAGACCTGGCACGAGTACAACCCCATGCTGGGCACCCGGGGCGTACGCCTCGGGGTGATCAAGCCGGGGCTCTACGCCATGCAGGTCCGTGCCCTGATGGAGGCGGCCCTGGACAGGGTGGCCGCCGGCGGTCACCCGATCGTGGAGATCATGATCCCGCTCACCGTGTCCCGGGAGGAGCTGGCCCTGGCCCGTTCGTGGGTGGAGGCGGCCATCGCCGCGGCCCTGGCCGAGACCACCACCACCGCTGCTACCGGTCCCGGGGACCTCGAGGTGCTGATCGGCACCATGATCGAGACGCCCCGGGCCGCGCTCCGGGCCGGTGAGATCGCCGAGGTGGCCGACTTCTTCTCCTTCGGCACCAACGACCTCACCCAGATGACCTTCGGCTTCAGCCGCGACGATGTCGAGGGCCGCATGATGTCGGCCTATCTCGAGCAGGGACTGTTGAAGCGGAACCCGTTCGAGGTGGTGGATCCCGACGGGGTCGGCGAGCTGGTGCGCCTGGGGGTCGAGCGCGGCCGGGCCACCCGGCCATCCCTCAAGATCGGCGTCTGTGGCGAGCACGGGGGCGACCCCGAGTCCATCGCCACCTTCGCCCGGGCCGGCCTCGACTACGTGAGCTGCTCCCCGTTCCGGGTGCCCATCGCCCGCCTGGCCGCGGCCCAGGCCGTGCTGGCCGGGCTCACCTCTGCGGGGGGGGCCAGGGCGACGACCAAGGCCAAAGCCAAGGCCAAAGCCAAGGCCAAGCCGGCTGCCAAGGCCACCACGAACACCAAGGCCAAGCGGTAGGGCGCCGCCGCAGCGCCATGGCCGGGCCGGCCCACCCGGCGACCGACGAAGCACGGACGGGCCGTTCGGGAGCGGTCCGCCACGCGATACCGTCAACAGCCATGGGCATCCCCGACGAGGACGTGGCCCGGGTCCGGGCGGAGACCGACATCGTCTCGCTGATCGGGGAGCACGCCGCGCTGAAGAGGGTGGGCCAGCGGTGGCAGGGGCTGTGCCCGTTCCACGGGGAGAAGACCCCTTCCTTCAGCGTCAACGCCGAAGAGGGCTACTACTACTGCTTCGGGTGCCTGGCCAAGGGGGATGCCATCAGTTTCGTGCGAGCCACGGAGCACCTCGACTTCGTCGACGCCGTTCGCCGGCTGGCCGACCGGGCCGGCATCACCATCCGCGAGGACGCCGGATCCGGGCGGGACAGCCAACGGCGCAAGGTGTTCCTCGACGTCATGGAGCGCGCCACTGAGTGGTACCACCAGCGCCTGCTGACGTCGCCCGATGCCGGCCAGGCCCGGGACTACCTGCGGAGCAGGGGCTACGACGGCGAGGTGGTCCGCCGCTTCCGGCTGGGTTGGGCACCCGACGACTGGGACGCACTCTGCCGCGGTCTGGGCCTGAGCGAGGAGCTGGCTGCGGGCGCCGGCCTCGGGTTCGTCAACCGTCGCCGTCGGCTGCAGGACGCCTTCCGGGCCCGTGTCCTCTTCCCCATCTGCGATCCCTCCGGCCATCCGGTGGCCCTCGGGGGGCGGGTGCTGCCGGGGAGCCCCGACCCGGCCAAGTACAAGAACTCGAGCGAGACGCCCATCTACTCCAAGCGAAAGACGTTGTACGCCCTCAACTGGGCCAAGCAGGACATCATCGCCTCGGACGAGGTGGTGGTCTGCGAGGGGTACACCGACGTCATCGGGCTGTTCGGCGCCGGTGTCCCGCGCGCCGTGGCCACCTGCGGGACGGCCCTGGCCGAGGAGCACGTGAAGCTGCTCCGGGGCTTTGCCTCCCGGGTGGTCCTGGCCTTCGACGCCGACGGGGCCGGACAGTCGGCCGCCGGGCGCTTCTACGAGTGGGAGCGCCGGCTCTCCATCGACGTCGCGGTGGCCGCCCTGCCGGCCGGCTCTGACCCGGGCGAGATGGCCCGGACCGATCCCGACGGTCTGCGGGCCGCCGTCGAGGGTGCCAAGCCGTTCCTCCAGTTCCGGTTGGAGCGGATCCTCGGCGCCGCCGAGCTGAGCACGCCCGAGGGCCGGGCCCGGGCCGCCGACTCGGCCCTGGCCGCGGTGGCCGAGCACCCCGACAACCTGGTCCGTGACCAGTACCTGATGCAGGTGGCCGAGCGCTGCCGGCTCGAGCCGCTGCTGCTGCGGGAGCGGTTGGAACAACTCCGGCGCGACGGACCCAGGCCCGGCGGAACCGGTCCGCAGGGCGGACGGAGCGTGTCCGGTGAATCCGGGGGGGAGGGTCGCCGGAGGGGTGCCGCTCCGCGGGCTCAGGACGACCCGTGGGTACGCGAGCCCGATGCGGATCCCGAGTGGGCCGACGACGGCTTCGACGGGGGAGGGGGCCGGCCCGGGGACGCCGGGTCCTCTGCGGGCGTCGGCCCGGGCCCGGGTGGCCGGGGGGTGTCCCGGATGCCAGGTCGATCGGCCCACGAGTTCCGACCGGGGCTCGAGGCCCTGCGCCTCGCCATCCACCGTCCCGAGGAGGTGGCCGACCGGCTCGAGTCGGTCCTGTTCCGTGACGACCTGCAGCGGGCGGCGTTCGACGTCCTGGCCGGCGCCGACGCCCAGCGCCTCCATCAGGTCATCGAGGACGCCCCGCCCGAGGTCAGGGCGCTGTTGGTCCGCCTGACGGTGGAGGAGCCCATGGGTCGGCCCGAAGAGGTCGTGCTCCAGCTGGTCAGGGACGCCGCCCGGGGGGAGCTCAGCGTGATCACCGCCGAGGCCCGGACCTCGTCGGAGGCGGCGGCCGAGGCGGCCGAGGTGGCGTCGTGGGTCCAGGAGCTGGACGATCCCAAGTCCTCGGTCGCTACCACCGCCAGGTTGGTAGCCTGGCTGATGGTGAGGGCACAGACGAGTACTCCGGGACACGGATCGTGATCGCCAAACAGGTGTCGTCATCGGTGGGTACCGTGGCGTCGGAGGCGATCGGCGTTTCCCCGGTCCGTCCGGACCCGGTGCCCCTTGGGGTGCTGGACGTCCTCCCCGCCGACCAGTTCGACGCCCTGATCCGGACGGGTCGGGCCCGGGGCGGCCTGACCCAGGACGACGTGATGACCGTGCTCCGCTCGGTCGAGCTCAGCGCCGAGCTCATCTCCGACGTGGTCGACCGGATCAGGCAGGCCGGCATCGAGTTCACCTACGACACCGGCGAGACGATGGTGCTGCCGATGACCGGCGCGGTGGCCGACGACCTCTCGGACCGGTTGCGCGACGACCTCTCGGTGCTCCCCGAGGATGCGGTCGCCGAGCCGGCCGCCGGCGCCGGTCCCGCCGCACTGATCGTGACCCTCGACCCGGACCGCGACGCCACCCGGCGGAACGGGAACGCGGTGGCCGGAGCGCCCTTCCCGGCGCCGGCCAAGAAGGAGCGGCCCCCCCGGCGCCCGGCGAACAAGGACGGCTACTCGGACGGCGACGGCTTCAGGGGATCGGCAGCCGATCCCGTGCACATGTACCTGAAGGAGATCGGCAAGGTCAAGCTCCTCGACGCCGCTCTGGAGGTGGACTTGGCCGAGCGGATCGTGGCGGGAAACGAGGCCGCTCAGCGGCTGGTGGAGGCGGACGCCACCGGCGAGCCCTACGCCGGCCGGGCCGCCGACCGGGTCATGGTGCGCCGGGGCCAACGGGCCAAGGAGGCGTTGATCGAGGCCAACCTGCGCCTGGTCGTCTCCATCGCCAAGCGGTACCGCAACCGGGGCCTGGCCTTCCTCGACCTCATCCAGGAGGGGAACCTCGGGCTGATGCGGGCAGTGGAGAAGTTCGACCACACCAAGGGCTTCAAATTCTCCACCTACGCCACATGGTGGATCCGCCAGGCCATCACGCGGGCCATCGCCGACCAGGCCCGGACCATCCGCATCCCCGTCCACATGGTGGAGACCATCAACAAGGTGGTGTGGGCCCAGCGCCAGCTCCTCCAAGAGCTCGGGCGGGAGCCCAGTGCCGAGGAGGTGGCCAGCCGGGTCGACTTCTCGATCGAGCGCGTCCGCGAGATCCAGCGCATCAATCAGGACACCGTCTCGTTGGAGCAGCCCATGGGCGACGAGGACGACTTCAGCCTGTCGGACCTGATCGAGGACCGCGAGGCGGTGGTACCCGACGACGCCGCGGCCCGGATGATGCTGGACGATGCGGTGCGCGAGGCGCTGGGCCACCTCTCCCCGCGCGAACAGGACGTGGTCCGCCTCCGGTTCGGTTTGGAGGACGGCAAGATCCGCACGCTCGAGGAGGTGGGCAGGGCCTTCGGGGTCACCCGGGAGCGCATCCGTCAGATCGAGGCCAAGACGTTGGCCAAGCTGCGCCGTCCCGAGTCGGCCCAGCTTCTGCGGGACTACCTCGACGAGGCGTAGGCGGCCCGACGCCGCGCCGCGGGTCCGAGCACCGGGTCAAGCCCCGGTTTTCCGGTTCAGCGTCGCCGGCTGTTGAGCGCTGAGGCCAGGTCCTCGGCGAGGTCGAGCGCGATGGCGTCGGCCGCCTGGTCGCCGTTGCGCCAGCCCAGCCGGACCCCGATGGCGTCCTTCATCCGCTCGACCCCCAGGGTCGCCACGGCCTTGGACTTGTCGGCGATCAGCGCCGAGGTGCCGGCCACCGGGGCCGACCGGCCCAGCTGCCGGGCCGCCCGCGCCATCTGGAGGTACCGCTCACGGCCGGCCCGGGCGCCGAGGGTGTACCCGAGGGCGAAGGCGAGGGCGGTGCCGATGCGGAACTTCACCGGCCCATTGTGCCCGTCCGGGGGAACCGGCGCACCTTGGCCCGGGGGACGGGTCGGCACCGGCTAGTGTCCTCAGGCACGCCGAGGCGCCGGAAGGCCTCGCCGGGCGGACCATTCCGGGGTAGCTCAATCGGCAGAGCGAGCGGCTGTTAACCGCTAGGTTGAGAGTTCGAGTCTCTCCCCCGGAGCCATGTCCAACCCTGCTCCCGCCGGCGTCTGCAGCCTGTGCGGGCATCCGGGTGTCCACGCCCCCGGCGATCGGCCGGGTTCGGGCGGGCTCCCGACCTGTGAGGACTGCGACCGGTGCTGGGCCGAGCGCCAGCGACGCGATCGGCCTCCCCACCACTCCTGAACGTCCGGTGGCCACCGCGAGCACTTCGCCCGAGACCCTCGCCCGAGACCACAAGGCAGGCCAGGTAGTGTCTGGCCAGCCCCGGGGCAGTAGCTCAGTGGTCAGAGCAGGGGACTCATAATCCCTCGGTCGCAGGTTCGATCCCTGCCTGCCCCACCAAGAAGTGCGCACCACGTAGCCGTACTGTCGGAGTTCCCGCCCGGTCCTCGTAGCGGGGATACTGGCATGAAAGCATCGCCCGCACGTTCGCCCACCGGCGAGGATCCGATCCGAGGCGCCGTGAACATCCTTACGCACGTGGAGCAGCTCAATCCGGACGGCGGCGAACAGGTGAACTCGCTGCACATCAGCCGTGAGCTGGCCAAGCGGGGCCATCGGATCGATCTCGTCTACACGACGGACGGTGCGTTTGCACCGGAGTACCGGGAGTTCTGCCACTCGCTCCAGCAGGTTCCCCCTGTCGATCTCTCCCTCCGCTCGCCGGTGGCCGGAGCCAGGAACCTCCTCGGGAGCGTGAGGGCGTCGGTCCGCAGCAAGCCGGATGTGATCTACAACACCCGGTTCTTCAGCCTCGAGTGGGCGGCGGCGACCCACCTTGTGACCCGGGCCCCGGTCGTGTGCCACGCCCAGGGCGACGTCGGGGGCAACAAGCCGCGGGAACGGGTGAGGGTCAAGCTGGCCCGGGACTACATCCCCGTGTCCCGCTACGTGGCCGGCTCGCTCCGCCAGCTCGGCGTGGACGACGCCGCCATCACGGTCGTGCACAACGGGGTGGACCCGGACCTGTACCCGTTCGGGGGCGAGGAGGAACTCTACCGGGCACGGGAGGTCATGGGGATCGATCGCGACGCCATCGTGGTGCTGTACTACGGGCGCCTCGACCCCATCAAGGGGATCGAGGTCCTGCTCGAGAGCTTCACGCTCCTCTCCCGGCACTCGGACCGGATGCTCCTCGTGATCCAGGGGGCGTGGAAGGACAACGAGGCGTACTTCAGGCGGCTACAGGCGCTGGCGCCCCCCGGGGGAGTCCGCTGGATGCGACGGGACACGGACGTCGTCACGCCGCTGCACGCCGCCGACGTCGTCGTCTGCCCGTCCGTCTGGCAGGAGCCCTTCGGCCGGGTGATCATCGAGGCCCTGTCGACGGGTCGACCGATCGTGGCCACGGGCGTCGGAGGCATTCCCGAGATCCTGACCGGCGAGCTCGCTCGACTCCTGGTCGCGCCCGGCGACCCGACGGCCCTCGCCGAGAAGCTGATCGAGACCCACGATTGGCGGTCGACCCTCCCTGGCCTGGGAATGGCCTGCCGGAGACACGTTGAGGGGCATTTCACCCAGTCCCAGATGGTCGACGGGATCGAGGAAGTCATGGAGCGGGCGGTCCGGAGGCGATCCGGGGGACCCCGCTGACGACGACCGGACCCACGGTTCAGAGGCGGACCCCCTCGGTCCGGGCCACGACGGCCCGCAGCTTGTCGAAGGCCCTTTCCCAGCTCAGCTCGAGGGCACGTTCCCGGGCCCGGGTGGCCTGGCGCTGCCGATGGGCACGGTCGGTGACCAGAACCTCCAGCGCCGCCGCCAACCCAGGGGTGTCGTCGAAGTACTCGATGCTCTGTGCCCCGATCTCGGGGATGCCGCCCCGGCGCGTCGCCACCGTGGCCAGACCGGACGCCATCCCCTCGAAGAGCACCAGCGGGCAAGGATCGTCGAACTGGGAGGGGACGACGAGGATGTCGTGCTGGCGATAGATGGAGGGCACCTCGGCGTTGGGGACGAACGGCCGGAAGGTGACGCTGCGACCCAGGGCGTCCTGGTCCTGTCGAAGCGCCTCCTCGTAGGGGGAGAGCGGGAGGTCCTCGGCATGGGTGGAACTCCCGAGGAAGGTCGCCGAGAAGGGGACACCTCGGGCCCGCAGCGTCCTGAGGGCGTCCATCAGCACGTGAGGACCCTTGATCTCCTGCATCGAGCCCACGAAGAGGATGGACGGGTCGGTCGCGCTCCTGGCCTCGCCGGGTTGGAAGCGCTCGGCGTCCACGCCGTTGTGGACCACGACGAGCTTCCGGCTCGCCGGGTGATCACCGAGCCCCTCGGCCACCGCATCCCTCGTGGCCCGGCTCACGCAGATGACAGCGTCGGTGAGGGAGATGAAGCGACGCAGCTCCCGGCGGGAGTAGCCCCGCGAGAGTGAGTTGTGGATGTAGAGGAAGAGCGAGCGTCGGGGATGACGGGCCTTGATGGTCACCAGCCCGGCGGCACCGAGGAACCCGTCGTGCACGATGATCGGTCCGGAGGTGGCGTCGAGGGCCTCGGCCACGGGTCGGAAGAGCCGCCGCACGTTGCGCCGCCGCAGCCCGAGGTGACCGACGAGGACGTCCTCGCCGACCTCCCTCTTGGTGAGGTACTCGCGCGGCAGGTAGGTCAGGAAGTCCACCGGCAGGAGGTCGGCATCGGGGAAGGTGCCCCCCCGGTTGTCGGAGGCGGCCACGGCCGAGCGGATCCCGTGCCGGCCGGCCTCACGGCTGAGCTCCCGGATGACGTTGTTGACCGCGCTCCCGTCGGTGCAGAGCGCCTGCGTGACGTGTGACCAACAAGGGACGGAGTCGACGGCATCCTGTCCCGGGACACGGTCAGCGGTGCGGAGGGCGCGAGGTGCGATCGCCATCCTCCTCGCCTCGGCTGGTGCCCATCGAAGATTCATCGACCCACCTGGGCGGGAACTTGAGGGACCGCCCTTCGAGCCCGCGCCCGGTGCGGACCGCCGACACGGTGCACCCAGGACCGCATCTGCTCGCCAGTCGAAAAGCGGACGGGCGGGAGGAACGAATATGCAGCTCAGAGGGTAGGCTCACCACGACTGACCCGAACCGGACGATTGACCCGTACCGGGAGCAGCTGTCCCGGTCTGAT
>Ga0307373_10013481_pt1 | contig 11423 bp, 9 predicted proteins | sample OX2MG_FD_202534 | JGI IMG/M metagenome (GOLD analysis project Ga0307373, IMG submission 202534) | Soil microbial communities from Risofladan, Vaasa, Finland - OX-2 | ecosystem: Environmental > Terrestrial > Soil > Coastal area > Acid sulfate soil | place: Finland: Risofladan, Vaasa | collected... | reverse complement strand
TGACGTTTACGGAGCTCTCCAGCGGGCTTTAGCGGAACGGCAGGCCGCCCAGCTCGCTGATCCCGTTTGGCGAATGTTGATGGGACCCGGTCGCTATGTGGCTGGTGAAGCGAGCGCAATCGCCAACCGATTGGAGGGTGGTGAAGCGCTGCCTTCCTTCTCGCCACATCCGATGGCCTTCAGAGGGCCGTCGGGGCGCCCTACGGTTGTCAACAATTGCGAAACCGTGGCCCAACTGGCCCTCCTGGTCCGAATGGGCACGGTTGCATGGCGAAATGGAGGCACTCCGTCATCGCCGGGTCCACAACTACTTACCCTCGTGGGTGCTGTCGCGGATTCGGAAATCGTGGTCGAGGTCGTCGGTTCCGCCACCGTGGGCCAGGTCCTTGGACATGTGGGCGTGTGCGCCCCACCCGGTGCGGTACTCGTGGGGGGCTACGCGGGCACCTGGCTCAAAGGTGGCCTCGCCTGGTGCACACCTCTCGACAGGGCTGCACTCGAGCGTGTGGGTGCAAGCCCGGGGTGTGGACTCGTGGGAGTCCTACCTCACGGAGCGTGCGGACTGAGCGAGACAGCCCACTTGGTGAGCTACCTGGCAGGGGAGTCGGCCGGGCAGTGCGGGCCGTGCGCGCACGGCCTGCCTGCGTTGGCAAGACATATGGAGGCTATTGCACGCGGATCGTACCGTCAGCGCAGCCAGGTTCGGTTGCGGTCCCTCGGAGACGCGATCTTCGGTGCCGGCGCATGTGCCCATCCCGACGGGGTCGTACGTCTGATTCGTTCGGCGTTCGAGGCGTTCGATGAGGACGTACAGCATCACCTCGATCACCGACGATGCCCGGGGTCGAAGAATCCACCCACATTCTTTGTGCCCAAACCCAGACGTAGGTCATGAAGTCGGAGATGATTGTCCTCGTGCGGATCAATCCGATCCGGTGCCGGGGTCACGCCATCTGCGTACTCCTCTTCTCGGAGGGGATCGAGCTTGACCGGTGGGGATATGGTCGGGTGACGGAGGCGACAGCGAAAGACCGTCGAAGCATTCGTCGCGCGTATCGTGCCGCCGCAGCATGTCCAAACGGCGCGGTGGAAGTGGTGCAGCTGGATTCAACCGGAGCGCAACAGCCGCCCTTGAAACCACCGCTGCGCATTGTGCATGAGCAATGATGGCATTTGTGAAAAGGCCGAATCGGCGCCACCAGGGCGGACACGAATCCGCTCTGCGTGACGAAGGCGAGACACCAATGAAAGGACGGTTCTGGGCCATCCCGGGAATCGCCGCCATGCTTGGGGCTCTGGCGCTCGCCTCTACAGCTGAGGGAGTGTTGAGTGCACGTGAGGCGACACTGCCCCGAGCGGTGCAGCTCGCCCTCCCCGGATCACCGCCTCATCCTTCAGCGGCGGGCCTTCGGCGGACGGGTCCGACCGGGCAAGCGCACGTAGTTCCAGCGTCCCGTCCGGTCGTAGCCGAGCTCAGCCCATCCGATCCCGCGGCGGTGACGAGTGTCCCAGGGACCCGACCGGCCGTGGCAGCTCACGGATCCTCTCAAACCAATGTGGCCGGGGAGAGCGAGGGCTCCTCGGGAGGCGCTGCGTCCAGTGCCGATGGCGGCCCGTTGACCGTACCGACGGATGACGACAGTAGGACGACCACGACGTTAGGGTCCACCCCCAACACGACGACGACCATCACGACCACAACCACCACCACCACCACGACGATAACAACCATCATTCCTCCGACGACCACGACAACCACTACCCGCAGAAGCGGTGAAGGCGGCGACGAATGAACGGCTCCGATGTTCGGCACCCTCGAAGGCGTGTCGGATCGGCTACCCGGTTGGCCGCGTTCTTGGCGCTCCTACTCGGAGCGATCCTGTCCATTACGGCATTCGAGACCGAAAGGGCATTCGCAAACCAATCGCTCAGCGAAACTTCCCGCAGCTTGATAGCCGAGATAGATAGTTTCGAGAAAGCTGCGGCGGGGCATACACCTTCGCAACTCCGTCACATCACCATCGCCTACCTCCAAAGCCGTGTCCTACCGCAGGGGGAGAGCATCTTGGTGGAGCTCCCTGACGGCATCCGGCTGGGGAGCTCCGGTTCTGCCCCGTTGCTCCGCGTCTCGGCGGTCCGAACTGTGTTGGCACATCCCCCAACGGAGACCCAGTCCTTCCGGCAGCAATTGGCGGGCGTCGACACGTTGTACCTCGTCGCTCCGCTGCGACAGGGGAGCAGCACCGTGGGAACGATGATGGTGGCTTCCGATCTCTCACACCTTCATTCTGACCAAGGGCGGGTACTGGCCTTGGTCATCGTCGAGGCCCTCGTTGCTCTGGTGGGTGCCGTTGCCGGCGCCTATCTGCTCTTACGTCGACTACTCCGGACGGTCGGCTCAATTACGACAACCGCCGCCTCAATCGAGAGCGGCAATCTGGACGGGCGCCTAGGAGATCAGGGGACCGATGACGAAGTGGGCCAGCTTGCGGCAACATTTGATTCAATGCTGGACCGGCTGCAGGCGGCGATGGACGTTCAGCGGAGATTGCTTTCGGATGTGTCGCATCAACTTCGCACTCCGCTTACCGTGGCGAGGGGACATCTCGAAGTCTTGGCCCGCCAGAAGAGTGCAGGCATTGATGAAGTGCGAGACACGGTTGGGGTTGTCGTCGATGAGCTCGATCACATGCGTGCGTTGGTCGAACGGCTATTGATGCTCGGAAGAGCCCTCGAGCCGGATTTCTTGCAGATAGAGCGCCTCGATCTTCGCGCATTCCTCGTCGATCTCCTGGAGTCCGCTCGCGTGCTCGCCTCTCGTAGATGGTCGTTGAATGTGGTACCCGATCTCGTTCTAGAAGTTGATTTAGGGAAGTTGCGCGGAGCCATGCTCAACCTGGTCGACAATGCGGTCAGGGCCACTCAGGAATCGGATGTTGTCGAGATCCGAGCTGTGTACTCCGTATATGACGGGTCGGTCGAACTGTCGGTTGAGGACTCCGGGCCAGGTATCCCACCCGATGAGCTCGAGAGGGTTCTGACGCGATTTGGTCGATTGGGCCTGGCTGATCAAGAGGGAAGCGGACTGGGACTCGCCATAGTCAGCGCAGTCGCCGAAGCGCACGGGGGATCCTTCGAGTTGGGCAAATCCGGCTTGGGCGGCTGTCGTGCCGTGATTATTCTGCCCAGGACGCTGATCTCAGTGGGCGAGTCGAGGGCCAGCGTGGGAGTCTGAATGCAGATATTGGTGGTGGAGGACGACCGTGGCATCTCGTCGTTCCTCGAAAAGGGACTTCGCGCCGAGGGGTATGTCACGGTAGTGGCCGGCACGGCCGATGAGGCACTCAGATTGCTGGAAGCAAGTGAATGCCTGACAGACCTGGTCCTGCTGGACCTCGGACTTCCATCCGGAGACGGCCTAGAGGTGCTCGAGCAGCTGCGACGAGACGGCCACACCATGCCGGTGATCGTGTTGACGGCTCGGGCCGAGGTCGGCGACAAGGTGAGAGGCCTCAATGCAGGTGCCAATGACTATGTCACCAAGCCCTTCTCGTTTGAGGAGCTCCTCGCCCGGATTCGGGCCAGCGTTCGAACGGCAGGCCAGCCGACGGCGTCGGAAATCGTGGTGCAAGACCTCCGCCTCGACCTCTTGACCAAGATCGCGTGGAGGGCGGGTCGACGAATCGACCTTGCCCCGACGGAGTGGGCCTTGCTCGAGCTGTTCATGCGCCACCCGAGCCAGATCCTTTCCCGCGCACAGATCTTGGGGCGCGTCTGGGATTACTCCTTCGATTCAGGCACCAACGTCGTGGACGTCTATGTCGGCTACCTCAGACGCAAGATCAATGGACCAGGCCTTGCCCCCATGCTCTTCACGATTCGGGGAGCCGGGTACCGGTTCATTGAGTGAACGCGATGACCGCAGCCGTGCCGACGGGAACGTCAGCAGTCAATGAGCTGTGTTACCGGTCAATGCCGAATCGATGCAGGCCAAAGAGGTTGATGGCATTGCCTCGCAAGAGCGCGTAGGTCTCGGCCTCATCCAGTCCGGCTTCGGAACAAAGGGCGGTGGCCACCTTCTTTGTATAGGGAAAGGTCCCATCGGCGTGGGGGTAGTCCACTTCGAAGCAAATGTTCGACATGCCGATGCGGTGACGCTGTTCGAGGCCGGGGGCATCGTCGAAGATGCAGCCGAAGATCTGCCTGCGTACGTACGCAGACGGTGGTTCGGACAGACGGATACCGTTTGTGCCAAAAGAGTTGTCCGTTCTCTGTTTCCATAGGGCGTCGGCTCGGTCAATGAGGTATGGCATCCAGCCGACTTGACCCTCGGCGTACGCCACGCGTAACTCGGGGGAACGTGACAACGTCCCAGAGAATACGAAGTCGAGGACAGAGTGCATGGTGTTCTGGAAGGCCAGTGTCGAACTGACGATGAACGGTGCGTCCGGTGTCGTCTGTGGCATCCGCGACGATGAGCCGATGTGAGAGCAGAGGACTGTGTCCGTCGCTACACAGGCTCGGAACAGTGGATCCCATCTCCCCGTGTAGAGCGATGGCAATCCGAGTGCATAGGGATTCTCCGGGAAGGTCACGGCGTGGCTTCCGTTGGCCGCGCATCGCTCGAGTTCTGTCACAGCCAGGGCAACGTCCCACAACGGAAGGATCGTCAAGGGAATCAAGCGTCCGCGCCCCTCGCCCGCACACCATTCGTCAATGATCCAATCGTTGTAGGCCTTCACGCAGAGAAGCGCCAGCGCCTTGTCTTGTTGCTCGGCGAATGTCTGCCCGCAGAATCTGGGCAGGGTATTGGGAAAGCAGACGGAGGCCTCCACATGGTTCTCGTCCATATCGGAGAGTCGAGCGTGTTGTTGCCAGGCGCCTGGCCGCATTTCGTCGAATGTGACCGTGCCCCAGCGCAACTCGCCCAGCCCGACCGCCGCCGACATGCGGGCTACCGGCTTGACCAACCCGTCGTAGTGCCAGATGTCCGCCCACGTGCCGTCTACCGACGCTTGCCAGGCGCCTCCCTCTCCGCCCAGCAACCCACCCCGCTCACGTACGATTCGGGGACCTTTCTCCCGGTAGCGCTCTGGTAGCCGACTTGACCACAGATCGGGTGGCTCGACGACGTGGTCGTCGACAGAGATGATCCTCGGGATGCGCTCGCCACGGTCGCTCACTGGGTACCCACTGTGGTGGTGTCGCGCCCCGAGCGAAGGACGCGACCTGGCCGAGCGCCTGTCGGCGCACCGTCATGGAGGATCTCCATTCCGTTGACGAACACGTGCTTGATCCCGATGGCGTCGGATACCAGGCGGGTGCCGCCGCCGGGGACGTCCTGAGCCAAATACGGGGCGGCGGCGCCAACGCTGTCGGGGTCGAAGAGGACGAGGTCAGCGAAGGCACCCTCGGTGATGAGACCACGGTCGCGCAATCCGAACAGGCGCGCCGGGGCATCGGTCATCAACGCTACGGCACGCTCGAGGGACACGAGCCTTCTACCCCGCAACACGTCTGCGAGAAAGCGGGTCGTGTACGGGGCGCCGATGGAGCGGTCGATGTGCGCGCCGGCATCGGAGCCGCCGAGGAGCACGTCCGGGTGCTCCCAGACCTGGCGCCGCAACTCCCAGTCGGCGTCTGTGTCGCTCGTCGGTTGTGGCCAAAGGACGGTCCGGAGTCGGTCCCGGACGACTATCTCGGCCACGCACTGGAACGGATCCTGACCGAGGGAACGTGCGATCTGGTCGACTCGCATCCCGGTGAACCGAGCGTTGCCGGGGTGGAACGTGTCGCCGACGATGTAGTCCTCGAACTTGGCCAACCTGGTGAAGGAGAGCGGCGATGAAGTTGCGCTGGCCATCATGGTGGCTCGGACAGCTGGATCAGAAAGCCGGCGCATTCGTTCATCGACACTCGCGTCGAGTACGGCGCCCCAGCCGGGGATCAGCCACAAGGCGCAAAAGGTGTCGAAGCTCATCGTCATTGGGACGAGGATCGGCATGGTGAGGGCGACGATGCGTGCGCCGGCCGAACGGGCCCGGGCCGAGGCCTCGAGCTGGTGCGCCGGGCGGTCGGGATCGGCGGCCTCGATCCCCAGGACGTTCCAGTTCAGCGGCCGCCGGGCCGTCGCGCTCAGTGCTACCAGGAGATCCATGTCGGCGTCGGTAAATCGCCGTAGGCAGCCTTCGATAATCGCCTCGAGGGTCGTTCCCGGGTGTTGACGAACGACCTCGCACAGAGCCAATTGCTCGATGCGATCCGCGGCGCGGCTGGGGACCGGCCCCCCGTCCCCGTCGTCGTGGGTCGGGGACGCGCTGGTCGACAAGCCCATGCCGCCGGCGGCGAGGGACTGATGGAGCAACTCGGCCATGGCAGCGACTTCGGAGGCGGTGGCGGCACGTTGGTTGGCGTCCTCGGCCATGACGAACCGTCGGAGTGCGCAGTGTCCGACCAGGAACCCGGCATTCACTCCGATCGATCCGTCCAGACGCTCCAGGAAATCACCGAAACTCTGCCAGCTCCAGGGCAGACCGGTCTCGAGTGAGGCCAGCGACATCCCCTCGACCTTCGCCATCATTCGCCTGGTGTAGCCGCGGTCGCGCTCGAGCAGGGGGGCCAACGTGAAGCCGCAGTTGCCGCCGATCACGCTCGTGACACCATGGGTGCTCGACGGAAGGGCCCAGGGGTCCCAGAACAGCTGGGCGTCGTAGTGGGTGTGCGGATCTATGAACCCCGGGCAGACGACGAGATCGCTGGCGTCGATGGTGCGATCGGCGGGCTCATCAACCGCTCCGACGGCCACGACGCGTCCATCCCGCACGCCGATATCGCCATAAAACGCGGCAACGCCCGTACCGTCAACGATACGGGCGTTCGCCACCTTTACACTCAGCATCGGTCGAAGCTATCACCGAGGTCCGATTAGGGCGCCCCTAGCCCACGGCGGATATCGGAGCGGCCAGTTTGATGCCTCCCAAAGAGCCGAAGAAGTTCGCAGTGCCGAAGTTGAACACCCCGCCGTCGGACGCCACGAGCGAGTAGCCGGTGGTCTGGAGCGAGAAGTTGGCGAAGTTCAACGCATAGGCGCCGGGGACGATGCCCACAATGGGGGCATTGAGATGCGTCCCACCCATGGAGCCCAGGAAGCCTGCACTGCCGAAGTTGAACACACCGCCATCGGACGCCACCAACCAGTATCCGTCGGGCACGATAGAGCCGGTCGCCGCATCCACCGAGCCCGGGGTTGAGGCGATGCCCACGACGGGGGCATTGAGATGCGTCCCACCCATGGAGCCCAGGAAGGGGGCGTCACCGAAGGTGAAGATCCCGCCATCGCGGCCCACCAGCCAGTAGCCACCGCCGGATGGAGTCCGGGCGATCCCCACGATGGCGCCGTTCAGATGTGAGCCTGGCTTGAGAACTCCTGGAACCGAACCCATGAAGGTGGCGTCGCCGAAGGTGAAGATTCCGCCATCGGCGCCGACCAGCCAGTACCCGCCACCATCTTGGGTACCGGCGATGCCCACAATGGGTGCGGCCAGAGTCGTTCCCTTGAGTGACCCATAGCTAGTGGCGTCTCCGAAGGCTGCCACGTTGCCATTGCTTGCGACAACCCAGTACCCCCCACCGTCGGGCGTGGTGGCCATGCCCACCACCGGAGCGCCCAGAGCGGATCCCGGCGACGAACCGTAAAAGGCACTCGAGCCGAAGTCGAACACACCACCGTCGCGGGCCGCCATCCGGTAGCCGCTACCTGCGGCGGGCACGGTGAATACCTGCGTTCCCCCCGGGCTGACCGTGATGGTGTTTCCCGAGATGGTGCTGGAAGCGAGGCTCGACTGCCAGATTCCGTAGAAGACGTTGGAAATGGTGTTGTTCTCGATCACGGTTCCCGTGAGCGGAGCGAAGACGGTCAGAACCTCGACCCCTGTGGGTTGGGTGAGGTTGGCACTCGCGGGGGGTCCCTCGACGTCGCCGGGGCGGCCTCCCACGCCGCCGTGGATCGCGTCGTTACTGAAGGTGTTGCCTTCGACGATGTTGCCGTTGATGTCCTGTAGTGGACTGTGGCTGTGGATGGTCATGCCGGCCAGCCCGTTCCCGGTTGCCGTGTTTCCCGTGAACGTGTTGTTGTAGACGCCTGAACCCGGACCACCTGCCGCGGCGAGCAAACCGGCGGCACCGTTGTTGTCGGCCGTGTTGTTGATGACCATATTGTTGTAGACGCCGCCCTGGGACGGCTGCGGCTGTCCGATGGTGGCCCCGCTGGTCGACACCGCGTTTGCGCTGTGGCCGGCGAGAGTGATCCCACAGTCAACGGCGTTGTCCGACACGGTGTTGCCGCTAAGCGTGTTTCCGTCGGTCGGGCCCACCTCGTCGGTCAGGAGGATGCCACCGACGTTGTTCTCAACGATGTTATTGGTCACCGTCGAGTTGGCCACGCTCATGAGATGGATTGTCTCACCGTAATCGTCGAATGGATTCGGGGGTTGTGGGCAGTCAGCGGCCGTCGGGTGGTTGATGCAGGCGTCGTTGTTGTTCACGACGTTGTTCTCAATGAGAGCCCCGGTGACACTTACCGCGGGCGTAGGCGAACTCGGGGGAGTGAAGACGCAGCCGGTGATCGAGGGAGTCGAGGGCGTCACACAGATGCCTTCGTTGTCGGCATTTTCCACCGTCAGGCCATTGACCGTGACACTATTGGCGTTGATGACGAGGCCATTGGCCGCTCCGGTGGCGTCGATGATGGTATTGGATGCCGAGCCGCCCGCGCCGGAGTCCGAGGCGATCGTGAGACCGCTCAACGACGCTCCGACGGTGTCGGAGGTGCCAGACGGATTGTGCGCCGACGCGTAGGTACCCGGCTCGAGGAGGATGGTGTCGCCACTGGCCGCCTGCGACAGGGCATAGCCGAGGGTGAGACAGCTGTTCGATTGACAGTTGCCCGTGTCGCTTCCGGTGGTCGCGACTTTCAAGGTGGTCGCCGCCGAAGCCGGTGACGCGGTAACTATCGCGACGGCGATACCGCTACCTGCCACCAGCGCCGTTGCAGCCACCATCCGGCCGAGCTTCCTACCGATACGTCCAAAAGTCCGTTCCATCGATTTCCTCTCTCGTGTCCCTCTGACCAGCTGCAACTGGCGTTCCACCTGCGACCTCTAGGCCTGCTGTGCCACCTGCAACCGCCCCATGGCCACGCCGCCGACAAGCCTGCGAAGCATTATGTGGCGCTGACCGGCAGCGAGTCAACTGAAGGTCCACACATCACATCAACAGTGTCGTGTGCCCTCAGTCAATGGGAAATGGGGGCAGCATCCGAATGTCCTTCGTGTTAGTACCCCCATACCAGGGCGAGTCAACGGGGCTGGGAACCTGTGGGATCAAGGTTGCGGTGTGCCCGCGCTGGGTTCTGCCTCCAAGGTGAGACCTGAGCTCTCGTCGCCTCACGCCTGCCTCAGCGCCAACCGGCTTCGGAGGTACGGGGTCGCCCGGGTGAACGAGCTATTCCAGTGGAATGGTCGACTGGACGCCCGCGGCGGGACGGGCCCGGCTCCACGGCAGCTCTTCCTTCTGACGTGACCAAAGTCAATCTATAATTATGGAGCCGCTATAATTATAGAGTCGCGCCGCCCGATGCTCCGCGCCGCCCGATGTCCAGATCGATGGCTCGGTGGGCGCCGGGATCAACCCCGCCTCGGCCACAGAGTCGGCTAGTCGGTCAACAGGCTACGCCATTCCAGGTTCGCGACACGGAACGGGCGGGGGTCCACACCTTCAGGCACGCTCTTCCGATGTGTCGTCTGCGCTTGCCCCGCGTGGTGCTCCAGATATCAGCGGAAAACAGGCCCACCCCCTCGCAGGTCCATCCGCCGTGCCACGAAGTGAGCTCGGTAGAGCGATCGCGTGGACGCAATTGGTTGCAGTCGCGAATCACCCGACGGCGCAACCCCACACGGATGATGTCTTCAGGAGGAACGTCATCACACTCCCATGTGTACACGCCATATAGGTTGCCGAAAACGGTGTGAAACATCTCGCCACTCAGTTGAGGTATTTCGGGGGTACCCAGCTCGAACGATCGGGCGTTCGCGGCATACTCAGGTTTCGCTCGATCGATGAGTCGTTCGGATCCGTCCTTCACGGCGGGAGTAGTCACTCCGTCTCCTTAGCATCGGGAACCAGGAAATTGGTTCCTTGGCGATATTTTGCGGTGGCGAGCTGGCGCCGTCCGTAACCCTCACCTAATGCCCGCTGTGGATACGTGAAGCACGCCGTGGCGAACCGTCGTCACGTTGGCGTCAGGTTGGCCGACCGGGACGAGATCAAGGCGTTTCGGTAAGGCAGATCACGCCATCAGCCTTCGAGCGGATGTGTGGGTCAGCAATGTGTCAGCACTTCATGTGGCCGTCAGGTTGTCTCTATAGGGTGCGATCGTGAATTCCAGATCTGGGGAACATGACTACCGGTGTCGCGTTCTATTCGACGGATTCCTGACACTGGGATACGAACCGTGCGACGATCTGCGATGAAGGAATAGTTGAATCCCGGTCGGCTTCTTCGCCTCTCCGTGATGGCAGCGGTCGTCCTCGGTTCGTTGATCACCTTTGGTGTTTCTCAAGCGGATGCCATTGGCGCGCCGGATACGACAGGGGGTGTTGCGTACTACCTCGATCTTGGCGGCTCTGCCTCTATTGGATTCCAGCCCACCGTCGACCATCCCAAGGGGCAGCCCACTAACATGGGATACGCCAATGATCTCCTGACATTGGAGCGGGTTCGATGGAGCGGGCTTCAGCTCGTCCAACTTGGATGTCCGGGGGAGACAACGGGAAAGTTCCTCTCCGAAGGCGATCGCTGTCGACCGAACGGCCAAACGCAGTTGGCTCAGGCCGTGTCGTTTCTGCGGTCGCACGCCAACACGGTATTGGTGACAATTGACCTTGGGTTCAACAACATCTGGACCTGCCTGGCAGATCATGTGGTGAACGAGGCGTGCGTATCGCAGAGTCTTGCCACAATTCATCAGCAACTGACCGAGATAGTCTCGCTGTTACGGGCGGCCGTTCCCTCGCTGCGCATTGTCGGTGTCGGGCATTACGACCCGTACCTGAGACTGCAGGCGAAGGACGCTGCGACCCAGGCCTTTGCGCAAGCCAGCATCGCGGTTACCGAGCGTCTCAATGCGACTCTTGCCTCGGTGTATTCGGCTGCAGGTGTGCCGATGGCCAACGTGGCAAGCGCGTTCGCCGTGGCAAACGCCGTCCCGACGACACTCGCAAATGGCACCGCGGTCCCGAGGGATGTAGTACGCCTATGTGCTCTCACGTGGGTATGTGCCGCACCGCCTTTGGGACACAACCAACATCCGAATGAGGATGGCTACGAGGTCATCGCTGAAGCAATCGCTGACGCGGTCCGAGCAT
>Ga0307373_10013480_pt1 | contig 11423 bp, 13 predicted proteins | sample OX2MG_FD_202534 | JGI IMG/M metagenome (GOLD analysis project Ga0307373, IMG submission 202534) | Soil microbial communities from Risofladan, Vaasa, Finland - OX-2 | ecosystem: Environmental > Terrestrial > Soil > Coastal area > Acid sulfate soil | place: Finland: Risofladan, Vaasa | collected... | reverse complement strand
CGAGGTAGCCGAAAATGCTTCGAGAGCACTTAATGAAGGGGTGAGAGCCGAACGTGGTGACATCTCGAGTGGTGACATCTCGAGTGGCGACGTCACTCGTGTGCCATTTTTTCGCAAAATAACGGCGTCGACCCTGGTCGACGACACCCTCAGCCGTCGAATCCCGCCCGACGACACGTAACGTCCTCTGCGCAGCGAGAAGGTGTGTCGCACGCGACGCGATGGCGCAGGGTCACGCACAACCACCGATGAAAGCCGGTGCGCGATACCGTAGCGCGAGGCCAACGAACGCGGTGACGTCGCAACCGCGGTCGTGCGCGTCAACGCGTCAGCTTGCGCCAAGAGTGGAATGCCCGCGAAAACCAACACTCCCGTCAAGAGAGAAAGGACAAGGCCCCGCTTCGCTGAAACCATTATTTAGGCACCCCCGGCAAGTCTCTCGTGCCACTTCCACCAAAACAACTGAAGAAAGCGACTATCCGTCCTGTCGTTTTTGCTGCGATTGTCGAAGAATAGGACTCTTCTAACTTCTCCGTGCGTCATCTTGATGATCCAATTGGAGTTGACGCTGCTAGCCCTCGCCTACTGCTACCAGAATATGAGAAAACGAATCGAGGGGCCGACGCGATTGGAATGGCACCTTGCACGGTGATCGAATTTGGGGAGTTTTCATAATTCTCGTCATCGATTGAATCTGGTCTGTACAGATCCAATCGGAACCAAAGTAGTCAAACTCTACGGACTCATGCATCGCAACGGTCGCGCTAACTGGGCAATGGGAGAGAGATTCGAAGATTTGGAAAAACATTGGTCAACGCGAAACCCGTCGTGATTCAACGTTCTGTGCGCCACGATCCGCAGCGATCTGGGGCACTCTTCCTACCAGTTACGGTGTTGACTAGAACGCATGAGAAGTGAGTGGACGAAGGAAACGTTCCGCTGGCGAACTCGCCTACGAAACCTGTTGCCCTTGCGACTCAGACGTGGCTCGCTGGCTACTTCTTGACAATCACCGCGCGCGCCGAGCACGTGCAGTATTTGACCGTCAGCCTGGCGTAGTCAACCATCGTGTCGTCTTGAACGCGAATGTCAAGATGTCGAATCGAATTGAGGGCCGCAAGAATGTTCTGGCTACCGAGCGGTAACGCTGCCAGATTCCAGGTAAAGAGCTTCGCTGGACCGTAGTCGTCCCAGAAGGAGGAGGGGGCAGTATTGAGGCTGATCGACTGAATGCTCTTCGACCATGACGCAGGGCCAATCTTGAGGGACACCGTGTCGTTGGCCGGGCCATTGTAGAGCGGCCTCATACTTATTTCGAGGATCGCGGAATTGATGCAATAGCCGGATGGCACCGTCAGAGTCAGTCGATCCGAAAAGGGCGTATCGGAATAGTTCTGATCAAAGTGGCTCTGTGGTGTGCCCGGAACAGGGTTCGTCGGTTCGGCAGTAGAGCCGTCACTGTGAGAAAAGTTATCCGGCTTTCCGTTCAGGAATGCATGCGTCGAACAGCACCGATTACCGAATGTCACGGTCGTTGTTTGCCCCGAGACTACGTGCGCCGTCTGTTGTCCCGAAGCCGGAGCCGTCGCGATCCAGCCAGTTTGCGGGACCTCAGTCACGGCGTACGAACCGGGGGCCAACTCCTCGCAGCGTTTTCGCCCCGACGTCAACGTCCCGCGATCAGCACCGCTACTGGCCACCCCGCGATCAGCACCGCTACTGGCCACTGCGACGGCGAACTGCCATCCGGAGAGAAATGGCTCGCCTTTCTGATTGCGGATGCCGTTACCGTTCGTGTCCTCGAACTTCACGACGCAAAGACGACCCAGCCGCTCATTACCGAACGTGAACATCACGGTGGCGCCCGCACCCACGGATTGAGTCAACGTGCCGGGCGGGCTACCAGTCGTCGCAGTCCAACCGGTTTGGGGTATCTCCGAGACGGTGTAGATACCGGGAGCGACGGAGGAAAGGCAATCGCGCTTTCCTCCTGAGGTGAGCTGTCCGAGGAGATGGCCATTCCCGTCCTTGACGGTGAACTGCCAATTCGCCAGCAACGGCTCTCCGGTACCTTGAACGCCATTCCCGTTCGTGTCCTGGAACTTGACGACGCAGACCTTGCTGGTCGGGATGGTTTCCCAGTTCTGGACTACCGACGTCGAATTGATTTGGGGTGCCCCAACTTTGGGGTTGGGGATGCTGGCCTCGATCGTGTCGCTACCGCCACCGTTGCTGTCCTGATACGTCCAGAGGGCATGTCCGAGTGAGTCGGTGGTCACTGGATTGACGCTCCCAACGACACCGAAGTTTTTGCTCCCGGCAAGAAAAAAGAAGGTCACCAATGAGCCCGGGACCGGATTCCCGTTGACATCCGTGACGACAGCGGTAATCGTGGCCGCCGTTCCGATCGGATCGGTGGCCGTCGCTGGTGTGAGATGTACTCCAGTTGCCGGCCCGACAGACCGGGGAAGTGCCCGAACCCCGGCTGACCCCGCGGCCACGGGCAACCCAATGGCACCTGAACCGAGCAACCCAACACCGACGATTAGCAGCCCGAGAAATAATCGCCGTCTTGCCAGATGAAGAAAACGCATCAGTGGCCTGTCTTCATCACGAGTACGAACATAACAGGGCTTGGTTTGAAGTTCCCAGATATCGACCGGCCGTTACTCCAAACCGAATCCGACATTCGAATAGAGGTTGACGGGGCAAATCAGGAGGAGGTTTTCCATGGTCCCGGATGACGCCTCGTTGGCGAGACGAAACTTCTTCACCTGCGGATAATGTTTCCGATGCCAGGAAAAGCATATCGACGAAGATAAACATGCTTCTAAGGAGTCCATTGCAAAACTCCTTAGAACTATGTAGTCTTGCAGGTATGAAATCGCTCCGCATGCCCGTGACAACGGCCTCAAGAAAAGGTGTTTCTAAGCTTGCCGCAGAGGCTGAGGAACACCGAGTTATTCTCACCAGCCACGGTCGCCCTGTTGCTGTCGTCGATTCGGCCGAGCGGCTGGATGAGGATTTGAGATTGGTTCGTGAGGCGAGTCGGTCAGTTGTCGAGGCTGCTGGCGATTTAGCACTTGGACGATCAAATCGTTTCACTCTTGACGAAGTGTGCGCCAAACTCAATATCGATCCAAGGCGAGTCCGTGCCAGTGCGGCAACGAAGCAAGGGTGAGACGCGGGAGTCGCTTCCCCAACGATCCAGCAGAAATTACCTTCTCTGACGTCATTATCGAACAGCTTGAAGCGCTGGGTGAAAATGAACGAATTGAAGTTTTGGCGGAGGTCGTCCGCCTCTGTGAAAATCCAAGCGGAAAACATCCGCTGCGAGCCCCGCTCGCTGGATGGAACACACTTGACGTGCTGGGCACGGAGTCGCGCGTTGTCTACAAGGCCACCGTTGAGCACGGCGTCGGGCGTCTAGAAGCGCTGTGCATGGGACTGCGTTCAGATTCGGAGGTCTACGACATGGCAATAGGTATCTCGGCCACAGGTCTTTTGAATGAGGATGAGGTGACGCAATTGTGGGAAGCCCTCGGTTTACTCGACGTCGTCACAGAGGATGTCGGTCTCGAAGGATGGGACTACCGACCAGTGCCTGCCCCGGATGGTATGCGTCGAGCGGCTGTGAGCTCGGGGCTACTCGATAGGGAAACCGCGGACCTCCTCGCCAAAGACGAACTGGAGGCAGCCATGACGTCCGGTTGGGGACCGGACGGGGTCGATCCGGAACGAGCGTTAATTGCGGCACTAGAACGTGCACGAGGAAGCGCAGACTTTTCTGTCCGTCAAATACTTGAAGCTCGACGAGTTGATCGCTGCAGCGTCTTGATGGTCAGGGCAAAGTCTCCGTGCGCACGCCGCGCCGGTCACCCCGGGCCGCATCGGTCGGCGTAAGGTTCGAGAAACACTTCAGTGAATGAGGGTCGGACACAGGGCTTCAAATTGATTCGTAATGATGGATTCGCGAGATGCAAAATGGGGTTTCAGCGCCGTGCGTTCACTCGTAAGTCAGACTTCGAAGCGTTGCACACACCCATTCAATTCACCGGATCCAACACCACAGAAAACACCACAAACCACAACTAAGGGGAACAACCAAACCGACCGAGACGGACGACGATTTCATACAAACAAAGGACTACAACGACCACACCGACGCATCAAAACAGGTGTCGCACTTCTCTTAATCAACAGGTTCCGGGTTCAAGTCCCGGCCGGCGCACCAAAGTAGCGCACCAAAGTAGTGCACCAAAGTAGTGCACCAAAGTAGTGAAACTTCACGGTCTCATGCATCCCAACGGTCGCACCGACTGGGCAACGGCATGAAGATTCTGAGTTCGGCAGCAAGATGACATGGGATGGGTATTAATCCGATGTAGTTAGAACCCGTTCGATAACTGAGGCATGGTATCTCAAGCACCCTGACACACATCGTGGCCGTTGGACCTTGACCTGTCGCCTCGGGCACTGAAGGGAGGCCTCACGAACTCGATGACGGGGTCTTGGCGGGTCAACTCCCCGTTCGGAAGGCTCCTCTGAACGTCATGTAGTTGGCGTTCTTCAACCCCATCGCGTTTCCGAGGAGCCGGTAGAAGGCGATGGAGGACATGGCCTCACGCCCCGTTCCAAGACCCGTGACTACCTGGCAACCAGTGGGGTTGACGTCGATGGCTTCGCCGCCCATGCCCTTTTCTCCTCGCACCGCAAAGACGAGGTGATACGAGACGGCGAACTCGGCAGGGCACGCTTGGGCACCCTTCGGCGCGTCGGGCAGCGCACAGGCGGAGGTAGCAACTGCTCGGGCGGCCGCGGCATTCGTCACCGTCACCACGGCGGGGAACATGAAGTGGAACTGATTGCCCGGTGCGTGACGGGCGACTATCAGACGGTCGACCCGTGGGATGACTTGGCAGAGGTAGGCGGAGTGCGGCCGCGCCTTGAGAGGGAGGTCAGAGATCTTCGACGATGGCGCTCCACACGCAGATAGAAGCAACGCGGCGCCAAGGGCCACCAGGATCGTTACACGGAACCTAGATCGCTTCATTGTACTTTCACCGTCATCTCGTATCTCCCTCGATAATGAGCACTCGAAAACGTTGAATTCCACTTACAGTCCCGATCGACGCGAAGTCTCGACCAAGTTCAGCCATGGACCATAATTTTCTTCGTTTTCGCGATGAAGCTGCCGCCAACGTTGTCGAAGTGGGTTGTGCAGATCGCCAGGCGCTGATTGAATCCGAAGTACTTAGTCGGCCATCCGCCGTACAGGCCGAGCACATCGACGCCGGTGGCGAAACTCGGCGCGCACCTCGCGCCGTGCGATTTTTCCAACCGAAGAAACTGTTTTGACGTGGTGGAGCCAATAGTGAGATCCGCGGCCGCGGTTTCTCCATGCTTGAGTACCACCTTGCCGTTGACGTAGACGGTTGGAGTGGCCGACCCCATTCCCACCGGCGAATGATTCGCGCCAGAAACCGGCTGAAACCCCACGTAGGTGATGGGGAGATAGCACGTCGGTCCGGTATTCGTGTAGATGATTTTTAATCTGAAGTTCTCTGTGGCGACGTAGCGGGCACTGTGCCCGGCAGCCCACTCGTTGATGTGTGACGCCATGCACTTCGAGACCGCCAGTTGGGCACCCGTGACCGTCGCCCCGGTAGTGCCACCAGCGACCGTCTTGGCCCCCGCGGACTTTCCCTGGACCACCGTAGGAGAATTACTCAGCAACGTCGCCGCGCCAGTGATCACGAGGGCAATCGCCACGGCCGCGGTGCCAACGAGTGTCGGAACCTGACGCCAGATCGGAATTGGCTTCACGTAACGGGGCTCAGGCTGCTCATCGGCGATACCGGCCGCAATCTTTACCATCAGTTGGTCGTGGGGTAACAGTTCGTCAAGCGTCGCGTCGGAAAGTCCGCGGGCCGGGTCGAGCGACTGCATCAGGGTCCGTAGCAATTCATCATTCATCGTTACATCTCCTCTAGAAGTAAGGGCATCGGAATCACCGACGCTGGCGTTTGGTTTAAGCGTTCACGCAGAGCGCGTCGAGCCCTCGACAACCGGACACCGGCGGCCTTTTCACTGCAGCCAATGACCACACCGATCTCGCGGTAAGAGAGCTTCTCCCAGTACGCGAGTTGGATGAGTTCACGCTCGTCGGACGAGAGCGAGCCCAGCGCGTCTAATAGTTCCTCGACATCCTCGGCCGAGTAGCGCGGGCTCTCTTGATCGAGTTCACGCTCCAGGGCCAAGCGAGACTCGAGACGCATCGAACGCTGGAGCGTGCGTCGGATATTAGACAGCACTCGCCCGGCGACGCCGTAGAGCCAGAAGAGTTCTTCATCTCGTGGGGGCATCTCGTCGAAGCGACGCCACACCACCACGAAGGTTTCAGCGACGAAGTCCTCTGCCCTAGAGCCGTCGTCGAGGCGACGCAGTCCGTAGCGCATGAGGGCAGAACGGTGCGTGACGACGACTCTCGCGAAGTCCTGTTCTCTGTCGGGCCTCGGCGCCCTCGTTTTACTCATCACTCTCTTAATGTCCGGCTAATGACATTCCCTTCACCCGAAGCGACTGTAAGCCGACAAGCAAATAATTGGTCAGTACCGATATGGCAAACGGACGCATAGAGCCCCAAGAGATCGAACGGCACGCTCGTAGCGGACCTGCGGCGTCGGAGACCCGAAGCGAACCCGTACGCCTCCGCCCTAATTTCCCTCCAAGATTTGCGGCAAGAAAATCCCACACACCAGCGCAGCTCAGATAAACCAGACCGACTCAAAACAACACGATTGCCTTGATTTTCAAGACCAAAGCAACCAGAACGACACTGCACGACGATAGGGGAGTCGCTCTTAATCAACAGGTTCCGGGTTCAAGTCCTGGCCGGCGCAGTTCGTACAACTACTGGTCAGAGCGTATTTCGATCCGAGTATCGCACTCTCTACGGCGAATCCACGACTTTCTCTTTGTCATCGCACACAACGCCGGATATACGAACGGATGCGCCCCCTCACCTTCATTCAGGCAGCACACACGTCCCAAGGAACCGAAGTAATTCGGTCGCGTCGTCATCCGAAAACAGGACGTCGAGAGCCTGATTGAACTCCAGCTTTCGAGCAACCGGAACGCTGACGACATCAAAGCCTGATGTCATCAGCTCGCCAGTCATTATCAATCGAGCGGTTCGTTTATTCCCGTCGAAGTAGAACTGGCGCCGAACAGCCGATGCGAAGTAAATCAGAGCTCGCTGACGTGGATCTTCGACCGTTTCGAGGTACAAGATGAGGTCGTCAAAGTACGCCCGCAGCGTTTCGCCGCCCACTCCGTGCGGTGTTCCATCCACCAGGCCGCCGCTCGCCAAGTGGACAGCGCCACCTCCAGTAACAGCGCCCTCGCCGCGAAAGGATCCCGATTCGATGGCCTCGTGTTTTGCCAGTAACCCGTGCAACTCGTCCGAGACTGACTTAGTGAGCGAAAATTCACCCGCGCCCACCATCTCATCGAGTCGGTTGTATGCGTCGCTTAACGCTCGCACCTGCTCTTCGTCATCGAGCTTCTTGCCGCCCACGGTGATGCCCTCAAGGAGCGTCTTCACTTCTGGCAACGTGAAGTTATTGCCCTCGAGAGCAGCCGTATTCCAGATCAACTCTGGCAATTGGGCTCGGAACCGGTGTCGGATACGTTCGACATCGCTGGGGCGTATCCGTTCGACGTCGAACGTAGACCACGTGATGCCAGTGTCCTTATATACGCGCAGCATCTCGTCTCTGCGCTGACTCAAATTCAATGCGGGCTCCAGGCGAGAATCGGGACCCGTGCGCGCCCGCTTCACGTACTGATTCGAGCCCCGAGCCCATTTCGGATTATTCACCATGTCATCGCCTCTTCTCGCGCATCGTTCGCCACGACTCCACCGAGCGACAGACAGTCGATAACGATCTGAATCGGGGCGGCGTAGTGGACGAGCCCTCTCGCAAATAATCCCTCGAACAGTTCCGCTTCGCCATGCACCACCGCAAGAGTGACGCGGTCAAAGCGGTCTGTAGTGCGGACGTCACTTGCGGCTAACAGTTGTGAAACCGTTCGCACGTCACTGCACCACAGCACGGTGATTGCCGGGGTGAACTCTCCAAGTTCTGGGAGGTAGAGTCCGGCTGCACCTGAGAGCGCCCACTGTCCGCCTGCAGCGTCTCCCGCTGACGCGACAGAACCAACTGTCATTGTTCCGGTGTACCAGCCGGCACCATCACGAAGCAGCGGGGCCGACGCACGAGCTGCGGCGCTCACGAGTTCGATGGGATCATCCCCCTCCGCTAGCCGAATCAGTCGGGTCTGCCATTCGTCGATCTCACCCTCTGGCGCGACGTACCCCTCTTCGAGCATCGACCGAGCCGCTGCCGCTGCTCGCCAATCACTGATCGTCCGCGATGATATTGAGAGGTCCACTCCACAGCCGATGGCAATCTCGCGCAATGTTCCCACTGAAGGGTCGACTTGGTCGGTGAGAATCCGGTGGAGGGTCGAAGCCGATACGCCAGCGCGTCGGGCCGCAGTCGCCGCGTTCAGGCCTGACTCAAGGAGCCATTCACGCACGGTGTCGCCAATTGATATTTCCATATGCGGAATTATAGCAGATTCATTCCGTATATGGAAGATAATTGGGCTTATTGCTTATATGGAATTAATCCAGTTCATGATGCTGTTTCTTCCTGGAAGTAGGTTCGCGATAACGAACGAGCATCCCTCATTACGTCCCTCATTTTTCCAAAACATTGCAAGACGTTATCGACGTTTGCGCCACCAACTTCCTTGAAAACACAGGGGTTTCCTGTTCCTTACGAATCTTCAAAACACGTCTCCTAGACCCCTTAATCAACCGGTTCCGGGTTCAAATCTCGGTCGGCGCACCAAAGTAGTCAAGCTCTGCGGTCTCATGCATCCCAACGGTCGTGCCGACTGGGCAACGACATGAAGATTCGAAGATTCGAAAATTCGAAGATTCGAAACAACATTGGTCAAAGCGAAACCCGTCACGATTCACTACGTCGCTAGAGTCTCGATTCGATGGAAGTCACCGCCGCCCTGCATCAAGTCCGTGGCCTATTTCCCGTTCCCGCTCGAGCCCTTGACCAGCGGTGTCACAAAAAGGTGGCCACAGTAGATGCCAAAGCCTCGGATGACACCAACACCGCCCTCGTAGAACGACCGCGCTGTCAGGGTTTCCGGCGAACCGGGCAGTGTGATCTGGATCGCGTTCGTCGACGGGCGGGGCCCGTTGCATCCGGCACTCTGGATCGTAAATGACACGACGCGCGAACGAGACGTGATCGAGAGCCGAGGGAGCGGCGCGCCGGTCGCCCATCCTCCGAGGTAGCCGAGTCGCATCTCACTGGCCATCACGGTTGAGTGACTGGTGAGTTCTTCACCGACGATCGGGTAGCCGCTCATTGTGCACGCCGAGGAAGAAGTCACCGAGGCACGCACGAGCAGGCCGGCATGCCCCAAACCTCCGGGGATAGCCAACACGCGGAGTAACTTCACGCGTGCGCTGGGACACGTGAGTGCCTTCGCGGACGCATCCGGGCGGCCGCTACTCGTCCTTCTTGGCGAGGAGGTGTAGTGAACGATCCCAACGGCAATCAGGCAGGCCGCAGCAAGCAGGGTGAACAGCGACGTCCAGCGCAAGCGGCGTCGACGGGCCTTCTCGCGAGCCTCTTTGATGAGAAGCTCAGCGGGGTCTGGCATTACGACCTGCTCGGACTGCTCGGTTGGGGTCATAGTCACCGAATCTCCTAACTCGCGATGCTGACAATGATACTATTAGGAATAGTTCTATGCAAATACCGAAAGTCAACAGAGACGAGCCGACCCCTCTCCACGAACAAGTGGTCGCGGAAATTCGACGAGCCATCGCCGAGGGCGAGGCCGCCCAGGGCGAACGCCTTCCCCCGGCTGTCGACCTGGCCGCGGTGCTTGGGGTGAACAAGAATACGGTGATTCGTGCTCTGCACATCCTTCGAGACGAACGGCTACTCGACTTCACGCGAGGTCGTGGCGTGCGGGTAGTTGGCACACCCCAACGGGGCGCGGTGATGGCTCGCATCGACGAACTCCTCGATTACGCGAGGACTCAGGGATACCGCCGTGATGAAGTTGTCGCCCTGATCCAAACACACGGATGAAGATTTTCCGAATTCAGCCAACTTGTCGCTCCCGCTGCGTATTGAGTTGGCTAATTGGGGCGTACCTATTTGGCCCAGCGAGGACCACTTGGAGATTGCTGGTGTCGGAGAGCCGACGTCAACAATCCGACCGGCGAATAGGAGCATAGAACGGACATCGTGTCCGTTCGTCACCTAACGAGTCTGGAAACTTTGAATCGATTGCAGGAATGCGAGCGACGGGCTTGCTATCGCCAGCCCACTTGAGTGGAATTCAGGCCGCATGCTACGTCGATGCTCAGCCCGTAGATATAGATCGGGTCGTTCGAATGTGGGAATTTGACACTCACGGTGTACGTGTTCTTGGCAATCACTTTCTCAATTGCCGTACGGCTGCCACTATTCAGGGCGTCGCAAAGGGCCGAAGTGGTCAGGACCATCTCGGCGCTCATTCTCGGTGCCACGATCGTGGAAGATATTCCGAAGGGCGAATCCTTCATATGCCCAACCGCGAGAGAGTACTCGCGAGTGTTTCGATAGCCCTGAATCGTGGGATAGCCAGTGAGTCGGCACGTGTTGTGACCTTCATTGATGAATGCGATGTCAAAGATGGAGGTTCCCCCTGCGCCGTTCACTCCAACCCAACCGCCCACGAAATTGTTACCACCGCATAGAGGAATTGTTGAAGCAGAGGCCAGGTTCGCACTGATTCCTAGACCCAGCGACGGAATACCCACAACAAGCCAGAGTGCGGATGCGGCGAAGACTGCCGACAATCTCACTTTTGGAAATCTCACGACACTCCTTTGTTTCAGATGACATCGATAGGGGCATGGTATCTGCCTTGAACGCCATGCACTACGTGACCGGACCGACGCATACCCGCACGCGAAACGCAACAATCAGAACTTAAAAATCATCAGTAAGACTGCGAACTTCTAGGTCCGAACAGGCCTCATTGTAGGCCTCATATTTCTCCAACACCACGCGACGAGACCGACATGAGACAACGCGATTCCTTGAAAACAAACGACCAGCACGACCAGACCGACAACCAGCAACACTTCGCTAGTTCCTCTTAATCAACAGGTTCCGGGTTCAAGTCCCGGCCGGCGCACCACTTGATCAGGAATTATCGCTCACATATGTTCCTTAACTTGAAGTCATCCCTAAAAAATCCCTAACTTCTTGAATTAAAGGGTAGGAAGCGTGAACCGAATTGTCGTCGGTACGCACTCTTTTTCCGAAAAT
>Ga0307373_10013479_pt1 | contig 11423 bp, 8 predicted proteins | sample OX2MG_FD_202534 | JGI IMG/M metagenome (GOLD analysis project Ga0307373, IMG submission 202534) | Soil microbial communities from Risofladan, Vaasa, Finland - OX-2 | ecosystem: Environmental > Terrestrial > Soil > Coastal area > Acid sulfate soil | place: Finland: Risofladan, Vaasa | collected... | reverse complement strand
ACTAATCAAGGAACTAGAGTCGAGGGGCTATAGCCTGACTGTGTCGGAGTCGGAGAATCCTAAAACAATCGTCTCAGTAGATGGTGAGTTCCTGGAGATCGGAATCGATGAAAAGATCACACATACGATTCATATGCGTACTGCAATGGATGATGTGCGCTATAGACGCACGTATCAACTTCCTCCTCGTTACGATTACTCTCTCACTGGAAACCTCTCACTAAGGATGCGCAATGCGGCCCATTGCGGTCGACAGCAGTGGGCGGACGGCAAGCGTCACAAAGTCGAGGAATACCTCGGCGCATTTATAGAGGGTCTCAGGATGGCTGCTCACCAAAAAAAGATAATGCGTGAAGAATACGAGCGGCGGTGTAGAGAATGGGAAGAAGAAGCGGAGCGTCGACGGCAACAAGAGCACTTAGCCTATCTGGAAAAAAAGCGTGCAGATAAATTGATTGCAGACGCTAAAGCCTGGTGCCAGGCTGCTAGCATCCGACGCTACATCGCAGAATTAAACATAATCAAACCTGTGCCCCCTGGTCTATCTGAATGGATCGAATGGGCTAAGCGCTATGCCGATAAACTTGATCCGCTATATTCCCCAAACACTATAGCGTTTTGCGAGCCCACATCTACGGACAATATCGAGGAATTCTTTATATAACGAGATATTCATTTAGACGTTTTGCTATATCTCGTCTCCGCCTCTCCAGAAACATTTTGTAGCTATCGACGGTAAGAACATTATCATCAGTTGGAATGCATTGACTTACAAAAGCAGCTTTCCCTGCTTTCTCAATGATATTAGGAAAATATTTTTCTGGGGGTTTATCACTGATTGCACGATTCGTCTTACCGCCAATAAACGCAAGATTAGCGATATCATCTGCCTCGCGATCTGTATAGTGCCCCTTAAGAACTGCCTTCGGGAATATATGGTGAAACTGTAAACGATGGTGTGATCCAGTGTGATCTAAAGCTATTGAAAGATTTGATCTCCAATCTTTAGCCCCGGCTGCCTTAAAGGCTAAGAACATAGTTTTGAAAAGTGCACTACGTTGGTTACGTCCTTCTAGTTCATCAGCTGTTACATCGAGTCTTCCAACTTGCAACCGTAGCCGATCAATGAGTTCAGGTGCACCTTCATTCTGTTTAAGCGTGCTCAAATCTTGGTCAAGTAGCGTCTCACTTGAACCCCGCGAGTAACGCCCTTTGGCGTTAGCCACCAATACCCAGAACCTTAAATTATTTGCTTCTACTGGGTCAATATCATAATGACGTTTATGGCCATAGTAAGCCAGCGTAATCAGGATAAATGGGGAAGACAGAAGTGCCGGGCTATCAATACCGACATTGCTTCTTAGAAAATTAAGCGCAAATTCCATACCTAATCGGCATTCTTTCCAAGCGGATTGCAATTCATCTAGTGACAGTTTCCCTACAGTCAAAAATCTTGATTGCTCTGTAGCAAAAACGATTAAGTTCCTAAGGTACAGGCCTAAATCAAGCTCAAATCCAGCACTAGTACATTCTTGCTGAAACGATAGAAATATCTTCAGCGAGTTTCTCCATTTAGCTGTAATCTGTGCTAATGCTAAGTCAGAGCTGCGGAGCTTTGCGCCAAGTGAATTGACGCGGACAAATATTTCAGTAACCTCATCATAAGACATACTACGTTCAAGTACATCCATTCGGTACATATAGTCGCGGATACCCCGCAAACGGGCCAATCGCTGACTGTACTTCTTAAAACGTGGGTCATTTACTTTTTCAATGCCAGCGCGCTCAAGAAATGGCGCATCTTCGTCTGTTTTAAAAACATCTGATACCTTAACCCAATGTGGCATTTGTTCAAGTTTGCGTGTAGCAACAACGAAAGTCATTTTATCGAAACGACGCTGTAGTTCATCATCTGTAGAGTCTGCTTCATCTTCGACAATATCCTCATCATCTTTCGCATCTTCGTGAACTTCTGTAATAAATGCCAGCTGGTCCGGATGCTCCAAATTAAACAATAGATCAATAGGCTTCTTCCGACTTCGTACGGTGACATGTTCGCCGCGAATTACGGCTGATAAAGAGGTAAGTCTTTGTTGACCATCAAGCAATAGTCGCGTGCTTTGGTACGGGTTTGCCTGTTGCGTAACAGCAAACTCCTGGAGCGGGACAGATTCATCGGTTTCCCACAATAGGATTGCACCTGAAGGGTAGCCACGGTAGAGCGAATCAAGTAGGTCGCGCACGCGCGTCGATCGCCAGACATAGCGGCGCTGCATCTCAGGAAGACGCAATTCTCCCCTTTGAATCATTCCTACTAATTCTTGAACAGATGCTTCAGCTTTAGCCATAGCCTATATCCTCATGAATCATAATCTCTATCACCAAAATACGACTATTATCTGTAGATAACTATCGATCTGTTTCAATTAGACGGGCTAACTTTGGATTGTAAACTACATCAGTAATCGAGCCGTCACGAATTCTCTGAACTGCCTCGTCAATTACAGGCAAAGGCACTAAAAACCATTCCCTCGGATGTACAGGATTACCAAAGCGATCTTTAATTGTGAGATCCAACTGTGCTGGTGCAAAAATGCGATGAAGAAGATTCTCTAGCTTAACCCTACTTATTCTCACCAACTTATAGGTCGCCACGATTTCGACATCCGCTAGCATATATGTTGCATCGTATACCGCATTTGCAATGCGAGTCTCAACCTTACCGCCTGTCACGCCGATCTTGTGAATTAATTCGCGATGCTCGGCCACGTAAGGATTATCGGATAGGCTGCGTAACACATAGATCGTTCCGCTTTCTACATCATTCTGTTCCATGACCCCGCTGAACAGCGGACCCATATCCGAGTCAGTCACCTGGCGATCGGTTAGCCGGCGCCCGGCTTCGTCTTTATACAGCGCACGCTGCAATGATCTACGTAACAGGGCACTCTCTGTACCGTTGGAATAAATAACCCTCAGACGTGCATCGGTTTCTCCATTCGGAGCCTTTATGGTTTCGCCAACTTCGGTTACATAAACCATTTGCCCACCCAAGATAAAAAAGTTACCTTGGGCGACACTAGCATCCCGACCAAACCGGATCGTCTTGCGAACTCCAGCCTGCAAGTCGGCTTCCACTTGCTCGAATAGCGGCTTGAAACGGTCAAAATCCGTGCATGCGGTGCGATTAGCAATATCTTCGGCAGCGCGCCGCTCTTCGTGCGATCTTACGTGTTTAAGCACCGTGATGTCATCAACACTGCGTGGGGTGTCCACGCCCAAACCCGCCAATAAAGCATCGTCGTCAAGTTTTTCAGCGTCAGGTTCTATTACAGCGCTGGTTTCACTCAGCAAGTTATGCGTATCCATCGATGCTAGCAATCGATGCGCTTCTGGCAGTTTGCGCAGCCGATCTAACCGAACGGCATACAGACGTTCGAATATGTCGTGCGATTCGCCATGTTGTGGCGCATGCCCGTGTGCTTCATAAAAACGTAGGATGTCTTCGAAACCAGCGATGATTCGTTCTTCATACGGTGTATGGCTGCCCGCCTTGATTGGTATTGCTTCAACACCGAGTGCATCCAGCAGCTCATCATCAGAAAGTTCAGACATTTCCGGAACCTTCTCGTGATTGGGCTGCTTTTTCCTGCGCACGAAAACGTGCCAGGGCCGCAACGCCTTCGGCCATGCGCCGCTCCCAGGGGTCTTGCGCATTAATGTCCGGTAACCTACCGCGCTCTTGCTTAAACAGCAGCGCCCGCTTGGCAAGATCTCGCGCCTCATCTAGAGGGATGCTCACACGCTTGGCCGCAATGGTGGCTTGTACCTGGCGCAGCGTTCTCTCGTCCATCGCTTTGGACAACACGGCGTAGGCGGCCTCAAAGGGATTTATACGATCGATAAGATCGATGTCGAGGTCTCGCACGTTCACGAACTTGCGTACGCCGTGGATGAGAGCCATGTTGCCATTGCCTTCACCCCCACCTTTGCTACCTGCACTCAGCTGTTCCTTGGCCTGTTGGGTGATATTCAAGGCAGCGACCGCATGTTGACGTACGGCCTCCTGATCTGACTCGCTTAAGTCTGGGTAGCGCTCGCGCACAATCTTGCCCATGCGTAACTGAGTCAATTCCTCCGGCAACGTGTTTTCCTGGTCGAAAAGGCCGTGCTCCAGCGCGGTCTTGTCCTGCACGAAGGCTGTAATCACCTCGTTCAAGTCTTCTTTGCAAATACGTGTAGCTTCCGGGCTTTCTGGTGTTGTTAGACCGTTGATCTCTACGTGATACTGGCCTGTCGCCTCATTGACGCCAACGTTGGTGCCATCTTTCTTGTAGCCTTCTGGCCCGTAATCGAAACCTTCCTGTGGGCCCGCATTCTTCGGCGTGAATTCGAAGCGCGGCGCCAGCACCTGTTCCATTAACAAGCTGGCGGCGATCGCCTTCAGTGTGTCGTTGACCGCATCAATCACCGCTGCCGCGGTGGCATCCGGCTCGGCAATCAAGTTCGTGAAGCGCGACCTCTCTTTTCCTGGTGCATCGCGTGTAGCGCGGCCTATGATCTGCACGATTTCTGTAAGACTACTACGGTAGCCGATGGTTAGCGCGTGCTCACACCAAATCCAGTCGAAACCTTCCTTGGCCATACCCAGCGCGATGATGATATCCACGTGATCGCGGTTGTCGCGCTGAGCTGGGTCTTTCAACGCCGTTAGCACTTTCGTGCGCTTGGCTGGCTCACTGTCGTCCACTAAGTCAGCCACTTTGATAGTGCGGCCGCCCTTATCTGCGGGTAGCTCGATCAAATGAAAACCTGTATCTGCATCCACACCCTTCCAGGTCCCGAGGCTATCCATGATTTCCTCGACCTCGCGGTACTTGTCCTGCAGACTTTCACGCGCGTTCACGTTTGGAATATGCACTATGGTCTTCAGCGCCGGGTCGAGTACCTTCATGATCGCGTCAAGGTAGCGGCCGGTATAGAAGAAGTAACCGATGTCCAGCGATTTCAAATACTGGTAGCCATTGAGTTGCTCGTAATAGGTGTAGGTGACGGTATCGAAACGCTCTTCATCCATGGGCGCGAGTACTGCTTCGGCGTCACCGCGGAAGTAGGAGCCCGTCATGGCCACAATATGCGCCTTGTCGCGGGCCATGAAGGCACCAACCTGACTGCCTAGCCGATTGTCTGGGTGAACGCTGACATGATGGAACTCGTCGACGGCAATCAGGCGGTCATCGAAAGCTTCCACGCCCAGTTCGTCGACAGCGAAGCGGAAAGAGGCATGAGTGCAAACCAAGACAGGATCTTCACTGTTCAGGAACTCGCCAACTGCCTTGACCTTCGACTTAGCAATGCGCGGCTCGTCTACGCCAGGCGCATTGCACAGGTTCCATTGCGGTTTCACTACCCAGTCCCAATAGAAGCCAAATTGGCGTAACGGCTCATCCGCAAAGCTGCTGCCGATCGAGCGTTCTGGTACTACGATAATCGCCTGCTTCAATTCTTGGTTGTGCAGCTTGTCTAGTGCAATAAACATGAGCGCGCGAGACTTGCCCGATGCCGGCGGGGATTTGATTAACAAATATTGCTCACCACGTTTGGTCCATACACGTTCCTGCATCGGCCGCATACCCAGTGCATTAGTCTTGTTTGTGACACCGGTGCGCGCTGTGGTAATGGATACCGAAGGTACAATGAACTTGTTGGTCGGATTCTCTAAAGTCTTCATGTCGCAACATCCCCACTATTACTTATAGCTTTTATGTCAGTGGGCAGCTTTGCCGCGGTCAATTCCGTATACATGTCGAACAGTTTTTCGTGTCGTTTAGTATCGTTTCGGAAACGCTTGCCGATATAGATGCGCTCCAGTACCTTGTCGTCACTTTCGAGGAACGCGCCGAGCGGCTTTACCTTGCCGCTGTTGTCGTTGCCGGGCGCCTTGCATAGGTTCCACTTCGGTTCGACACGCCTGTCGGCCCAAAAGCCAGGTTTCGAGAGCGGCTCGTCGTTGAAGCTGGCGCCTTTTGACTTCTCCAGTACGATGATGATGGCCTGATTCGATCCCTGATTTCGCAATTTATCGAGCGCGATGAACATGAGGGCACGGCTCTTGCTAGACGTAGTCGGTGACTTGATAAGAGGGTACTGTTCACCGCGATTTTCGTAGGCGCGTCCCTGCATAGGGCGCATCCCAAGGGCATTGGCATTGGTCAAACTAACGTTCCGCGAAAATATGATAGAGACAGAGGGGACAAATTGCTTCATTTCAGACAATTACTCCGTAACGTCTTCCACCGCTCATGCGCTTAACCCCTGCCAGTCGATTAGAATACAGCGCTTCAAATTCAATTGACTCAATTGCCTTCATAAAGAACTTATCGCCTATTCGTTCAAACACTAATACCTTCCCGTCGTATACCCCAAAGCCATGTGTTTCCGGAATCGGCAAAGATATTTTCTCCATGCCATTCCGATTAAACCGTAGAGCGTTTGTTATTTCATGTCCGACTGCGGTAATGAACGTAACGTGTCCTATTACAGAGTTCTTTTTTTCACTTTTCTTTAATTGATATCCAAAATGTTCACGAAACCCTCTCGGAAAGAAGATTTGATTCCCGGGACTTTCTTCGCCTCTATTTTTTGTTACGTAACCGGCCTCTATCCAAAATATATTCCCTAAGTTCGCCTTTTTCTTTGACTTCTTTGTATCTGATTTAGATGAAATGCTCGCCTTACGTAACTCATAATTATCCAGTATAACTAGAAGCGGAGTTGATGAGTCCCAGAATTTTTCAAATGCTCCCCTTACCGAAAGAATTTGCTCTTTGAACTCCTGCTTTGACTTGGCGATGGACGCGGTTCCAGCTTCTACGCTCCGCCGTAGACCATTGAAGGAAAAGTTACCCGACCCTAAAACTATTCCCGACGACTTAGTCGTTGTGTTCTCCATAATTGCAACCTTCGCATGAAAGTCGCGACGCGGTTGAAATCCTTCTTGATTTACGACCCATGCGCCATCGAAGATTCGCACATCTGTGTTCTTACGTCGTGCAATTTCGCGCAACGCTCTGGGGTCGGTCCTTCCATAGTCGATTCCAAAGAGCCACCGAGAAGAAGTAGATAGCCAAAAATTACTTCCAAATTCCAGTTCAAATGCTCGAAAGCCAGATTGGGTGGCATAAGCATAGCAACCCAAGAATCTATTGGGTGATAAATCATGATATACCCGCAATATTTCAGATAAGGTTGTCGTGCCAGCATCCGCATCATGTGTGAATGATGTCATAATTTTCTCATTTGTTATAAAGGTTGAAGAGCTTCTCCAGTCTCTCTGTGTCATTTTTTAAAACACGACCAAAATATATGCGCTCAATTGTTTCGTCGTTTTTACTGTGCGCTTCACGGAGATTTTGAGGCATTGTTTCAAGATCATAAAGTTCTGCAATAGTGGCAGGGAAATGCCTTTCTCGCGCAACGAGAATATTCTCGGCACAGCTAGTAAGGTCGATCTTATTCTTTTCAGTCAGCAGAGGAACCGGAAAAGTATTCCAGCCAAGCGTATTTGAATAGGAGAAATCAGTACGCATACGGACACACACCGTCCCAATCCATACCCAATGCAGTCGCGAAGCGATGAGCGCCATATTCCAGAGAGGTGCGTCGTAGAGAGCAAAGTTACGATCCCCGATAACGAAATCGCTCGGTAAAAAATCAACCGGCAAATAATCTCGGTTTTCCGAAGATACACGCGGAACTACAATGGCCGACTTCTGAGATCGACCTGCGATTTGTACAAATCTATGAGGTCGCTTTGCAAAATCACGGGTCGATCCAGCCGGTGATTGCAATCTTTTTGCCGCAACGAGCGCCAGCCTGTTGGCGATGAATGGGTCCAGCTTTGCACTCTCTGCATCGCTATCCTCGATCCAGAGGCAATACCGCTGTTTACCGTTAATCAACTCCTCAGAGCCAACGAACCGTCTGACATAAGAGTTCGTCTGTGGGCACTCTCTAAGTTTGCGGGCCTCATCTCCGCTAAGGAACAAATATCCTCCGTCGCGCGGCATATTTCCGAACAGCATCGCTGATTGTGGCCCGATAGGGTTGCTCGCCTTCTGAACAACCTCGGCTCTGTTGGGTACGAGATATGGGCCGATTACAGTGCATTCGCGAACTAGGCTGGAATCATCAAATAGCCTTTTCGGCTTATTGGATTTGCGACCAAGACCGACAATTATGACGGTAACGCCTGCATTGTGACTGGCAAGATTGCTCCATTTGAACGACGTATGCGCAAATCGGATTTCATAACCACATGAAAAGGCGGCTGGCCAAATCTCAGTAGCCTGCTGACCTTGACAGATACTGTTCGTGGCCACAAATGCCGCGATTGCGTTAGGAACGTTCTCTGCATAATCTAAAAAACGGGCGAACCAGCCAGCAACATAGTCCGTTGTCTTGGCAAGTCGCGGATGTTTTGCCCACGCATTAGTTAAGTCTGCCTTCTGCTCATCTGTCTGCCACTTGCTGCCCTTGTACGGTGGATTTCCACATATATATGTCTCGCCACCTTCGTTCTGGAAGTCAATCTCGGCCTGATCGAGCGGCGTCTCAAACAAGTCATCGGCTGTCACCTTGACGGCTGTGCCGGTCGGGGGACAGATAGCAAGCCAGTCCAGCCGCAGGGCATTACCACAAGTGATCCAATTCTGCGAATCGAGTGGCAAAAATTCCCTCAATGCTTCCTTCTGACCGCGATAGAGTACGTCGCACTGGAATTCAGCGATGATAAGCGCGAGACGGGCAATCTCTGCGGCAAAGTCTCGCAATTCAATGCCGCGGAAGTTTGTCAGCGGGATCTCAGAACACAACTCAGGCTCGCCGCGAAGCTGGTTGATCTGTGCCTCGATAGCGCGCATTTCCTTGTACGCAATAACCAGAAAATTGCCCGAGCCGCATGCTGGATCGAACACGCGGATGCGGGCCATGCGCTTGCGAAGATTGAGCAGCTTGGCCTTGTTGTTGCCTGCGATTCCAAGTTGGGATCGTAGGTCGTCCAGAAATAGTGGGTTCAGCACCTTTAAAATATTGGGCACACTGGTGTAGTGCATACCAAGAGCGCCGCGCTCTTCATCATCGGCCACGGCCTGGATCATGGAACCGAATATATCCGGATTAATCTGACGCCAATCCAATTGGCCGGCATGGATTAAGAAGCTACGCGCCAGGCGTGTGAAATGCGGTACCTCGGTACCCCCGGAAAATAGGCTGCCGTTTACATAGGGAAATCGGTCCGCCCAGGCGGGCAATTTAGCTGCAGCGCGATCAGTCTGCTTGAGGTCCATGGCACGAAAGATGGTTTCCATCACCTCATGAAGATTGCTAGCATCGCGCTCGCTCATCTGGTCGATCGTTTGGGTAAATAAGCCCCTGCCATCGAAGATGTCGGTGTCCTCAGCGAAGAAACAGAAAATTAGCCGGGCCATGAAGTGGTTCATGTCGTGGCGGTGTGCTTCGCCAGCCCATTCTTGATTGTGCTTCAACAATTCAACGTACAGCTTATTCAGTCGCCCGGTGGCACGCACGTCGATGGGATTTTCCTTGATCTCGCTGACCGTAGATATACCGGCCAATGGCAGAAAGAAACCGAAGTGCTTCGCAAATTCTGGATACTCAGTCGCGATGGTTTCGCCGCTAGCAAGATCTTCGGCCTCTAGAGTCTGACCATCGGTGGCGAGAATGAATTTGGCTTTGGCCTTTGCAGTCTCTGGGCTTTCGCGCAATGACTTCAACATGGTGCCAACTTCACCGAGCTCGCACACAGCGATATGAATGTTATTACGCTGGAGTACGCCCCCTGGCACGTCAGACTTGTTGCTATCGCCTTTGCGTAGGCGATTGATGGTTGTCTCTTTGTTCCCGAATGCTTGTAGAAAGGCGAACGGGAACTCAGCACCATCAAACGGCTGAGATGCCAAGGCCGAAACGGCTTCCTCAATCTCTACTGCGTTCATAGATCGAACACGGCATAAATGGACTTGAGAAAATTCGGTATTAGTGCCATTACTTGTAGGGCCTTGATCCTTTCATTTCGGCGGATTTAGAAGGCATTCACTTGCCCATAAGCCACGTCTTCCCCTGACTGGCAATACGACCTATACGACACGAAATATAGCAGCCCTGCGGGCTTGAAGACTAATAAGCGTTCAACTCAGGGGAGCGGGAATAACGGTCCGGCAGCTTGGATAGCGGCTACAGCGCCAGAACGACTTACCCGCGAGGGCACCCTCTTTGCCATCTATGCGTACAAGGCTTTGGCCACAATTGGGGCACAGTTTCGCCAAATTCGGGAACGGCGACTCTCCTGTCTCAAACTCCTTGGTAAGGTGTGCGTGAATCTCTGCTGTATCGTAATTCGCCTTTGCGGGGAATCTAAGCAATGGAAGTCCCGCTGATTTGCATACCTGATTCAAGAATTCATCACGATCCCTACGAATTTTCCTTGCATGACTGGAATCATCCAACTCAACCGCCGCAACAACATGCAGGTCAGATGGATCACAAATAACAAAGTCAAAATGCTTGGCTTGGATGCGGTTAAAGGAACTCTGCCAGCCTGGTGATTTAATTCTGGCTATGGGCTCAATAACGTCTGCCACGCGCACCATTCCAAAAACACGAAATTTATCACCTAAGGCATTATCGAGTGCTATGAAAAACTTCTGCTCTGACCGTGTAAAGAGGGCTTGCTTCTTGCGATATTGATTTTCATTCTGTTTATTAGTTAGAGCTTGTAACTTTTCCTTGGCAACGACAGCAATTATCACTAACAATACAAGGATCGCTATTAACCAAATCATTGCTGCTTCCCTCATTCCATTATGTATAAGCATCACGTCAAATCTAAAACCTTGAAAGGCCATGGATTAACGGTTAGCGTGTATTCATCTACTCATTTACTCAGATTTGTGGCATTCCCAAAAGGTGAAACCACTTCCTACCCAACCCGCACCCTGCTAAGCTAATCACAATGCTGGCCAAAGGTAATCTGGCCAGCTGAATCGTGATTTATTAAGAAAGGGCTAGCCCCTATTTTCACACCCCACTGACGGGTGATCTGCAGCTCCTGCTCCACGTTCACCTTCACAACTCTCATGCGGTCGCGGTAATCCTCCGCTACTTCGTCCAGTACCGGTGTTTCGAATTGCAGCATTTGGTCGCTGAAGTTCAGTTGATTCATGACGATGAATTATCTTTGAGTTTGGGATAGACGAAGTACGCGTTGAGGCTTGTAAATGTATTAAGGGAACCTCGAAAAATCTGCATTTATGAGGCTGATTGATGGATCGCAGTGATTGGGAATTGGAATGCCAGTTATCGCGAGCCAGTTTTCATCGACTGATCGGTCTGTTTACCTTCGC
>Ga0307373_10013478_pt1 | contig 11424 bp, 8 predicted proteins | sample OX2MG_FD_202534 | JGI IMG/M metagenome (GOLD analysis project Ga0307373, IMG submission 202534) | Soil microbial communities from Risofladan, Vaasa, Finland - OX-2 | ecosystem: Environmental > Terrestrial > Soil > Coastal area > Acid sulfate soil | place: Finland: Risofladan, Vaasa | collected... | reverse complement strand
CGACGGCTACATTGCGCTGAAGATGCAGGAGGTCACCCGTTTCCGCGCGGCGACGCATCCGATCGAGTACCAGATGTACTACGCGATCTGAGGCGGCCGCTCGCCATCGCGATACCGCGCGGGCCCCGGCATTTGGTAGCAGTTGCCCCAAGACGCTTGGGATCTGCGAAGGTAGGGTGCGATCCGCTTGCCGGTGCAAGGCGACGCCATGGTTTGTACGTAAGCCTCTTGATGACTCCGGCGAGCTCCTCTCTATGAGCATGCGCGCAGTGCGTCAAGAAATCAGCGCTGACGTGTAAATCCGGTCATGAGCGGCCTTCACCCCTGAACGGCCGCTCAGGGTTGGTGGCAGGTCATAGAGCCCTCCATTTACCGAAGCGCGCTTCATAGTACTGACGGGCGGGACCGCTGCTGCACCCATGCGTCGGCAGTATTTCATCGCCAGCGAGCGGCGCGCGCGCCGCAAATTCGCGCCTGCGCAATGTGCGTGCGCAAGTGCAGGCGGCGACGTTCGAGGCGCAGGCACCGGCTGACAGCATGAATCTTGCTAATCTTCGTGGCCCTGCGCACACCCTTCCTCTGCTTGTTCGACACGCCAGCCGCCCAGCCATGTCAGACCGCTCCACCGACCCGCATTCCGACACCGCCCTGTTCGACGACATCCGCCATCTCGGCCGTCTGCTCGGCGACGTGATCCGCGAACAGGGGGGCCAGGCCCTGTTCGACGTCGTGGAAAAAATCCGGCAGTTGTCAGTGGCTTTCCACCGCGATGGCGACGCGCACCAGCGACGCGCGCTCGACAAGCTGCTGCAAGGCCTGTCGCGCGACCAGGCGGTGAGCGTGATTCGCGCGTTCAGCTACTTTTCCATCCTCTCCAACATCGCCGAAGACCGGCATGTACTGCGCCGCCGCCATGCCCACGAGCTGGCCGGCGGCAAACCCCAACCCGGCAGCGTGCGCGCCGCGCTGGACAAGCTGCGCAAGGCCGGGTTCGCAGCGGCGCAGATCGAGGATTTTTTCGCCCATTCGCTCATCTCGCCCGTGCTCACCGCCCACCCCACCGAGGTGCAACGCAAAAGCCTGCTCGATGCCGAGCGCGTGATCGCCCGCCTGCTGACCGAGCGCGACCAGCCGCAGCCGCCGCGCCGCCTGCGCGACATCGACGCCGAACTGCGCGCCCGTATCACCCAGTTGTGGCAAACACGGCTGCTGCGCTACACCAAGCTGCGCGTGTCCGACGAGATCAAGAACGCCTTGTCGTATTACGACAGCACCTTTTTCAGCGAGGTGCCGCGCCTGTACATCGAGCTCGAACAAGACCTCGACGAACTCTTTCCGCGCGAGGACGGCAAGCCCTGGCGCCTGCGGCCGTTTTTCCGCATGGGCCACTGGATCGGCGGCGACCGCGATGGCAACCCCTTCGTCACCGCCGAGACCCTGGCCTACGCGCTGCGCTTGCAGGCCCGCACGGCACTTGAGCACTACATCAACCAGGTGCATGCGCTGGGCGCCGAACTGTCGGTATCGCTCATGCTGGCGTCGAGCAGCCCCGAGCTGATGGCGCTGGCCGAGGCCTCGCCAGACAACTCCGAGCACCGCAAGGACGAGCCCTACCGCCGTGCCCTCATCGGCGTGTACGCGCGCCTGGCGTCCACGCTGCGCAAGCTGGGTGGGGCCGAGGTGCTGCGCCACGAGGTGGGCCAGGCCGACCCCTATCCGAATGCCGAGGCCTTCGCCGCGGACCTGCACACCGCGCGCGATTCGCTCGCCGGCCACCACGCCGAAGCCCTGGCCCGCCCCAGGCTGGACCCGCTGATTCGCGCGGTGGAAGTGTTTGGCTTTCACCTCGCCACCATCGACCTGCGCCAGAGTTCGGACAAGCACGAGGTGGTGGTGGCCGAGCTGCTGGCCAGCGCTCGTCTGTGTCCTGCATACAGCGCGCTGGACGAAGCCGCCCGCATCGACCTGCTTCTGCGCACCCTGCAAGACCCCCGGCCGCTGCGTGTGCCAGATGCACCCTATTCCGACGAGGCACACTCGGAACTCGCGGTGTTCGAGCAGGCCCGCAACGCGCGCCGTCTGCTGGGCGAGGACGCCATCCGCCAGACCATCATCTCGCACACCGAAAGCGTGAGCGACCTGCTCGAAGTGCTTGTGCTGCAGAAGGAATGCGGCCTGTTGCACGGCACGTTGGGCACAGCGGGAGCAAGCGCCGAGCTGCTGGTGGTGCCGTTGTTCGAAACCATCGACGATCTGCGCAACGCGCCCGACATCATGCGCGGCTTCTACGCCCTACCTGGCATGACCGAGCTGGTACGCAGTTCAAGCGCGCTGCAGGAAATCATGCTGGGCTATTCCGACAGCAACAAGGACGGCGGCTACTTCACCTCCAACTGGGAACTGCACAAGACCTCGGTGGCACTGGCCGAGTTGTTCGCCCCACTCGGCGCCGACCACGGCATCCGTCTGCGCCTTTTCCACGGCCGTGGCGGCAGTGTGGGGCGTGGCGGCGGATCGAGCTTTGAAGCCATCCTCGCGCAACCGGCCGGCACCGTGGGCGGCAGCATCCGCCTAACCGAACAGGGCGAGGTGATTTCAAGCAAGTACGCCAACACCGAAATCGGCCGCCACAACCTGGAAACGCTGGTGGCCGCCACACTGGAAGCCACACTGCTGTCGGCGCAAGGCAAGAGCGGCGAACAACCCACACGCCATGGCGTGCGCACCGGCACGCCGCAAACCTTCCTGCAAGCTGCTGCCGGCCTGTCGCAAGTGGCCATCACGGCGTATCGCGATCTGGTCTACGGCAACCCGCGCTTCGTCGACTACTTCTATGCTGCGACGCCCATCAGCGAAATTGCCGGGCTCAACATCGGTAGCCGGCCCGCCTCGCGCAAAGCCAGCCAGAGCATTGCCGACCTGCGCGCCATTCCCTGGAGTTTTTCCTGGGGGCAATGCCGTGTGGCGCTGCCGGGCTGGTACGGCTTCGGCTCGGCGGTGGAAGCCTTCATCGCAGAGCATCCGAAAAACGGCGCCGAGTTGCTGTCGCGCATGCACAAGAACTGGCCCTTCTTTCGCACCCTGCTGTCCAACTTGGACATGGTGCTGGCCAAGTCCGATCTGGCCGTGGCCTCGCACTACGCCCAGCTCGTGCCCGACGCGCGCACCCGCAAGCAGGTGTTCGTCGCCATCAAGCAGGAATGGAAACGCAGCGTGCAGGCCTTGCGCCGCATCACCGGTGAGCAGGAGTTCCTGCAAAGCAACCCCACACTGGCCCGTTCGATCCGCGCCCGCTTCCCCTACATCGACCCGCTCAACCACCTGCAAATGGAGTTGCTGCGCCGCTTCCGCGAAGGCCAGACCGACGAACGCACCAAGCGCGGCATTCACCTGAGCATCAACGGGATCGCGGCGGGGTTGCGGAATACGGGGTGACGGCCAGCCCGGCCAGCCCGGCCGGTCCGCCGTTCCGTGTCTCGACTATGGCGCAGCGTGGAGATCACACTTCGTCTCACATTGGGCTTGCCCCATGCAAGAGCCGTAAGCTTTCCCGTCTCACGAACACCGTAGAAGTAGAACTGTATGTCAAGTTTGCGCCGGGCACTGTTTACGACTTTATTGTCGCGTTTACGACTATATTTGCGCGGAACAACCGGCGACGGCGGCGGGGCACGTCACTCCACGGTGACTGATTTCGCGAGGTTGCGCGGCTGGTCGACGTCGGTGCCGCGCAGCACCGCGACGTGGTAGGCCAGCAGCTGCAGCGGCACCGTGAACACCGCCGGTGCGATGAAGCTGCCGCCGGCGTCCAGGCGCAGCGTGCGCGCGGCGTCCTCGTGCTCGAGTGTGGCGCTGCGGTCGGCGATCACGTACAGCTCGCCACCGCGTGCGCGCACTTCCTGCAGGTTCGACTTCAGCTTGTCGAGCAGCTCGTTGTTCGGTGCCACTGCGATCACCGGCATGTCCTCGTCTACCAGCGCCAGCGGGCCGTGCTTGAGTTCGCCGGCCGGGTAGGCCTCGGCGTGGATGTAGGAAATCTCCTTGAGCTTGAGCGCGCCCTCCATCGCCACCGCGTGCTGGGTGCCGCGGCCGAGGAACAGCGCGTGCTGGTGATGCACCAGACGCGCCGCCATCGCCTCGATCACGGGCTCGAGTGCCAGCGCGCTTTCGATGGCGCGCGGCAGATGCACGAGTTCGGCGCACAGCGCTCGATAGCGCTCAGCATCGAGACCGTGCATGCGGCCCAGCTGCAGCGCCAGCAGGGCGAACGCAGCCAGCTGGGTGGTGAAGGCCTTGGTCGAGGCGACGCCGATCTCGGGGCCGGCGCGGGTCATCAGCTTGAGGTCGGCCTCGCGCACCAGCGAGGATTCCGGGACGTTGCACAACACCAGCGAGCCGAGATAGCCACGTCGGCGCGATTCGCGCAGCGCCGCCAGGGTGTCGGCGGTTTCGCCCGACTGCGATACGGCGACGAACAGGGTATCGGCGGGTACCACCACGTCGCGGTAGCGGTATTCGCTGGCCACCTCGACGCTGACCGGCAGCCGCGCCAGCTGCTCGATCCAGACCTTGGCCACCAGCCCGGCGTGGTAACTGGTGCCGCAGGCGACGATGTGCAGCCCGCGCGCGCGCTCGAGCAGATGGCCGCTGTCGCTGCCGAAGATGTTGGGCAGCACGCCGTTGGCGCCGATGCGGCCTTCAAGCGTATCGGCGACCGCGCGCGGCTGCTCGAAGATCTCCTTCTGCATGTAGTGCCGGTATTCGCCGCGCTCGACCGCATCGGCGGTCAGCTCGCTTTGGTGGATCGCACGTACAACGGGCTGTCCGTCGAGAGTGTAGGTCGCCACCGCCTCGCGGCTGATTTCGGCGACGTCATCCTCCTCGAGATAAATCACACGGTTGGTCACCTTGATCAGCGCCTGCACGTCCGAGCCCAGGAAGTTTTCGCCGATGCCGAGGCCGATCACCAGCGGCGCGCCGCGGCGCGCGCCGACCACGTGGCCGGGCTCGCTTTGGCTGATCACGGCGATGGCGTAGGCGCCTTCCAGCCGACGCGCCGCGGCCAGTACTGCCTCGCGCAGGCTGCGACCGTGCCCGATCTGATCGTCGATCAGATGCGCGATCACCTCGGTATCGGTTTCCGAGGTGAACACGCGGCCGTGCGCCTGCAGCTCACTGCGCAGCGCGACGTGGTTTTCGATGATGCCGTTGTGCACCACCGCGACGCGGCCGGCCGTCTGCGGGTGCGCGTTGATCTCGCTGGGTGCGCCGTGCGTGGCCCAGCGCGTGTGCGCGATGCCGGTGCCGCCGGGGAGGGGGTCGGCCAGGTACAGCGATTCCATCTCGCGCACCTTGCCCTTGGCGCGCACGCGGCGGATGCCGCTGGCGCCGAGTATGGCCAGACCCGCCGAGTCATAGCCACGGTACTCGAGCGCCTTGAGGCCCTCGATCAGAATCGGCGCGACATCGCGCTGGGCAACGGCGGCGACGATTCCGCACATGATCAGGATCTCCAGGAAAGGCGGTGGCAATGATCCGCCAGCATAAGGGCAGCGTGCGGGCACTGTGCTGGCGCGAAGACGGCGCTCATGCGCGGCGGTAGTCGCGGTACCACGCGGCGAATCGGGCGACGCCTTCCTCGATCGCGGTCGATGGGGTCCACCCGGTATCGCGACGCAGCGGTTCGACGTCGGCCCAGGTGGCTTCGACGTCGCCGGGTTGCATCGGCAGCAGGCGCTTCTCGACCTGTCGGTCGAGCGCGTGCTCGAGCAGTTCGATGAAGCGCAGCAGCTCGACCGGGGCGTCGTTGCCGATGTTGTACAGCCGGCACGGCGCGCCCGACGCCGTGTCGGCGCCCGCGGTGGGGGCGCGATCGAGCACGCGCAGCACGCCGTCGACGATGTCGTCGATGTAGGTGAAGTCGCGGCGGTGGTGACCCTGGTTGTACACGTCGATCGGCTCGCCGCGCAGGATGCGCTCGGCGAACAGCATTGGCGCCATGTCCGGACGGCCCCACGGGCCATAGACGGTAAAGAAGCGCAGGCCGGTGGTCGGCAGCGCATACAGGTGGCTGTAGGCGTGCGCCATCAGCTCGTTGGCGCGCTTGCTGGCGGCGTAGAGACTGAGCGGATGGTCCACCGCATCGTCGACTGCGAACGGCAGCTTGCGGTTGGCGCCGTAGACCGAACTTGACGAGGCATAGACCAGATGGCCGACCGCGTGGTGACGACAGGCCTCCAGCATGTGGCCGAAGCCGACCAGGTTGCTCTGGACGTAGGACTCGGGATGAGTCAACGAGTAACGCACCCCCGCTTGCGCGGCCAGATGCACCACCTGTTGCGGGCCGGCCTCAGCGAAAGCGCGTTCGATGGCTGCGGCGTCGATCAGGTCGGTGCGCTGATGGCGGTAGGCGGGGTGTCCGGCAAAGCGCGCCAGCCGGGCTTCCTTCAGCGCCGGGTCGTAATAGGCGTTGTGGTTGTCGAGGCCGAGCACCGCATCGCCGCGGGCCAGCAGGCGCTCGACCAGCGCCGCGCCGATGAAGCCGGCTGCGCCCGTCACCAGGATGCGCATCGCAGTAATCCGTTGCGGCCGCTGCCGCCTCAGCAGCGGCAAAGTTTAGCAGGGCTGCATGCAGTCGCCGGCACGGCCCGCGCGGTGCCCGCTAGCCGCCGGCTGCCGTTGCGCGGAGGCGTCGCGCGTTGACAGCGTGCAGGTGCTGCTCTAGCTTGGGCTTCGGATACGATCGGCATGGGTGGCACGCGGGTAGCCGCGCGTCGAGGGTGTGACATGAGGACGCGAATCGACTGAGCATCCATCGCACGCTGGGCCGCAGCATCCACGAGGGCGCCCGGCGCCTTTTTTGTTGCCCGCACGGCCCCTTCGCGGTGCATGGCCTGCTCCGCAGACCAGGCCGGTTCCACACATCATCGTCACCCGAGTCCCATGATCACCATCACGCTACCCGACGGCAGTCAGAAATCCTTTGAGCAACCCGTCACTCTGCGCGATGCCGCAGCCGCCATCGGCCCGGGTCTGGCCAAGGCTGCCATCGCCGGCAAGCTGGATGGGCGCACGTTCGATCTGGGCCAGCGCATCGAATGCGACGGGCATCTGCAGATCATCACCGAGAAAAGCCCCGAGGCGCTGGAGATCGTGCGCCACTCCACCGCGCATCTGCTGGCGCAGGCGGTGCAACGGCTGTTCCCGGGTGCACAGGTCACCATCGGGCCGGTGATCGACAACGGTTTCTATTACGATTTTGCCTACGAGCGTCCGTTCACGCCCGAGGATTTGCCGAGGATCGAGGCGGAGATGAAGAAGATCGCCGCCGAGGCGCTTCCGGTCTCGCGCCGCGTGCTGCCGCGCGACGAGGCGGTGGCGTTCTTTCGCGGATTGGGCGAGGAGTACAAGGCGCAGATCATCGAGTCGATTCCGGTCGGCGAGGAACTGTCGCTGTACAGCCAGGGCGAGTTCACCGATCTCTGCCGCGGCCCGCATGTGCCGGATACCGGGCGTCTGAAGGCTTTCAAGCTGATGAAGGTGGCCGGCGCCTACTGGCGTGGCGATCACCGCAACGCGATGCTCTCGCGCATCTACGGCACCGCCTGGCTCAACGACAAGGATCTCAAGGCCCATCTGACCCAGCTCGAGGAAGCCGAAAAGCGCGACCACCGCAAGATCGGCAAGGCGCTGGGCCTGTTCCACCAGCAGGAGGAAGCGCCGGGCATGGTGTTCTGGCACCCGCGCGGCTGGGCGCTGTGGCAGCAGGTCGAGCAATACATGCGCCGCGTGTACCAGGCGTCCGGCTATCAGGAAGTGCGCTGTCCGCAGATTCTTGACGTGTCGCTGTGGAAGCGCTCGGGGCACTGGGACAATTACAAGGAAAACATGTTCTTCACCGAGTCGGAGAAGCACGACTACGCGGTGAAGCCGATGAACTGCCCGGGCCACGTGCAGATCTACAACGCCGGTCTGCACAGCTATCGCGACCTGCCGATCCGCTACGGCGAGTTCGGCGCCTGCCACCGCAACGAGCCTTCCGGCGCGCTGCACGGCATCATGCGCGTGCGCGCCTTCACCCAGGACGACGGCCACATCTTCTGCACCGAGGATCAGATCGAGGCGGAGGTCACGGCGTTCCACCGTCAGGCGATGCAGGTGTATGCAGACTTCGGTTTCAGCGACTTTGCGATCAAGCTCGCACTGCGCCCGGAAAAGCGCATCGGCTCCGACGAATTCTGGGACCGCACCGAGAACGTGCTGCGCCGCGCGCTGCGCGCCGCCGGTGTCGATTGGGAAGAACTGCCGGGCGAGGGCGCGTTCTACGCGCCGAAGATCGAGTACCACCTGCGCGACTCGATCGGTCGTGCCTGGCAGGTCGGTACCATGCAGGTCGATTTCATGATGCCCGAGCGTCTGGGGGCCGAGTTTGTCGACGAGCATTCACGCCGCCGCCATCCGGTGATGCTGCACCGGGCCATTGTCGGCTCGATGGAGCGCTTCATCGGCATCCTGATCGAGCACCATGCCGGCAACCTGCCGCTGTGGCTGGCACCGCTGCAGGCGGTGGTGCTCAACATCACGGATGCCCAGGCCGATTACGCCCGCGAGCTGGCGCAAACCCTTGTCGGAAAAGGTTTCCGCGTCGAGGCCGATTTGCGCAATGAGAAGGTCGGCTATAAAATCCGCGAGCATACGTTGCAGAAAGTGCCCTACCTGCTGGTGGTTGGTGACCGCGAGCGGGAGACGGGTCATGTTTCTGTGCGCACGCGCAACGGGGAAGATCACGGCAGCCTGTCCGTCGCTGACCTTGTCCATCGCCTGGAGGCCGGGGCCCTGCACTGAGGCCGCGGCACCGCATCGAACATCTGGAGGACGCTGGTATCGCTACCCCTGAGAACAAGGCCAACCGCCGCAACCAAGAGATCCGCGTGCCGCGCGTGCGCGTGATCGGCGAGGACGGCGAGATGGTCGGCATCCTGTCGCGTGACGACGCCCTGCATCAGGCCGAGGAGGCCGGACTCGATCTGGTCGAGATCCAGCCGAATGCGGACCCGCCGGTCTGTCGCATCATGGACTTCGGCAAGTTCAAGTTCGAGACGCAGAAGAAAGCCAATGCCGCCAAGAAGAAGCAGAAGCAGGTCGAGATCAAGGAACTGAAGTTCCGCCCGACCACCGACGTCGGCGATTACCAGATCAAGCTGCGCAACCTGCTGCGCTTTCTCGATGAAGGCGACAAGGTCAAGGTCAACATCCGTTTCCGCGGCCGCGAGATGTCGCATCAGGAACTCGGCTACAACCTGGCCAAGAAGATCGAGACGGACGTGGGCGAGCAGGGCGTGATCGAGCAGTTCCCGCGTCTCGAGGGCCGGCAGATGGTGATGATGATCGGCCCGAAGAAGAAATAACCGCCGCCGACTTCACGGTGTGGCATCTTTTGCAGTAAACTGAACGACTTGGCCCGTTGGACGGGCCTTGTTTCGCCGGCACGGGCAGGACGGAAAGCGCGGCAGACGCCGCCGCCCGCGTCAGTCAAGAACGATCGAAAGGAACACGACCATGCCCAAGATCAAGACCAACCGGGCCGCTGCCAAGCGGTTCCGCAAGACCGCCAGCGGCAAATTCAAGGCCGGTCACGCTTTCAGGTCGCACATCCTGACCAAGAAGTCGACCAAGCGTAAGCGCAACCTGCGCGGCCCCAACCATGTGCACGCATCCGATCAGAAGGGTGTGGCGCGCATGCTTCCCTACGCCTGAGGAGGTACGACCATGGCTCGAGTCAAGCGTGGCGTTACCGCACGTCGCCGTCACAAGAAAATCATCGGCCGCGCCAAGGGCTATTACAACGCCCGGCGCAAGGTCTTCCGCGTCGCCAAGCAGGCGGTCACCCGTGCAGGCCAGTACGCCTACATCGGACGCAAGCAGCGCAAGCGCCAGTTCCGCGCCCTGTGGATCGTGCGCATCAACGCTGCGGCGCGCCAGTTCGGCCTGTCCTACAGCCGTCTGATCAACGGCCTGATCCGCGCCGAGATCGTCGTCGACCGCAAGGTGCTCGCCGATCTCGCCGTGCACGATATCAAGGCGTTCGGTGCACTGGCCGAGAAGGCCAAGGCCAGCCTGGCCGCGTAATCCGGCGCCATCGACGTGGAGGCGCCACGTACCGGCGCCGCGGATCGCGTGGGGAGGAGGGCTTGCCTTCCTCCCCATGTTCGTTTCGGGACCAGGAATCGTGATGGACGCTTTCAATAACCGCATCGAGCTGGCGCAGGCCGAGATCGCCGCCGCAGCCAGTCTCGAAACGCTCGAGGCCCTGCGCGTGAGTCTGCTGGGCAAGAACGGCTTCGTCACCGCCGAGCTGAAGGCCCTGGGTGCGCTGGCGGCGGAAGCACGCAAGGCGCGCGGCGCCGACGTCAACCGCGCCCGCGATACGCTGACGGCGGCCATTGCTGCGCGCCGGATGGTACTGGAGGATGCAGCCTTCACGGCGCGCCTCGCCGATGAACGGATGGATGTCACCCTGCCAGGGCGTCGCGGCGAGCGTGGCGGTCTGCATCCGGTGACGCGGACGCTGGAGCGCATCACCGACCTGTTCGCGCGTCTGGGCTATGCGCGCGCCGATGGCCCCGAGATCGAGGACGACTGGCACAACTTCGAGGCACTGAACTTTCCGCCGCACCATCCGGCGCGGGCGATGCACGACACGTTCTATTTCGGCGATGGGCACCTGCTGCGCACGCATACCTCACCGGTGCAGGTGCGCGCCATGAGTGGCCGTCAGCCGCCAATCCGCCTGATCGCGCCGGGCAAGGTCTATCGCAGCGATTCCGATCAGACCCATTCGCCGATGTTTCATCAGATCGAGGGCCTGTGCGTCGGCGAGGGCATCAGCTTTGCCGATCTCAAGGGCACCCTTGACGCCTTCGTGCGTTCGTTCTTCGAGCGCGATTTCGAGATGCGCTTCCGGCCCAGCTATTTCCCGTTCACCGAGCCGTCCGCCGAGGTCGACATCCGCTGGGACGACGACAGCGCCGCGCCGCGCTGGCTGGAAGTGCTGGGCTGCGGCATGGTGCATCCGCGGGTGCTCGAGAACTGCGGCATCGACGCCGAGCGTTACACCGGGTTCGCGTTCGGCCTCGGCGTCGAGCGCTTTGCGATGCTGCGCTACGGTGTCGGCGACCTGCGCGCGTTCTTCGAGAACGACCTGCGTTTCCTGAGGCAGTTCGCATCATGAAATTCTCCGAAAACTGGCTGCGTGCACTGGTGGACCTGCGCGCGGATCGCGCGGCGCTGGTGCATGGGCTGACCATGGCCGGCCTCGAAGTGGAGGCGGTGACTCCGCTGGGCGACGGCCTGCAGCAGGTGCGCGTAGCGGAAATCGTTGATTGCCAGCCGCATCCGCAGGCTGACCGCCTGCGCGTCTGCCGG
>Ga0307373_10013477_pt1 | contig 11424 bp, 6 predicted proteins | sample OX2MG_FD_202534 | JGI IMG/M metagenome (GOLD analysis project Ga0307373, IMG submission 202534) | Soil microbial communities from Risofladan, Vaasa, Finland - OX-2 | ecosystem: Environmental > Terrestrial > Soil > Coastal area > Acid sulfate soil | place: Finland: Risofladan, Vaasa | collected... | reverse complement strand
TACGCTGGTGTTCGCGGGTGGCATCGGTGAAAACGCGCCGCAGATACGCGAACGCATCTGCGAAGAACTCGACTTTCTCGGTATCGAGATAAACCGGGAGCGTAACGCCAAGAATGCGCCACTGATTTCACCGGACTCCAGTCGCGTTAAAGTGCGGGTAATTCCTACCAACGAGGAAATCATCATCGCAAGATCCACTATCAGCGTCCTCAATCCGACTCAATTCAGAAGACAACCAGCATGAAAACCCACACGCTGTCCCAGGAACTGCTCCGCAAGATGGACGCCTACTGGCGCGCCGCCAACTATCTGTCGGTCGGGCAGATTTATCTTTACGACAATCCGTTGCTTAGGCGTCCGCTGGCACTGACGGACGTGAAGCACATGTTGCTCGGCCACTGGGGCACAACCCCCGGACAGAACTTCATTTATGTGCATTTGAACCGGGTCATCAAAAAATACGATCTGGACATGATTTACGTCGCTGGTCCCGGGCACGGTGGCCCGGCCGTGGTGGGTAATACGTATCTCGAAGGCACGTACAGCGAGATTTATCCCAACATCAGCCAGGACGAGGTCGGGCTGCAGAAGCTGTTCAAGCAGTTTTCGTTTCCCGGTGGAATTCCCAGCCACGCCTCGCCGGAATGCCCGGGCTCTATTCACGAGGGCGGTGAACTGGGCTATTCGCTCAGTCATTCGTTCGGGGCGGTGTTCGACAATCCCGATCTCGTCGTCGCCTGCTGCGTGGGTGATGGCGAAGCGGAGACGGGACCGCTGGCCACATCGTGGCAGTCCAACAAGTTTCTCGATCCTATCACCGACGGCGTGGTACTGCCGATCCTGCACCTCAACGGCTACAAGATCGCCAACCCAACCATCCTCGCGCGCGTTGAACCGGAGGAACTGGACCAATTCCTCCGCGGTAACGGATGGACGCCTTACTACGTCGAGGGACACGAGCCGGCGCTGATGCACGAGGCCATGGCGGCAACGCTGGATCTGGTGGTGGAAGAGATTCGACGCATCCAACACGAAGCCCGCGTCAACGGCAACACCATGCGCCCACGCTGGCCCATGATTGTCCTCAAATCCCCGAAAGGTTGGACGGGGCCGAAGTGGGTGGATGGCCTGCAAATCGAAGGCACGTTCCGCGCACATCAGGTACCAATTGCCGTGGATGCTGCGCATCCAGAACATCTCGAACTGCTTGAGAGCTGGATGAAGAGCTACAAGCCGGAGGAATTGTTCGACAACAATGGCCGACTCATGCCGGAGTTAGCCGAGTTGGCGCCGACGGGTGACCGGCGGATGGGGGCGAATCCCCACGCCAACGGCGGCAGGTTGCTCCGTGACCTGGTCATGCCGGACTTTCGCAAATACGCGGTGAACGTGCCGTCCCCCGGCTCGGTCAAGGCCGCAGACGCGCACGAACTTGGCGTGTTCCTGCGCGATGTGACCAAGCTCAATCGCGAGCACCGTAATTTTCGCATCTTCGGTCCTGACGAAACGCTGTCCAATCGCTTGAATGCGGTGTTTGAGGTGACCAACCGGCAGTGGGACGCGCGCAAGCAGGACAACGACGAGTTTCTCGCCCTCGAAGGCCGGGTGATGGAGATGTTAAGCGAACACCAGTGCGAAGGCTGGCTCGAAGGTTACCTGCTCACCGGCCGGCACGGGCTTTTCAACTGCTACGAGGCATTCATCCACATCATTGACTCGATGTTCAACCAGCACGCCAAGTGGCTCAAGGTCACAGCCGGCCTGCCGTGGCGCGTGCCCATTGCGTCGTTGAATTACCTGCTGGCTTCGCATGTCTGGCAGCAAATGCACAACGGTTTCACACATCAAGACCCCGGCTTCATTGACCACGTCGTAAACAAGAAAGCCTCCGTTGTGCGCGTCTATCTGCCGCCGGATGCCAACTGCCTGCTGTCGGTCTGGGATCATTGCTTGCGCAGTCGTAATTACGTCAATGTCGTGATCGCCGGCAAGTATCAGGCGCCGCAATGGTTGACCATGGACGAAGCCATCAAGCACTGCACCGACGGCATCGGCATCTGGCCGTGGGCCGGCAGTTCCGAACTTGCGAAGGATCCGGCCGTCGAACCCGATGTCGTCATGGCCTGCTGCGGTGATGTGCCCACGCTGGAGACGCTCGCCGCCGTATCCATTCTGCGCGAACAGCTGCCCGACCTGAAAGTTCGCGTGGTCGTCTTGGACTTGATGAAGCTGCAACCGCAGAGCGAACATCCGCACGGGTTGAGCGAGGCGGCATTCGATGCGCTGTTCACCACGGACAAGCACGTCATCTTTGCCTACCATGGTTACCCGTGGCTGATTCACCGACTGACCTATCGCCGCAACAACCACCACAACCTCCACGTCCGCGGCTACAAGGAAGAAGGCACGATCACCACGCCGTTTGACATGACCGTGCTGAACGACCTTGACCGTTTTCATCTAGTGATGGACGTCATCGACCGCTTGCCGCAGACCGGCGAAAAAGGCCGCGCTCTCAAGCAGCAAATGCAGGCCAAACTCATCGAGCACAAACAATACATTGATAAAAACGGCCAGGACCTACCGGAGATTCGCAATTGGCGATGGAATTGACCAATTGTATGAGCATCGCGCTAATGGTCAGACCATGATATTTGTCGTCGTGGTGGAAAAATATTTTATCTGGCTATCGATGAGTGTGGTACAAAAGGAACCAATAAAAACATGCTGATCATATGGTTGTGCAGCTCCGCTGTCGGATCAGGAGATTGATCTATGCATAAGTTCAAACAACGCTGGAGCAATCTGAGATCGAGCTTTTGGTTCATACCTTCGCTAATCGTCGTGGCCAACATTGTCTTCGCCGCGGTGTTGATCAAAACTGATTCCTTCGGGAGTGACCGATGGCTGCTTCAGTGGCCACTACTGTTTGGCGCCGGGGCGGACGGTGCACGCCAGATGTTGTCCACGCTTGCCGGTTCGATGATGGCCGTTATGGGCATAACATTCTCCATGACGCTGGTGGCACTGGCGCTGGCGGCGAGCCAATACACCTCGCGCATCCTGCGGACCTTCATGGGCAGCCGCGTCACACAGGTCACGCTCGGGCTCTTCGCCGGCATTTTCGCCTATTGCCTGGTCGTGCTGCGCACCATTCATGGCGGTGATGTGGAATTTGTGCCGGGTCTGGCGGTGTTTTTCGCTCTTGTTCTGTCGCTCGGCAGCATCGGCGTCCTCGTCTTCTTTATTCATCACATCGCCTCGTCGATACAGGCTTCTAGCATCATCGCCTCTATTGCTCAGGACACCTTTGCGTCCACTGAGCGACTTTTCCCGGGAAAACTTGGGCATGGACCCGATGGAGATGAAGACCCGGATCAAGTGCTTAAGTCTTTGGAAGAGATGAGCTGGTATCCGGTGCCGGCAGCGGTAAACGGTTACATTCAGAGCGTGAATAATGATGCGCTGCTGCGCCTGGCGCGGGCCAGGAAGACCATCGTGCGTATGGAGCGCGGTATCGGCGCGTTCGTTGTGCAAAATACCGCATTAGCATCGCTTGCGCTGGAAGAGCCTCCGGATCAAGAGACGATCAAGGCCCTGAATGATGCTTTCAATGTAAGCCGCCAGCGCACGGTAGAACAGGATCCCGCTTTCGGTATCCGGCAGCTCGTGGATATGGCCTTGAAGGCACTTTCGCCTGGCATCAATGACACCTCGACGGCGGTGATGTGCGTGGATTACCTGACGGCAATTCTGGCGCAGCTGGTCTCCCGGAAATTTCCGGCATCGCACCGCTACGATGGAGATGATCTGCGTGTGATCACCATTGCCCCGACGTTTGAAGGTCTGCTGGCCGAGGCGTTCGACCAGATTCGGGGCAGCGCCATCGGCAATGTCGGCATCATGGCGCGCATGCTCAGCGCCATCGAGACTCTAGCGAGTCTGACCGACAGCCCGCGTCGCCGAAGGGCGCTCCACGAACAGGTGCTGTGGATTGCCGAACTCGCTGGTCGCACCACCGAATCCGCCCATGAGCGCGAGCGGCTCGCAAGGCGGCTGATGGAGTTGCGTGAAGCACTCGGAGACAAGCCATGATCGGGCATCAGGAGGGCGCCAGTATTATTTTTTGCGGAATTGGCGAACGTTGTCGCGAAGGCGAGGTGCTTTGCCGCGGTCGACAAAGCAAGAAGATCCGCAAACGGAATCGCGGAACATATCGGGAGGAGTGATGAGTTTCTTTTCCCTGGTCAGCATCCTGATCTCACTCGCCGCAGTCGCGAGCTACGTCAATTATCGCTATATTAAATTGCCGACCACCGTCGGCGTTATGTTGGTGGCTCTGGTCGCTTCGCTCGCACTGGTCCTCATAGGGCCTTACTCCGAAGGGTTCCGCAAACAGGCTGCGACCATGGTCTCGCAGATCGACTTCAACCAGGTCGTGCTACACGGCATGCTCGCCTTCTTGCTGTTCGCCGGCGCGATACACGTGAAGCTCGGGGATCTTGGCCGTGAATGGCTGCCCATTTCATTACTCGCAATTTTCGGGACACTCTTCTCCACGTTCATTGTCGGCGGTGTGACCTGGTTGCTCCTCGGCTGGCTGGGCCTGGGTATTCCATTCCTATATGCGCTAATTTTTGGCGCTCTGATTTCGCCGACCGACCCCATCGCAGTGCTGGGCATCATGAAGTCCGTTGGCGCACCCCGGCAGCTCGAAACACAGGTGGCTGGAGAGTCGCTGTTTAATGACGGGCTGGGTGTCGTCATATTCCTGGCGCTCCTGCAACTCGCCGGCCTGGGCAAAACCGCAGGCAGCGGCGACGCAACGCCGCCCTCGATCGGGGTCGGCGAGATGGGGATGCTGCTGATCAGGGAAGTGGGTGGCGCTTTGGTGTTGGGACTGGCGGCGGGAATCCTGACCTACCAGATGCTCAAGCGTGTCGACAATTACCAGGTCGAAGTCCTGCTCACGCTTGCCCTGGCGATGGGGCTCTATGCCTTGGCGGATGCCTTGCATTTGTCCGCCCCAATTGCCGTCGTTATCGCGGGGCTGTTCATAGGCAATCAGGGCCGAGCCTTCGCTATGACGGAGAAGACGCGTGAATACGTCGATACCTTTTGGGAACTGGTCGACGAGATTGTCAATGTCGTGCTCTTTCTCTTGATCGGCCTGGAACTTCTGGTGCTGCCCATTGAACGTGGTTGGCTGGTGGCCGGAGTGCTCTCAATACTTGTCGTTCTGGCGGCACGCTGGCTGAGTGTCGCGGGCATCATCGGACCGCTCAGCTGGGTGAGGACGCAGTCAAAAGGATCGATATCGGTCCTTACCTGGGGCGGATTGCGCGGCGGTATCTCGGTGGCCATGGCGCTGTCGGTACCGGCCAATCCTTCGCGCAGTCTGGTGCTGACCCTCACCTACTTCGTGGTGGTATTTTCGATCCTCGTCCAAGGTTTGACAGTGGGCCGGGTCATTCGAGCGACCAGCTCCCCGACGGCGGTCCCTCAGGGATCTTCAAGACTTTGACCAAAGGATTTCCAAAATACCAATTCGACTCAATGAAGAAAGCTGTGGCACGGTACTCCCCGTTCATGTTAGCGGGAAACTGGTAAAGGCAGGTTGCCAGCAATTTCTGCTCGAGTTCGAGCGACCCGCGTCCGGTAGCACGGAAAGTTGCACGTGCTGTTCGAAATGACCGGCTTCCACGGCTGGGAAGCGTGCGCACTGGTGGAGGAACTCAGTTCGCCCAAATCATTTCAGCGACGTCGAGCAACTCGCGGTGGTTGGCGAAAAGAAGCGGCAACACGGCGAGGTGTAGAGGCTTCGTCAACGACAAGAGGGTATCGGCTATGAAACCGAATACAGATCAGCCCAAGGCTACCTCGAAGCCTTCTGCCGAGTCCGAATCCAAGCCTCAGACTACGTCAGAAGCCAAACCTGATGCCAAGCCTCAGGATACGTCCAAGGGAAATCCCGACGCGAAAGACGGTCTGAAAACGCTGCCTATGGCTGAAGTGGAAAAGAAACTCGGGTCGTCTTTGGAAGGTCTAACACAAGCCGAAGCGCAGAAGCGCCTGGCCCAATATGGGCCTAACGAGATTGAGGAAAAGAAAACCAGTCCGATTCTTAAATTTCTTTCCTATTTTTGGGGTCCCATCCCGTGGATGATTGAGGCGGCGGTAATTCTGTCGGGCGTGGTCCGGCACTGGCCGGACTTTGGCATCATCTTGCTTCTGCTTGTAGCCAATGCCGTGGTCGGATTCTGGGAAGAACATCAGGCGGGCAATGCCATCGCCGCACTCAAGGCCAAGCTGGCGATCAAGGCCCGGGTTAAACGCGATGGCAAGTGGCTCACCCCAGCGGCGCGCGAGCTGGTGCCGGGCGATGTCATCCGTCTGCGCCTGGGTGACATCGTACCGGCCGATGCCCGACTGTTGGACGGCGACCCGATGTCGGTCGATCAGTCGGCACTGACAGGCGAATCCCTGCCGGCCACGCGCAAACCTGGCGATGCTGTGTTTTCCGGCTCGATCGTTCGCCGGGGTGAGAGCAGTGCACTGGTGTATGCCACGGGCACCAATACTTACTTCGGCAAGACCGCGAGACTGGTCGAGGAGGCACAGACCGTCAGCCACTTCCAGAAGGCGGTGCTGAAGATCGGTAATTACCTGATCATTCTGGCGGTGGTGTTGGTGGCGCTGATCATTGGCGTCGCAATCTTCCGTGGCGACCCGATCCTGACCACCCTACAGTTCGCTCTGGTACTGACCGTGGCCGCGATTCCCGTGGCGATGCCCACAGTGTTGTCAGTGACCATGGCGGTCGGCGCGCGTCTGCTGGCAAAAAAAGAAGCGATCGTCACCCGCTTGGTGGCCATCGAGGAATTGGCTGGCGTCGATGTTCTGTGTGCGGACAAGACCGGCACCCTGACCCAGAATAAACTGACATTGAGCGATCCGTTCAGCGTAAACAATATCCCCGCCGAGCAGGTCATTCTCAATGCCGCGTTGGCTTCGCGTGCGGACAATAACGACAGCATCGATCTGGCCGTTATGGGCGGACTGAAGGACAAGGATTCAATAAAGAATTATCAGGTGGTGCATTTCCAGCCTTTCGACCCTGTGCATAAGCGCACCGAGGCCACGGTTAAATCCAAAGATGGAAAGACGTTCAAGGTGACTAAAGGTGCGCCACAGGTCATCCTGGAGTTGTCGGCCAATTCCGCCCAGGAGAAGGGCGCGGCCGAAAAAGCCATCAACGAATTCGCGGCACGCGGCTTTCGTTCATTGGGTGTAGCGCGGGCAGAAGGCGACGGCAAATGGCAGCTACTCGGGGTATTGCCTCTGTTCGACCCTCCACGGGACGATGCCAAATCGACCATCGCCAGCGCGCAACAGATGGGCGTGAAGGTCAAGATGGTGACAGGCGATGCACTGGCGATTGCCAAGGAGACTGCTAAAAATCTGGGCATGGGAACCAACATTCTCGATGCCTGCAGCTTAGGCGATGCCAAGCATGAGGAATCTGCGGCGGTAACTGAGTCCATCGAGACCGCCGATGGATTTGCCCAGGTATTCCCCGAACACAAATTCCACATCATTGATGTCCTGCAAAAGCACGGCCACATCGTCGGCATGACCGGCGATGGAGTAAATGACGCACCCGCGCTTAAAAAAGCCGACTGCGGCATCGCCGTATCCGGCGCAACCGACGCGGCGCGCGCGGCAGCCTCCATCGTGCTGCTGAAACCCGGGTTGTCGGTGATAATTGATGCCATCAAGGAGAGCCGAAAGATATTCCAGCGGATGAACAGCTATGCGATCTACCGCATCGCTGAGACGCTCCGCGTGCTGTTGTTCATGACGGCGGCAATTCTGATCTTTAACTTTTATCCGTTGACGGCCGTAATGATCGTGATGCTGGCGTTGCTCAATGACGGCGCCATCCTGTCGATCGCCTATGACAACGTGCACTACAAGAATCAGCCCGAGGCCTGGAACATGCGTCTGGTGCTCGGGATCGCCACAGTCCTGGGTATCGTTGGGCCGATCGCAGCGTTTGGTCTGTTCTATCTGGGTGACCGCGTTTTTCACCTGGACCATTCGCATCTCCAACCGATGATGTATCTGATGTTGTCGGTGGCCGGACATATGACGATCTTTCTAACCCGCACGCGCGGTCCGTTCTGGTCCATACGCCCGGCAAAGATTCTCTGGATGGCGGTACTCGCCACTCAAATCGTGGCGACCTTGATCGCGGTCTATGGATTCCTGATGCCGCCCTTGGGTTGGGGTTGGGCCGGGTTCGTATGGGGATACGCCCTGATATGCGCGCTTTTGAGTGACGGGGTGAAACTGCTTGCCTATCGGATCTTTGATCCAGTCAAGAAATCCGCAACGAAACCTGAAATCAAAGTTGCATCTGAACCCGGTGCCAAAGGTGATGCGAAAACTTCAGCTAAACACGAAGCCGAAGACGAACCGCAATTTGGCGCTACACACAAGCAAAAACCTGAGGTTAAAACGCACGCCAAGGCCGAGGTCAACCCAGATGCCAAAGCGGAGCCTAAATCTGAGACAACCTCCGAGCAGAAGCCGGCCGCCAAAGCTGAACCAAAACCTCAAGACAAAGCTGAGGATGAAGCCAAACCCGCAGTCGAGCCAATACCTGGCGCAAAACCCGACACTAAGCCTGAGGCAACGGCAGAACCCGAAGCAACTACCAAGACCGAGTTGCCACCTGATGGCAAAGCTCCAACCCCACAAGATCACATGGCCGTGCCACCGTCGGTCGTGAAATCAGAACCGAAAGCGGATATAAAAGCCAAGACACCCTCGGATTTGACGCCGGGTCTCATTAAGCGAGTCCATCAATTCTACGAGGACCTGGGGCGCAAAGACGTTCAAGCAGTTGAAGACTTGGAGAAATCGCAACGGGAAGTTCAAAAAGATGAACCACATAAATAAGTTGATGCAAACAACGCGGCTGATATGGCCGAAGGCTGAAACATGAATATCAAATCAGAACAGTTTCGGGTGCATAAAGGAGATTCAGTCAATCTGAAGAAATGGGCAACGAAGGTCGATCCCGTGTACAAATCGAAGGAGCAATATAAAAAGCTTCTGGAAGAACACGTAGCAAAACTGAGTGATCAACAGCAGTTGCTCTTTGCGACCAATAGCCACGCCATCCTGTTGATCTTTCAGGCCATGGACGCCGCCGGCAAGGATGGCGCCATCCGGCACGTCATGTCCGGCGTTAATCCGCAAGGTTGCCAGGTTTTCAGCTTCAAACATCCCAGCGCGGCCGAACTGGAACACGATTTTCTGTGGCGTACTACCCGGGATCTGCCGGCGCGCGGGAAGATCGGTATCTTCAACCGGTCTTATTACGAAGAGGTACTGATCGTGCGCGTGCATCGCGATCTGCTCAGCAGCGAAGGACTCCCAGATACGCCGCATCACGACAAAACCCTGTGGCGCCATCGCTATCGTTCGATCGCGGATCTGGAAAAGCACCTGTTCGTCAACGGGACTCGCATCATCAAGTTTTTTCTGCACCTCTCTAAAGAGGAGCAGCGCAAGCGCTTTCTTGCACGCATCGACGTACCGGAAAAAAATTGGAAATTCAGTCTCAACGACATTGAGGAGAGGAAATACTGGAAGCATTACATGCAGGCGTATGCGGAGTGTCTGAGTGCGACAAGCACACGGGAGTCACCCTGGTATATAGTCCCTGCCGATGACAAAGAGAACGCCCGCTTGATCGTATCCCAGATTGTCCTGGATACATTCGAGGAACTTAAAATGACTTATCCTAAAACGACCGAAAAGCGCCGGCGGGAACTGCAGTTGATTCGCAAGAAACTCGCGAAGTGAAGACTTGTCGCGAGAAACTAGCGTTGCGAGTAACGGTTATAAAATTGGACTGCTTGGTTAGATCATTGCTACTGGGGTCAGAACGAAGGCGCAATGATATGAGGCGCTAGAGACAGCGGGGGTAATATCGATATAACGTAGAACATATTTTCCTATATGTTCGGTAGCGTACAGAAGCATGCTAGCGACATAATTATTCTGACCGCCTATGAAAATAGCTTAATTTCCACGATTTCAGACAAGCATATGCTTGGAATTCGATAATCGGACAGCGGTGGTTTCTCGGTTCGGCTGGCAGGTTTGAGGAGAATCGGTCATGTACCAGCGCTTTAGCTTCTTTGCTGTTGTCGCCGTTCTCGTTATTTCCACATCGTTATGGTCATCCACGGCCCAGGCAGTTCCCAGTTTCGCCCGCCAGACGGGGCTTGCCTGCAGTGCCTGCCATACGGTAGCGCCGCAGCTCACGGCCCTCGGCCGCTATTTCAAGCTGCATGGCTATGTACTCGGTCCGGAAAAACTGAGCGGCGGCAGCCAGAAGCTCAGCATTGACCAGTTCCCGCCATTGTCGGCCATGCTGATCGTATCCGAAACAACAACACGTACCGCTCAACCGGACTCCCAGAACGGCTCGGTGCAGTTCCCGCAGCAGTTGAGTATCTTCTATGCGGGCGCGATCTCCGAGCATCTGGGGGCCATGGCACAGATAACCTACGAACAACCGGCTGATCACTTCAGCATCGACAACACTGACATCCGCTATGCGCGTGATTTGACCTGGGGTGACCAGACGCTGGTGTGGGGGCTGACGCTTAACAACAATCCCACAGTGCAGGACGTCTGGAATACCACACCCGCCTGGGGTTACCCGTATATTTCCTCGGGTGTGGCACCGTCGCCCACGGCCGCCCCTTTGCTTGACGGAGCGCTGGGACAAAACGTAGCCGGCTTGGGAGCCTACGCTTGGCTCAACAATACCTGGTACGGTGAACTGACCGCATACCGTTCAAGCCAGCCAGGCATAGATCAGCCTTACAACAGCACCACTACCGAGGTAGTCTCGGGTTTAGCTCCTTACTGGCGCCTGGCCTGGGAGCATCCCTGGGCTACGGGCGACAGCCAGAGTGATCTGGAATTTGGCACCTTTGGTTTATCCGCGCACATGTATCCCGGCAACGGCAACCCGCTCTCCGGCCCGACGGACAATTATCAGGATGTGGGGCTGGACAGCCAATACCAATACATCACTAGCCACGACTCGCTGGCTGTGCATGCCACCTATATCCATGAGCACCAGGATCTGAACGCCAGTGTTGCCGATGGGCTGGCGGCGAATCCCAGCAATCATCTGGATTCCTGGAACATTAATGCCAGTTACTACTGGAATGAGACCTATGGCCCGACCATTGGCTACTTCAATACCACCGGCAGTGCCGATAACATACTATATGTACCCAATCCGGTAGATGGCAGTGCCACCGGTTCGCCCAATAGCAACGGCTGGATACTGCAGTGGACCTGGCTGCCGGCACTCAACGTCCAGATGACCGC
>Ga0307373_10013471_pt1 | contig 11425 bp, 11 predicted proteins | sample OX2MG_FD_202534 | JGI IMG/M metagenome (GOLD analysis project Ga0307373, IMG submission 202534) | Soil microbial communities from Risofladan, Vaasa, Finland - OX-2 | ecosystem: Environmental > Terrestrial > Soil > Coastal area > Acid sulfate soil | place: Finland: Risofladan, Vaasa | collected... | reverse complement strand
CCTCGATAACATGTCCCTCCAAACGCTTGCGAACATCTTGCCCGACACCGCAAATATTTGGTGGCGGCGGCCCGATGGTCCGCATAGCAGCGTCGTCGCTTCCCGCGATTACATTATTCATACTTCCTTCCGTGAATCGCTCCGCATTCTCGCGCTCACCTTCGGTCGCGATATTCGCCAGTGGCAATGGGGCCGGCTGCACACGCTGACGTTCCGGCATCCGTTCGATAAAGCCAGCAAGCTTATCGCCAGACTGGTCGATATTCCTGCCGGAGCCATGCCCGGCGGCCCGACGACCGTCCTGCAAGGCACCTACTACCTCTGGAATCCCTACGAAATGCAGATCGGCCCGTCGATGCGAATGGTCACTGATATGAAGGAGCCGGTTCTCTATGGCGTGCTGCCGACCGGCAATTCCGAAGCCATTTTCGGCGACCATTATAAGGATATGCTGCCGCTCTACCAAACCGGCGCGCTGGTGCGCGTCTCGCTCACCGAGCACAACCCGAATTGGAAGCGATTTGAACTACGGCCAAATTGACGTTCTTCCGAGTGAAATTCGCTAATTCTTATTGAAAACGGTGCTTTTTGTTTTTTGAATTGTCATTTAATGAAGAGGAAGCCAAAGCGCTTTCTAAAATAAAATGGTGCCCAAAAGTTCGGGCAAACGCATTTGTTTTTCATGAATAGACGCTTTCCGCCATCGAATTCGCCATTTTCGGTTGAATTTTCAATGAGCAATGCACCTTAATTCCATGAGAAATAGGTGCCCATAAATAACCCTTCTAACATACGCAATAAAAATGGCAAAGTCAAGTGATTGCGAAAGATTTTTTGAAATTTTTTCTCTACACCATTCTCCCCCCGCGGGCGAGCTGGAGCTTGCCCCTGCATGCCAGTCTACAAACACGCCAGTCACAATTTGTTTTACCTCTTGTAACTTTTGGCCATGTTCGCGTGTCGCTCTCCTAAAGGAATGGAATCAGCCGGATGATCTCGAAGCGGGAACGTATTTTTTGAGAATTGGAAGCGAATCGGCCACGGTGGAGATAGCTCATTAAATCAATGCGTAAACTCTATTTCGTAATTGCACTCGTTCTCATAGCCCGCTACGACCTTCGCGCGCAATGGGTACGTGATACCATAATAAGCCCGATGCGTGGGCTCTATTCAATGGTTACGCTGGAAGATACGCTCTATGTCTCCTCCGGTACAATCCTGCGTTCGACCGACGAAGGCAATACGTGGCAGAATTGGGATAATGGTCTTTTTCGGGGTTACGCGTATTGGCCATTCGTTGGAGACGGTCATTTTTTTCTTGCCACGGTCGCTGGTTTTGGCCCCCCCGAAGATACAAATTATGAGAAATTATTTCGCTCGACGGATGCGGGCGCAACGTGGTTCCAAGTCAATATTAAGAAATTCTACTTAGGAGCTAATGCATTAACAACTATTGGAAATACATTTTACACTCCTGGGTATTACTCTGGGCTTTTCCGCTCCATCGATAGCGGAGCAACGTGGGCCATTGCAACCGACAGCGTGAATAGCGGACTCCTTGCGGATTCCCACGTCAATTGCGTTCTCCAGTGGGATGGATTGACTTTCGCCGGCAGTGATACCGGCATTTTTATTACAATGGATAGTGGCGAGTCATGGCATCTCCGACCTTCGGCGGATACACTGCGGGAAATCCACTCACTGATTTCGCTCGGCCCGTATATTTTTGTCGCAGCCGGAGACAGCCTTTTTCGTTCCTCGGACTCTGGCCGAAGCTGGGTAAATATCGAGATTTTCCCTTATTTTGCGTTAATGTCAAATTTTTTACTTGGTAAAGCAGGCGGAAATTTACTTGTCTGCAATGGCTATCTCCCAGTTCTCTTTAGCTCACCCGACAATGGGTTTTCATGGCATTATGCAGGGCAAGGCTTGGATACCACGTATACTTCGGGAGCTTTTTATACATCGCAAAACTTTGTATATGTCGATAACATAGGAGAATATCTCTATCGCCGCCCACGATCGGATTTCGATCAATCGGGCGTTGCTTCGAGCAGTATTTCCAATGCTATTTCGATTTCTATTTTTCCTAATCCCGCGAGGGATGCGCTGCAAGTTCTCGGCGGCCCATCAGGCACTGCGCGGCTCTTCGATCTTCTGGGCCGCGAGCGCGCCGAAGCCCGCGACGATGGCGCAAGTGTTACGCTGGATATATCGCATATAGAAGCCGGCCCGTATTTCCTCCGGGTTGGCACTCAATCGGCGAAGGTGGAAATCGCGCACTGAAGCGCAAGCGGGACTTCCCAATTGGCTATGCTTCAGCGAATCACAGCCGATTTTCCCACTGATCCTCCTTACGCGAGGCGTGATAGATGGAGAGGATGCGAACATGATCGCGTTCGATTCGGTAAAAAATGGAGAATGGAAATTTCAATAGATTTTTTACTCGTACCTCTTCATCATAGATCGGGTATCTTGCCGGGAATTCCGCAATCTCCTCGATTGCCGCGTCGATTATTTCGATGAAATCGAGCGCCGCTTGAGGGCTCTCTTCGAGATAGAAGAGTGCGGACTCGGCGTACTCCTCTTCCGCTGCGGAGGTAAGCCGGTACTTCACCGGCGAACTAACGCACGTACACGCGCAAGTGCCTCGGGACCATCAACCAATTTCATTTCACCGCGCTCGACAGCGTCGTTGCGCTTCTTTGCTTCCCGGAATCCAGCATCCAGATCGTTACGCGACAAATTATCCTCGATCGCATCCGCAAGACGCCGCTGGCTCTCTTGATCGAGAGACAAAGCATCCTCAATAAGTTCATCTACATTTCTATCCATGAATTTTTCAACCAATTTGAAGCTACGTAAGTGCCCAATTCCCGCTCAAAAGCGGGAATGATAGTATGCCGTTACACTAACTTGCGGAGATCGTTGTTGAGCGGTAAATGCCCGTACTCACCGCACTCGATCTCAGCAAGGATTTCCGCAATAAGCCGCTCTTTTCGAACGTCACGTTCGGCATCGAGTGGCAGGATCGCATTGGCCTTATCGGCGTCAATGGCTCCGGTAAGACCACGCTCATGCGTATTCTGGCGGGGGAGCTTGCTTCGGATTCCGGCGAGATCGTCGTCGCCGATGGCGCGCAGATCGGGTATCTGCCGCAGCATCCCACGTTTGACGCGCAGCTTTCCGTCCTCGACGCGCTCTTTTCGAAGAGCAACGCAACCGTGCAGCTTATCCACGATTACGAGGCCGCCTGCGCCGCGCTTGCGCACGATCACGAGAACAAACGGCTTCTCACGCTGATGACGGACCTCTCGCATCAACTCGATGCCGCTGGCGCTTGGGAACTGGAATCGAATGCGAAGTCAATTTTAGCGCAGCTTGGCATCGAGGATACCGAGCAGTTGGTCGGCACGCTCTCCGGTGGTCAGCGAAAGCGCGTCGCGCTGGCGCACGCGCTCATCACTCGGCCCGATCTCCTCATTCTCGATGAACCGACGAATCATCTCGACGCCGAGACGATCCAGTGGCTCGAAGATTATCTCGAGCGATATTCCGGCGCGCTGTTTCTCGTCACGCACGACCGCTATTTTCTCGACCGGGTTACAAACCGGATCGTCGAGATCGATCGCGGAACGACGGAGACGTTCTCTGGTAACTATTCGTATTATTTAGAGAAAAAAGCCGATCAGGAAGCGCGTCGAGATGCGGAGCATCAGAAGCTAAAGCAGCTGATGAAGCAGGAGCTTGCCTGGCTGCGCCGCGGCGCGAAAGCGCGATCGACCAAGCAGAAAGCCCGCGTGGACCGGGCGCAGGAAATGCTTTCCGCGCCGCGTGAAGGGCCAAAGAAGGAAATCGAGATCGGTGCGGTGGGCCGGCGGCTCGGAACGAAAGTGATCGAGTTCGAGAAGGTATCCAAACGGTACGACGATCTAGTGCTGGTCAAAGATTTCACTTACATCGTTCAGCGCACCGACCGGCTGGGCATCATCGGCGCGAATGGCACGGGGAAGACAACGCTCCTCGATATGATCGTGGGCCGCACGAAACCGGATAGCGGGTATATTAGTCTTGGGCCAACGGTGTCGATCGGTTATTTCGATCAGGAAAATCGGAGGATGAACGAAGATCAGCGGCTGATCGAATATATAAAAGAGGCCGGCGAAAATCTCAAGACCCCGGATGGCTCGACGATCAGCGCCAGCCAGATGGCCGAGCGATTTCTCTTTCCGCCTGCGATGCAGTTTGCGCCGATCTCGAAACTTTCCGGCGGCGAGCGTCGCCGGCTGTATCTTCTTCGCCTATTGATGGAAGCCCCGAACGTTCTCCTGCTCGATGAGCCGACGAACGATCTCGATATCCCCACGCTCGTCGCCCTCGAAGAGTATCTCGATACCTTTGCCGGCTGTGTGATTGCTGTGAGCCACGACCGCTATTTTCTCGATCGTGTCGTCGATCGCGTTTTTAGGTTCGAAGGGGATGGGCGCATCCGGGAATACCCCGGCAATTACAGCGCATTTTTGGAAATCAGAGATCAAGAGGAGAAGCAACGGCAAATGATTGAAATGCAAGCGAAGAAGCCGAAGCCCGCGCAAACTCCGAGCATCCAACCCGTTGCAAAATCTCGAAAGCTTTCTTTCAAAGAGAAACAGGAGTTAGAGCGATTAGAGAAAGAAATTGCACAAGACGAATCGCGCAAGAAAGAAATTGAATTGGCGTTGAATACGCCGGAAGCTGACTATAAGATTACATCCGCGCTCATCGCGGAGCTGGCGGAGTTGAACGGCAGGATGGATCGGGCATTGGTGAGATGGACAGAATTGGCGGAGGTGTGAGTGAGGCTATTCCTCGCTGAAATAATCCAAATCTACCCGCTTAATTACATACCGCTGCGCCTCGGCAACGCCGACATTGTGCTCGATCATCAATCGCGCAAGCTCTTCGCCATCGATGAGGACGATTTTCTTGTCGATTTTAGTAACGTACTCCACGGCATCCTTCGAAAAACTCGATGTTGTAATGAGCACTCCTTTGCGAGCACGCACGCCATCCAGACTTCCGGCAAATTCCCGCACGGTAGCAGGGCCTACAGTTGCTTCCCACCGCTTCGCTTGAATGTAGATCGCATCGAGTCCAAGTTTATCTTCTTTAATAATTCCATCGATGCCGCCATCGCCGCTACGGCCTACTCTGGTACTTGCTTCGACTCGTGAGCCGCCGTAGCCCATCGCAACAAGCAGATCGAGAACGAGTTGTTCGAAAAAGGCGGGGGAAGATGAACGGATTTTTTCGAGGAGTTCGTCGGCGAGAGCTGAGTCAAGGCTTTGAAATGAGCTATCAATAATTTCTTGCGGGGTTTGGGTTGAGTGCTCCTCCCGAATAACCTCCTCAGCCACCGCTCGTTTCTTACGCCAAGCTTGATATTCCGGAAATTGTTTTAGCAATTTCAAATCCACGCGAGATGGTCCCGTGGCCAACACTTCATTTCCTCGGTCCGTGATATTATAAATGCCGCGAGAAATGGGTTCAATTAACTTCGCTTGCTTGAAATGGGCAATCGCCCATGCGATTCGATTCCGAAACCGGTACGCACGAGAACTTGGAATAAGCTCTTGCCGCTGAGCATCAGTAACTTTGAAAATATCGGCAAGATAATCCTCGGCCTCGGCGGTATTATGCGGCTTTCCATCTCCCATGAATTGGAGATAGGGAAGCATGAGGGTTTGGAAATCGGGTATCGGCATGTATTGAAAAATAAATAATAAGTCAGTGCTTGAAATCTCTTTTCTTCCAACGATTGGGCTTTCTGGAATTGTGATAAATTGCGAGGGCATACACGTCTTGGCCCCGAATTCGGTAAAAAATAGAATAGCCAAATTTCGCAATTACTTTTACACGATAGTGCTTCGCATACCGTGGATAACGATGAGGGTATGCTTCAATTTCTCGCAATCCCTTTTCGATTTCATCAATGAATTCCTCCGAGGCCGAAAAATTATCTTCAGCGATAAATTCGGCAGCCTCGATGAACTCCCGCTCCGCCTCTTCTTGAAGATGAAGCATTAATGGGCTATTCTGCGGCGAGCGTTGGTAACGGCTTCATCGATGGAGACGGTTTTTGCCTCTCCTGTTTCAATGGATTTCCACCTTCGTTCCAATTCATCGAGCTTCTCATCGAGAAACTCATGCTCCTGCTCGATGCTGGCAGCAAGCGTATCCATCAAAGCTGCGCGGCTCTCGGTATCGAGTGCGAGGGCCTCTTCGGTAATGCTTCGAAGGTCTCTATCCATACTAATTCTAACTTAATTTGCACAAGCTGAGTGCCCCAGAAAATCCCATTCTGATTCACACTTCCGCCAAATATTGATGTAAAACGAACCGCCTTCGCGCCTTTGCCAACTGTGCTTAGTTTCTCATTCTGAAAATGAGGCGAAGAAAAACCGGACTCGGTCGATCACAAAATGAAGAGCTTCGAACTAACCACGCCGTTCTAAAGTTATACGCCTCGCTTAGTTATAGATTTTCCCGACGCAGCACTCAGAACTAAGCACGTAGCACTTTTTCGGGGCGTGGCTCAGCCTGGTAGAGCACCTGGTTCGGGACCAGGGGGTCGGAGGTTCAAATCCTCTCGCCCCGACACATGTAGCGCAAACTTTAGTTTGCGACCTATCGCAAACTAAAGTTCGCGCTTCACTTATTTCACTATCTGTCTATCTGGATTCAGTTCGTCCATCTCCGAGGGGCCCGGCTGCTCTGGCTGATCGAGTTTTGCGCCGAGACGTTTTCCGTATTGGTCATACCAATTGTTTACCGCCGCGTAGTTCTGGATGTGGACTTGCTCATCATAGGTATATTCCAGATCCGCTTCATTGATAAATTCATCGTCGAGCACGCGCAAGAGCAGCGCGCGAGATCGATAGACTTTCCAGCCATCCTTCAAAATCGTGGGTCGTGGTTCCTGGAAGGAGACCAGCCAGTCGGCGCCGAGCTTGCGGGCATACTTCTCGACCATCGGCACCACATCGTCCGCATTCTCGGCTTGCACGCTGATGGTTCCGATGACGATCGCGCTTCGCGGCATGATCGAGTCCGGCATCGGCTCGTGATAAATAAGCGGCATGGTATCGTTGATAGAGGGCACCGCGAACGGCGTTGCGGATAGCACTATGACGGAGTCATACTTACCCGATTTCAAAACCTGCCGGTTGAGATGCTCGGAAATAAAATATTGCGCATGGCTCACCGCCGGCAATGCGAAAACCGCCACCGTGAGCATAGGTAAAAAAAGCCTGATTTTCTTAAAGTTTACTTTCATTTTTCTAAGCCTTGCCATCTAATCTAACCACATGCAATTCAATAGCTTACGGTTTGTTCCTTCATCCATATTATTAAAGCCCTGTGAACGCCTACTCATGCGAGGTGAGGAATTGTCCCCTTTGGTATTCACCATCATGTGTTAGGTCAAGTTGCGGGCCAGATGAGGTTGCGGATTTCCCCACTTCATTACCTGAAGTTCCCACTTGTTAATGGGTAAATCCCTTCGTATGAATGCTTAGAGCTATTTGGGCACTTCTTATAGCTCGAATTCGTTCACCGCGTCCCCCGGAAGAATATAGCGAAAATATCGCTATTTGCGAGGGGATTTACAATTCACCAGCATTCCATGCACAGGGCGGCGCGGAGGGCTGATTTTTCAACTATTCCAAAGCCCGGAAAATGAATCTATTACATGACTGAATCCACTACCACTCCATCATCGCTCGCAGTGGCGGACACTGCAACAGATACCGCTTCCACGGATACCGCAACTCTCGAAGCAATTCATCCCGAACCGGCCACCCGCGATGCCGAAGTAATCGAGCATAATTCCCTGACGGGCCAGCCGGCCATCCCGGACGGCACCACCACCGGCGCAGTCCCCGAACGTATGACGGATGCAAATCCGAATACTATTCCTTCCACGGGATCCGTCGAAGTGAAAGACCGTCGAAACGGGCGCGCAAAAACGATCTCATCGAAGCGTTCAAACTTTACGATCATCGAACCGCACACCAAATTAGGGGGCGGATATACCGCGGAAGAGCGCGCGGAACTGGATAAATTATATGGAGCGTCCCTTGCGACGCTTGCCGATGGCGAGATTGTCAAGGGACGCATCGTCAACATGACGGATAGCGAAATAACGGTCGATATTGGGTTCAAGTCGGAAGGCGTTATCTCGCGCAGTGAATTTAGCCAGACGCCGGACGTACAATTAGGCGATGAAGTCGAAGTGTTTCTCGAATCGATCGAGGATCGTGAAGGCCGATTAGTTCTCAGCCGCAAGCGCGCCGAGTTTACTCGTACCTGGCAGCGCATCGTCGAGGCGCAGAAATCGGGCGAGGTATTGGTCGCGAAATGTATGCGCCGCATCAAGGGCGGAATGGTCGTCGATATTATTGGAGTCGAAGGCTTCCTTCCCGGCAGCCAGATCGATGTCAAGCCTGTTCGCGATTTCGATGCGTTTCTGGGCAAGACGCTCGATGTCCGAATTGTCAAAATCAATTACCCGAACGAGAATGTCGTTGTAAGTCACAAAGTATTGCTCGAAGAGCACCTGCTCGATCAGCGCAAGGAGATTGTCGGGGCCGCATCACACACCCGAGCGAAGTTATCAAGCTCGATCAGGTCGTTACGGTCGTCGTGTTGGATTACGACGAGGGCAAAAAGCGCATTTCGCTCGGCATGAAGCAGCTTACGCCGCACCCGTGGACGGACATCGAACAGCGCTATCAGGTCGGACAGCGCGTGAAAGGAAAGGTCGTTTCACTTACCGATTACGGCGCGTTTATCGAACTCGAAAAAGGCATCGAGGGGCTTATCCATGTCAGCGAAATGTCGTGGATTCAGCATATTAAGCATCCCTCCCAGATCATGCAAATGGGACAGGAGATCGAATCGGTCATCCTCAATATCGATCAGGATCAGAAAAAGATTTCGCTGGGACTCAAACAGCTCGAGCCCGATCCGTGGACGCTCTTCCTCGAAAAATATCCGATGGGATCGAAACACCGTGGCATCGTGCGCAACCTCACCGCCTTTGGCGCGTTTGTCGAACTCGAACCGGGCGTCGATGGCCTCGTTCACATCAGCGATCTTTCGTGGACGAAGAAAGTCCAGCATCCGGGTGAAGTCCTGAAGAAAGGCGAAGAAATCGACGTGATGATCTTAGGGATCGATCTCGATAATCGCCGCATCTCGCTCGGCCACAAACAAGTGCTCGATAATCCGTGGGATAATCTCGAAACGATGTATGGCGAAGGGATGGACACCGAAGGCAAGATCGTCCGTATCATTGACAAGGGCGTGATCGTCGAATTGCCGATGGGCGTCGATGGCTTTGTGCCGATCTCGCAACTTGCGTTTTTCCCGGTAAAGAATATTCGCGATTCGTTCCATATCGATGAGGCGCTGAATCTGCGCGTGATCGAGTTCGACTCGGAGAACAAGAAGGTCGTGCTTTCCGCGACCGAGTGGCTCAAATCGCAGGATCGCTCCGCGCTCGAAGAATTCAACGCGAAGCATCCGATTCCCAAAGAGACGCTCGAAGAAATGGCAAAGGGTCGCCAGCAAGGCGAAGACCGCCCCGCTGGCGAGCGCCGCGGACAGCGCAGCGGACGCGCGCGAAAGAAACCCGCGCCGGCCGCCGCAACGAATGGCGAATCATCGAGTGCGAACGGAATCGATCTCGCCGAACTCGCCAAGCAAGCTCCCAGCCCGAAGGAGCTTGGGCACTTCGATCTCCCTGAAGAGATGCTGGAACCCGCGCCTCCCGCGCCGGGAGAGATTCCAGCTCCGGGCGATGAGGAATGATCGGGCCGTGATGAATTAAGAATGATGAAAGCGGCGGCGATCGAAAGGTTACCGCCGCTTTTGTGTTTTAGGGATTAATTTTTGACCTTGCGTCGACTAAATGTGCTATTTTTGTAGCATGAAAAAGATCATATTTATTCTATTAGTCATCTTCGGCACTTCTAACCGATCGTTTGGCCAATGTGATTATGTTATCCAGGCAACCACATACTCCTATGGGGATTCAGTGATAGTGGGCGACACCCGCTTGATTGCTAATCACTATTTTATCCAAGTACCCTACTATTATGGAACACCGGGCGATTCCTTATACATCCCTGACATATGCACTTCTTATAACTTATCCGTGTCCAATCCAGCCTTCCTAGTCCCCGGCGTGTCCCCATTTATGGGTTATGAAGTTTATTTCTCTCCTCAGAAGGTCGGGCCGGATTCCGCATTAACGACGATACAATGGCAGTGTGGCTCCGCAGGCGACCCGTGCTCTATTGTGGAGGAATACGGATACGGCCTAAGCGATTCGTTCCCGAAAGTCCGACCTCAAGGCTGGGATATCAACATGGTTCCCGATTCGCTTGGTAAAGTTTGGACTAATCATTCGATTCCAACTTTCGATAATCCGATTTCAGATACCACCACATTTTCCGACTTCAAGGCTGCTCCAACGAACGGAGCATCATGCTCCCTTCAGGTTTTCGATAGCACTACACCTATCACGCAATACCTTGCTCATCCCTTCGTCCGAAAGCATCCGCTAAATCTCGTCTTCTCTTCTTCAAATTACCAGAGCTTTGGTGAGGTCATCTTCTCGACTCGGATGCAGCATGGGATTGTCGATTCGCTCATTAGTTATACTTTGCTGGTGAACTGGCAAGCACCATCGAGCGTCTCCAATTCAAACCGCAATGAGATTAGTTACTCTTTGCCCAATCCCTTCACCAATCATATTTCCATCGGCTTTACTTTAGCTAAAGCGGGAGATGTAAAAGCAGCTCTATTCGATGTCCCCGGTCGCGAAATACGAAGTGAAGAGAAGGAATTCGATGCAGGCACACGAGAAATTACATTCGATACACGCAATCTCCCGGCGGGAAGTTATTTCTATGTCCTCCACGGCTCGGAGTGGAACCGGAGCGGGAAATTAGTGAAAATGCCATAGTGTAACTTTTGGACGTTTGAAGTGTTATTAAGTATAGCTCATGATAATTTTTATGAGCTTCCAAAAAGTCGATATGAAAAAATTGATTGTGGTTTTTACCTGCGCGGCTTCTTTCGCCGCGTGCCGTTCTTCGAACGGTCCCGGCACGGGCGCGCCTGCCGTCATGCCGAATTCGGGAAATGAGTACACGTATCAGGTTGATGCTCCGCAAGTACAACTGCAAGAGTACATGACGATTACGAATGTATCGAATAATTCTTTCACGGCAATACGTCGATCGGATACGGTGAATGCTTTCTCGACGAGCGACTCGGAGCGGTATGCCTTACTTGCCTCCGGCGATCTCTGGCCAATCGTTTCAGATTGCTGCTGCGATTCCACTCCGCTTCCGATTGCGAGCCACCGATCGTTCGA
>Ga0307373_10013470_pt1 | contig 11425 bp, 5 predicted proteins | sample OX2MG_FD_202534 | JGI IMG/M metagenome (GOLD analysis project Ga0307373, IMG submission 202534) | Soil microbial communities from Risofladan, Vaasa, Finland - OX-2 | ecosystem: Environmental > Terrestrial > Soil > Coastal area > Acid sulfate soil | place: Finland: Risofladan, Vaasa | collected... | reverse complement strand
AGATGAACACATCAACAGGAAACGTAGGCTATACGCCGCCAATGAATTCTGTTGGAGAACTCAAGCTCGTCACAAATAACTTTTCGGCCCAGTACGGAATGTCAGGAGCGGGAATTGTGACGATGAGCACCAAATATGGAACAAATACATTCCATGGCAGCGCATACGAATACATGCAAAACACGATCTTTAAGGCCAATGGGTGGTATCCGAACCATGTTGGCCAGCCCAGGACACCTCTCCACTATAACGAATACGGATTTACCTTGGGTGGACCCGTATTGTTCCCCAGACTATATAATGGGCGAAATAAAACGTTTTTCTTCGTGAATTTCCAGTGGAATCCGACAACCACCCCGGACCCGATCTCAGCTTCCATCCCGACGGCAGCAATGCGTACGGGAGACTTTTCCGGTCTTGTAGATGAAAACGGAAAAAAAATCACAATTTACGATCCAGACACCACCCAACTGGTGCCTGGGACAAAGAATACGTGGACCAGAAGCCCATTTCCAGGCAATATTATTCCACCCGGCAGGATCAACCCCATTGCGCTGAAGGTTCTGAATTACTATCCGCTGCCGAATTCTCCTGGCACGGAAGGCATCTATAACAATTATCAAGCGACCCCATCGCGGACAACCAAAGCTGATAATTTCCTGATTCGCGTGGACCAAAACTTCGGGACGAATAATAAAGCATTTATTTTTATAGGACGGAGTGCGTCGACTGCAATAACACCGTTAGTCAATATCGCTTTTCCGCAGACAGGAACAAATGGCAATCCGGGTGAGGTCAAGAACAATCCCTGGACGGGAGCCATTAGCGATACATGGACGATAACTCCCAATTTGCTCGCAGAATTTCGGGGAAACTTCTCTCGAGCGCTTTTCCAAACCATAATTCCAAGTCAGGGATTCGACGTAACTACCCTCGGCTTGCCCACTTCTTTTGGGAAACAGGTGGAAGTCCCATCGTTCCCCCAATTTTCGATCACAGATGCAGCGGGCCTTGGCCTCAACAATTCCGCTGTAGATAACGACGCGGAAGGCAGCAATCAAGGACAAGCGCACATAACATGGGTGAAAGGTCCGCATACGATCGAGACTGGATTCGAATACAGATTTGCCTACTTTAACGAGTATCGGCCCCTCAATCCAGCCGGAAGTTTCACCTTCGGCAGGAACTATACGCAAGGTCCGAATCCTGTTGTCGCCAGTGAGGATGCAGGATGGGGCCTTGCCAGTCTTCTTCTGGGCATTCCGGGAGGCGGTGATATCACCCAGGATCAATCGGCCACATTTTCGCAGAAAAATGTGGATGCTTATATCAATGACGACTATAAGGCGACGTCCACATTTACGCTCAATCTAGGTATTCGTTATGACGGGCTGACTGGTTGGACAGACCGCCATAACCAATTGACGTGGTTTAATCCGGTGGCGCCGGACCCGATTACAGGCGGCCCGGGAAGGGTCGAGTTTGCCGCGCAGAATGGAAACCCGCGAGACCTGAATTCAACGTCCAACTATTTCAGCCCGCGTCTTGGATTTGCCTATCAAATCGGGACGAAAACAGTGATTCGCGGCGGATATGGCATGAATGCTGACACCGGCAGTGATTTTGCGATCGGCAATAGCGGCTATCAAGTAAGGACAAATCTCTTTCTAGGCCCCCCTTCTCCGGCTCCCGATACCCCGCCGCCGGGTGGCTCCATTTCCAACCCCTACGTGTCGGGCTATCTGCCCTACCCCGGTACACCGAGCTCATTGGTTGGCAGCGGGCTGACCGATCCACTGAGGACCAGCGTAATTCCGACCATGCAGGATTACAACCTGAGCGTGCAACGTGCGATTAGCAGCGGCACAGTTGTCACCGCAGCCTACGCGGGGTCGCGCGGCGAGCATTTGTGGAATAATAACGCACTGAACGTTGCCCCGATCGGAGATCTAAGCTTAGGCTCTCAACTCACTCAGCAGGTGAAAAATCCCTATGCCGGCCTTGTGCCTGGTGTCCTGGGTGCCCCGACCATCGCGCAGGCGAATCTGCTTGTGCCCTTTCCTCAGTACGACGGAATAACGTGGAGTAAAGCCCCAGTCGGCGATTCCTACTATAACGCTCTCACATTGCAATTGCAGCATCAAGACAAGCATGGATTGTTTCTGCAAGTTGCCTATACTCTCAGCAAAGCGATTACCGACATACCGGAGCGCTTTGCCGGACGGGCGACTACGATCGTCGACCCAAGCGATTTGGGTCTCAGTCGTGGCTTAGCGGACTATGACCGTACCCAATACGCAGTTGTCAACTATATATATCAACTTCCCTTTGGTCCAGGCCAAAAGTTTCTCCAGCATGGTATTGCCTCTAATCTCCTGGGCAATTGGCAGTTGGCCGGAGTTACAACATACGGTTCAGGCATCCCCGTCATCATTAACGGGCCAAACAGTACTCATCTTCCAGGTATTAGCGCGCTAGCTGACAGATTGCACGATCCCCATCTGAAAAACGGCGCACAGAATCCGCAGGAATGGTTCGATACGACTGCATACGCCCCCGCCGCCCCATTTACGACTGGAACTGGAAACCGCGTTGAGCCAGACCTTCGTGGACCGGCCTACGGAAATTGGGACATGAGTTTGGATCGCAAGCAGAAGTTTCCCCATGACGTAATTCTCGAATTGCGGCTGGAAGCCTTCAATGCCTTTAACAATAGAAATCTGGGACCGCCAAATGGCAATGTGACAAACGGTCTCTTCGGTCAGATTACGAGCAGCGGCCAAGCGCGCACGCTTCAGATAGGCGCTGTCCTGACATTCTAACTGAGGCATATGAGGAAGTTTAAGGGCGCAAGAGAAACGCGCCGGCGAGGAGGAACTTAGCTTTCTCCGAGAGCAAATACTAAAGCATCGTGTGGAGGAGTAAAAATGAATAGACGTCACTTTATTGCTTCTGTTACAGCTGCCTTAGTTTCCGGTCGACAGCAGTTGTCAGGCTTGGCAGCTGCCATTTCCGCGATCCCACGGCGACCAAATCTGCTGTTTATCATTTCCGACCAGTTTCGGGGGGACTGTATGAGTTGCGCAGGTAACTCCCTGCTTCCCACGCCAAATCTCGATCGTCTCGCCCGCGAAGGCGTCCGATTTACGGACTCGAATTGTTCCTACCCGGTTTGTGTGCCATCAAGGACCGAGATCCTGACCGGTTGGAGTTCGGCGAGCACCCACGTTTACGGAAATGAGGCAGCCAAGGACATGGTCAATGATCCGGGGCCTAGCTTCGATAACCTTCTGCACGACCGTGGTTACATGTCACGGTATTACGGCAAATGGCATGCCCCTTATAAGATGACGCAGACCTACGACAACAAGGTCGCCCCTATACCTAACTTGCCTGGCATCCCCAACGAGCATAGAGACTTCATGGCCTTTCTCGACCAGCATGTGCCGCGTCGGGCTCCGCGCAAGGGTGAACTGATTAATCTAGACTACAACCGTCCGTACCGACCATATCCCGTCGATACCTTTTACGCGCAAGCGCAGCAGGGAAAAATATTGGGTGGACGGATAAAAAAGCGTTCGCAGCAAGGTGTCATTGGCGTTGTAGATGTGCCGGCCCAGTTCAGCATGGCGGCGTTTCCCGTCGATAGCACGCTGCCGGCGCTGGATGAGATGAAAGAGGGACCCTTCAGCTTGACGTGTTCCATCGGCCCGCCCCACCCCCCGTTCCTGGCTGTAGAGCCTTACGCCGATATGTTTCCGTTCGCGAACATGCCGCTGCCGAAGAACCTGACTCCCGCGGGGCGTTGGTCGCCTTACCGGTTGCGCGCCGAGACCATGGCGCACTACCACAACGCCGATTACGTCCGGCAGTTCACTTCCGCTTACTACGCCATGGTGAAAGACGTAGACCATCAGATCGGACGCATCCTCGACAAACTTGACGAACTGAAGCTGACACAGAACACCTTGGTCATCTTTACCGCCGATCACGGGGAGATGCTCGGCGCCCATGGGTTAGTCTCGAAGATGGCTTTCTACCAGGAGGCCGTTCGCGTGCCGTTGCTGATGCGGATGCCCGGCGTGATCACTCCCGGCTCGGTGGTGAACCAGCCGGTGTGCGGGCGAGATCTCTTCGCAACCATCCTGGACTACCTGGGGACCAAAGCGCCGGAACGAGATGGCTATTCTCTGCGTCCCTTGATCGAGGGCAGCGGTCCGGCCGGCCCTGACTACCGTGTCTCGGAATGGGCTACTGACCCCGCGACGCACTCCAACGTTCCAAACTACATGGTGAGGACGCCGGACTGGAAGCTGATGATGGCAAGTTCCCCCGACTCCCGTGCTATGGATGCGCTTTTTGACATGAAGAATGATCCTTATGAAATGCACAATCTGCTGGGTCCCCCAGACGACCGCACGAAATATGCTGGCAGAGCAGATGAGATGAAACAGCGTCTGATTACGTGGCTGGAACGCGTGCATTCACCGGCGACGGCAGGTGTGAAGGCTAGAAAACTTGCCTGACATTTAGCGGAACTAATTGAAGCATGGAGCCAGCGGCAAAGTGTGCGGGTGCGATACGCAGGGCTGGAAACGAGCCTGTGCGTTGTCCGGTGAAATTCCAGGGATGGTGGGGGGCGATGGCCGATCAAGGGCTTCGACGACGCGAAACAGATCGGTTATGACAGCAGGACTGATCATGAGAAGAAAAATCAGCAGGCGCGAATTTAGCAAGCAGATTTCCTTGGGCGCGGCGGGGGCGATGGGGTTCGCGGCCCTTGGAAGCCTAGGCGTGAGCGGGGTGGCGCAAGGCATCTCGAAACAGGGAGTCGGTCGCGAGGCACGCAACGATAGACCGAACATCCTTTTACTTTTTGCCGATCAGCACAATGCGAACGTCCTCGGATGTTACGGAAATCCGATTGTCAAGACGCCCAATCTAGACCGGCTAGCCGTACGCGGGATGCGGTTCAATCGCCATTACTGTGCTGATGCTATATGCGTTGCCTCTCGCACCGCGATGATGACTGGACTTTACCCACGAACCACTGGCGTTTTAACGAACGGCGATAATCCTGTGCATCCCGATCGATACCCGGTGTTACAACAGATGCTCCAGCAAGCAGGTTATCGCACTGGTTCGTTTGGTAAGCGGCATCTGGCAGACGGGCTGCGATTGGGATGGGATGAATCGGCGACGACTATCAACCCCAAACAAGATCCATCGCAGGAAAATTACTGGGAATGGCTGAAGCAGGACCACCCGAAGCAATGGCAGGCCCATCTGCGCGATTGGGATCCGCATTTTGAGGGAGGAGCGTTCCATGCCGACCTGATGTGTCAGATATCAAGGGTAGATGATCGCTATCGGGCAGGTGAATACGTCGCCGAGAAGACGCGGGGATTCTTGCGCCAGGCGAAACAGGACGGCAAGCCATTCTTTTGCTGGTCGAGTATTCTGCACCCGCATCAACCTTACACACCGACCCAACGATGGGCTGAGTTGTATCCGATCAAAGATATGCCGCTTCCGCCAAATGTGTACCAACCAGTCGATGAGTTACCGCCGCTGCTACATAATTGGCGTAGACGTATGAAACCGCCGTGGGATTGCGGCAAGGCCGCTGAACACCCTGAAATCTATCAGCGCTACATCGCGTATTACTATGCTTTGGTCAGTGAGACCGATCATTACATGGGGGAAATTTTAGATGAGCTCGAACGGCTCGGGCTGGATGAAAACACAGTTGTCATTTACTCCTCGGACCATGGGGATTTTGTGGCGCATCACGGCATGGTAGAAAAATGCGCCTTGGGACACAATGTGTACGAGGACACTCTGCGCGTGCCTTTCATAGTTTCATGGCCAAAGCAATTTCAGCAGCGAACGATGTGCGACAGTTTGTCGACCCACCTCGATTTCTTGCCGACTATCATGGAACTCACTGGCGCCAAACGAGATGGAAATGCCCCGCCGTTGCCAGGACAATCACTCGTTCGGACCGTGGATGAAGGGAAACCCACGAGCCGAGACTGCGTATTCTCCGAAAACTGGTCGCAGGTATCTGCTATCGGTGAGCGATATAAACTTGGTCACTGGATCGATCCAACGGCTTCCAGAAAACAATGGGACTACCGTTTGTTCGGTGACATGATGTTTAATCGTCAGACGGATCCACTGGAAGTGAAGAACCTCTACGGTCAGAAATCGCAGCAAACGGAGCAAAAACATCTGCGGGATCAATTGGCAAATTGGGAGGAGCATACCTCGGCAACGGGGAAAAATGAGCTGGTCGCTCAACGGCGATCATCGAGTGCTGCCGGTGGCATGAGTCGTCGGTCGAAGAGGTTCTTATAGAGATGTACTTGGCCGAGGTCAGCGTTCGCCGCGGAAGACATCACACATGGCGTCTTGCCCACGCCGGTGGCCAGCGCAACGAGACGATTCATTTCCTGGAGGAGTATACGAAGGCAAATCAACCTTTCCTGCTCGTTTCTTCACTTCTAAAGTCGCATGACCCATTTATGCCGGCCAAACGTTTTGCTGAGATGTTTGAAGCCGACAAGATGGAGCTATCGAAGACGTGGGGCGAAACGAATCTGGAAAGTTTGCCGCGTCCAGTGCCAAAATGGATCGAGAAGCCTCCTTTCACACCTGAGTTAGCCCATGCTTCCGCAGCACGCGAGCGCACGGCATGTTACTACGGTAGTCTGGCCCAGTCGGATGACTGTGTAGGACAGATATTGGCCGCACTAACGCGGCTCGGTCCGGATCGAAACACGATCGTGGTGTACACGTCAGACCATGGTGAGATGCTCGGCGACCTAGGGCTGTGGAACAAGTTTCAATTCTATGAGGGATCATGCGGTGTGCCGCTGATGTTCCGTATTCATGGCGACTCACCTGGCGTTTGCTCGCAGCCGGTGAGTCAGATCTCTCTCAAGGCCACGCTCGGAGAATTGTGCGGGGTGCCTACTACCTCTAGTGATGGAGAGAGCATTGCTTACCCTGGTGGAGGAACCTGAATCCCAGAAGATGTACGGGCCGGTCTATGCGGAGTATGACCTGGGCACAAAAGGCGCAAAGTATATGGTGCTCGACGGTGGATACAAATACACGTTTTGGGTTCATTACATCGATGAGTCATATAACCTGCGCGAGGATCGGAAGAAATGCGCAATCTGGCGCAGACAGCCGAGTACGCGAAGCTGTGGAGAGACTCAAGCGGCAATTATTTGCATGGCACCCTCCCGCCGAACTCGACCGGGTATAGGTCATTCATTTGACGCTGCTGAAAGACAGCATGGGGCATCGTTGCTTTCCTGAAGCCGCAGGTTGTTGCGCCCCTGTTGCTAAAGGTATTCCTACGCCGTGACTTGCTGGGAAGGGAAATTAGGAGCTGTCAAAGAATATGGCGATATTTTCGAGAAGGACGTTTTTGGGTCAGGCATCAGCTGCTTCGTTTTGTGTATTGAGTGATGTTTCACACGCGAGTCCTGCTGAACATTTGTTGCTTGAAGGGGCTCCCGCTTCGGTTCTTCCTGTTAGTTTCCCCGGACAGTGGGTCGCATTCGGACGTTTAGCCATACAACGGCTGGGCGATGCTGTGATCCTTCAAGACGGCTTCGCCATTGCCAATGAAAGCTGGGAGGATAGCGAGTTTTGTTTCCGTGCCATGGCTCCGCGAGGCACGGAGCAGGTGCAGATATGGGCGGGGATACGGTGCCGCGACAGAGATAGCCGTTATGTCTTTGCCTTTCGAGGTGGAAATAACGATGATGTCTACCTTGCGCGCTACGCACCGGATGGAGGAATCAAATTTCTCGGCGTAGCTCCCCTGGGTTTTCATCCGGAACCGGAGACATGGTATACGCTGCGGGCAGTCGCGCGGAAGAACAGGTTTCAACTATATCTAAACAACGAAACACTGCCACGGATCAACGTGGCAGACGAAGGCGTGCTGTGGAGCGTAGGGAGTGTGTCGCTGGGCGGTGGCTGGCTGGCGGTTAAATTCCGCGATGTAGAAGCGCGTGCCCTAACAAAGGCGGATGCTGCGGCCTTTGATGCGGTGGGTGATCGCGTCTGGCAGCCAGCCGGTTTTGACCATGAACTGCGGCGCGCACAGCAACGGGCCGCATACCGCGCAGTGAACATCGGTGCATTCGACCTGCCGCGAAGCGAAACTTCGCTCGATGGCAAATGGCTGTTCCTACCCGACGATGAATTGAGCGCAGGCGCGGTCCCGCAAGCGGCAAACTACGATGACGGGAAGTGGCACATCATGGATGTTCCGGACTTCTGGACGCCCACTATTTCCTGGTTGTATGGAGAAACCGGCTTCCCTCATCTCAGCGGTGTCTCTTCGATGAAAGGAATCTCCGACAAATTCTATGAGGAGGAGATCAAACGCGTCGACAGCTACACATTCGATTGGAGGGAAACCCGAAGCGCCTGGTACCGCCAGCACATCGATCTCCCTTCCGACATTGCCGGAAGACGGTTCGAGCTATGCTTTGACGCGATTGCGAAGGTGTCCGAAGTCTGGGTGAACGGCACGAAGGTAGCGTCCCATACGGGAATGTTCGGCGAAGTGAAGCGGGACGTGACTGCGGCGATGAAACTTGGGCGTAATGTCATCGCGGTCCATGTAGTCGGCCGTCTTGGCCAGGCTCAGGCTTCGAACGAGGTGATAGGCATGGCGGTGAGCGTGGAGGTGACCGCCGCGATGTTGAATTCGCTGCCGCACGGGATGTTTCGTGACCATGTGAGCGGAATTTGGCAGCCGGTAAAACTCATCGTGACCGGGCACACCGTAATCGATGACATCTTTATTCAGCCTCGACTCGATGGTCTCGATTGCGATCTGACGATCCATAACATCACTTCTGACCCTGAGCCCATGGCGATTTCATACTCGATCCAGTCGGCGAAAGATGGAACCGTGCTCTATTCTTCGTCGCCGGGTGAGCCGGAGCGAATCGGGTCTCCCAAAGGCGCGATTCATTTCTGTACTCCAAGTCTTACACCTCTGCTTTGGTCTCCACAGGAGCCGAACTTGTACGAACTGGAGGTCACGCTGACCGCAAAGGACGAGGTGCTGGATCGCCGCGTTGTCCGGTTTGGCTTCAGAACGTTCGCGGTGCAGAACGGGCATCTGTTTCTCAACGGGAAGCCATTCTGGCTGCGTGGCGGGGATCATTTCCCTCATTCGTTGCGGCCAAACGATGCGAAACTAGCCCGTCGCTTCATCGAACTCGCTCGGGACGGCAATGTCCTAGTGACGCGTGGGCATACTGTCCCATTTACAGAAACATGGCTGGAGGCGGCAGACGAGGTTGGAATGGCAATGTCCTATGAGGGGACGTGGCCCTGGCTGATGCTCAAGGGTGATCCGCCCTCCCAGGATCTGTTAGTAGAGTGGAAAGATGAATTTGCCTCACTGATCTCCAAGTACCGTAATCATCCATCGATCATTATGTGGACGGTCAATAACGAGATGAAGTTCGAAGTTTTCGACCGGGATAAACCCGAGCTTCTCGATCGGAACTGGGCCATCCTGACCGACATGATAGATACGATGCGGTCGATCGATTCGACGCGGCCCGTGATATGCGATTCGAGTTACTACCGGAAGGGGGTCGCCAAAGAGTATACGGATGTGATCCTGCCCAACAACTTCGATGATGGCGACATCGACGATGCCCATCGTTATTATGGGTGGTACAACTCGTCGTTTTTTCATCTCTTTCAGGGCCAGTTCGGCAAGACCCTATCCTCGCCCAACCGCCCGCTCATTAGCCAGGAGATGTCGACGGGTTATCCCCGCAATGATGACGGACATCCTACTCGCTCCTACTTGTTCAGTCATTACACTCCACAGTCGCTGGTCGGCGACGAAGCATACGAGAACCGCGATCCGGCCATCTTTCTTAGGCGTCAGGCGTTCATGACTAAAGAACTGGCCGAGACCTTCCGCAGGACCGACCGGGAGAACTGTGCCGGTATCCTGCACTTCGCCTACATAAGCTGGTTCAAGAATGTCTGGAGCGCCGATTCGATTCAACCTTTCGAGACGTACTACGCCCTGAAAATGGCTCTTCAGCCGGTCCTGATAAGTGCCGAGCTCTATGGCAGACATTTTTATGCCGGGAGCCGTTCCCACTTTCGTGTCTGTATTGCCAACGATTCTCAGGATGGCGCCGGATTACCCGACAGCCGGTTGATATGGGAGATTCGATACGGCCGAAGCACCATCGGCTCTGGATCGGCTTCGGTTTCGTCTGTCCCATACTATGCGAATCAATGGATCGAAATATCGATGCAGATTCCCGCAGAGCTTCCGTCGCCTCGCAGCGACGGTTTGCTGGTGCTGCGCCTGGAAAGTAACGGAAACATTCTTGCGGAGAATGAGTACGATGTTACTTTTGCCACTCACGCCTGGACGGCAGAAAGAACGAAGAAGCGAGGTCATGTCGTGCTTTTTGATCCGAATGGCCATGCGCCCTGGATACTGCGGGCGCATGGCATTGAGCCGGTCGTTTCGCTCGACTCGCTCCGGCCACACCAGGCCCTTGTCCTAGCCAACTCGGAGGAGGTGCTTCGGCTGCCGGGAAATGGGGAGCGTCTGCGAAGCTTTGTCGAGGGCGGCGGAAAGGCACTGCTCCTGAATGCGGGTGCGCGTCTGCCGGAGATGTTTTCCCAGCAGATCAAGAGTTACCGGAAGTGCGAGGGAGAGATTGCGACTATGCACATTCCAGAGTCGCCCGTTTTCGATGGAATCGAGCCGTTGGATCTTTCCTGGTTCGAACTGGGGCACGGAGAGATTCCCCGCGCCTGCCGGGGTGCCTACCGCATCGACAGCTCTCGAATGGATGTGACAGCGCTGGCCGAAGTGGTAGACATCCACGGTTATCTCAAAAAGCCCGTAGATGTGATCGATATTAGCGGCAGTCCATTAGTCGAACTGCGGGTTGGCCGCGGCGTCGTCTTTGCCAGCGAGATGATGTTCGAGGCAGCTTCCGATGACCCGATAGCCGGAAGACTGCTTCACAACCTGATTGGAACCTTGCACTAAAACTTAGTAATGGAGACATGAAAGGTATGAACCTTTTGTTGAAACTGGATTGCTCTCCCTGTCAACTTACACGGTCTTCTAATGTAATGGGAGTTCCCCCGGCTTTGCCGGGGTGGCAGTAGCAGTTTGACATTTACGGGAGTCCATCCAAGAAACTCCGAGAGGTGAGCCGCCAAGCACACTTAAAGGAGAATTCCGGATGGACGATTATGAGAGCTTAAGCCACACGAAGTGGGAGTGCAAGTACCATGTTGGCGCGCACGTAAAAGTGAATAAATCTGAACAGTGGCCGGATGGTTTGGGGCGAGGGAGTTATGCCTTGGAGGGTGAAGTGTGACCAGGGTCGGC
>Ga0307373_10013469_pt1 | contig 11426 bp, 9 predicted proteins | sample OX2MG_FD_202534 | JGI IMG/M metagenome (GOLD analysis project Ga0307373, IMG submission 202534) | Soil microbial communities from Risofladan, Vaasa, Finland - OX-2 | ecosystem: Environmental > Terrestrial > Soil > Coastal area > Acid sulfate soil | place: Finland: Risofladan, Vaasa | collected... | reverse complement strand
TGTGCAGCGCCGAGACCTCGATGGCGTCGCCGATGTGCTGGACTCCCATGGCCCGACGAGGATAGGGCAAGCGGGCGGCGGCGCCGCCGCCCGCGCCCACGGTCGATCACCCGAGATTGGCGACCCTCCTCACGAGTGCCGCGACGGGTGTGGGCAGCACTCGAACACGACCCCTCCGGCGGCCGTCCGGCTCGGGCCGTGTGACATTCTCACCGCGTGGCGTATCACGTCTCCGCAGACGAGTTCGAGCGCATTGCCGCCGATGCTCTCGAGAGCATTCCGCCCGCGCTCCGCGCCCAGATGGATGCCGACAATCTCCTGATCACGATCCAGCCGGAGGCCACCGCCGACGATCGTGGCAGGGGCATCGACGATCGAGTGCTCGGCTACTTTCAGGGCGCGAACGAGTCGACCTTCAGCCCATCGGGCTATCCAAAGCGGATCGTGCTCCTGCAGCACCACATTGAAAAGTGGTGCTGGACGCGCGCCGAGCTCGTGGACCAGGTGCACGACACGGTGTTGCACGAGGTCGCGCATTACTTCGGCATGAACCACGCCGATATCGACAGGACGCGGCTCCACCACTGAGCCCGAAGAAGGCGCACGGCACCGAGCACGCTTGCCGCCGGTATGACCTCAGTGCTCAGCTTGCCGCGAGACTTGCCGGCATCGACAGACTGACCGACGCCCTCGTCAGCGCAGAGCGGACATGAAAACGATGACCCGCCGGCCCGAAGGCCGGCGGGTCACCAAAGGGACCGAGCCCTGAGTGATCCTTATGCGTGCTGCCGGACCGTCGTCGACTGTCCCGCCGGGCGGCTCGTCCGTCCGGCAGTCACCGTCTCGCGCCAGCGGACGATCTCGAATAGGAAGGTGGCAAGGACCGCGCCAGCCGCCACCGCGAGCCCGATGGCCGCGTACCCCGCGAACTGACCGATCTGACCCCAGCCGTAGGCATTCAGCAGCATGCTGCGAAGCGTGGTGCCCTTGAAGATGGTCGCCACCTCGCCGGCGAGCTTGGTGTCATTGGGAGCGGCCTGGGCTGCAGTGCTGAGCTGCGAGTACGTCTTGCCGCCTGCGATCTCGCCGAGATGCACATTGATGAAGTTGTTGGCATAGACCTCAGCCTGCTGGCCGGTGAGAAGCTCCTGACCCGCGTATTGGGTCATGGCCGTGGCGTCCGCCTTCGGCAGGGAGGTGATTGCAGACGAGCCTGCGGCCGGGAAGTAGATCTGCTGAGCCGCGAGCTGGTCATGCACGGTCGACGTCGCGAAGTTGCTCGCCCAGAAGGCGAACCCGCTCACGAACGCGAGGATGCCGATCAGACCGACCTGCAGGACGAAGATCCGCCAACGAAGTCCATTCGTCATGGCTGTGTCCCTTTGTGTTTGTGATTCTCAAGATCCATATGACCTTGATGCACATGCTCGGGCCGGACCAGGCTCCAGCAACAGAGCCGCAAGCCACGACATTTCCGGGTTGAATTCCCATGCCACAGGGGCCATACGTCCGTCCCCCCTCGATGACATCCGGCCCTGCGGGGCGGTCAGCGCAGGCGGCGAACCTCGGTTTCGGCATGCCGGCGCCAGGGTCTCAAGCGGATGCGCACGTCAACCGCCACCGCACCACCGGGCGAGGCGATCAGGGGGTTGAGATCCATCTCGGCAACCTGCGGAACCTCATCCGCGAGACGTGCCACGCGCAGAAGAACGTCTTCGACCGCGGCGACGTCGCACGCGGGCGAGCCGCGGTGGCCGAACAGCAGCGGCGCGCCTTGAATCGACCGCACCATCTCGTGAGCGTCCAGATCGGTCAGCGGAAGGATACGGAGCACTCGATCGCCGAAGAGCTCCACAGCGGTACCGCCGCTGCCGAACATCACGACCGGGCCGAAGAGCGGGTCGCTGACCACGCCGGCGATGAGCTCGACGCCGCGAAGCATCGGTTGCACGATGGCCCCTTCCATCGCTGCGCCGAGGTGGTTCGCCATCGCCGAAAACGCATTCGCGACGTCATCAGGGGCATTCAGATCAAGGCGTACGCCACCCACGTCGGATTTGTGCAGGATGGTGGCTCCCAACGCTTTCAGGGCGACCGGACCTTCGAGTTGGACGGCGGCGGCCGCGGCTGCGCCGGGGGACGAGACCTTCAGCTCGCGCACGGTCGCGATGCCGAAGGCGCGAAGGATCGCGATAGCGTCGTCGGGTGACAGCCACCCGCCCTCCGGGTGTGCGGCCAGGTACGCCTTGGCGATTGCACCGGCGGCGCTCGCGTCAACACCGTTCAGCTGGGGGGCGTGCCCCATCGGTCGACGCCTCCAGCTCGAATGTCCGGCGATGCGACCGAGCGCTCGGACGGCGCGCTCTGGGAATGCGTAGCAGGGAATCGGTCGCGTCCCTTCGCTCAGCGCGGCGGGTGCGCCGCTGTCGCCGAGATGCACGAACACGATCGGACGCGCTCCCGCGTCGACCCCCACCACCGCCCTGGCCACCTCTTCCGCGCCGGCCGTGACCACCGGGGCGAGGATCACGACGGCCCCGTCGATCGACGGCGATCGCAACGCGCAACGCAGTGCCGCCTCGAACAGCTTCGGCGTCGCGCCGGCGCCGAGGTCGACCGGGTTGCTCACACCCGCATTGGGTCCGGCGATCTCGCGAATCGCCGCCTGTGTTGCGGCATCGAATTCGGGCACGCTGAGACCGGCTGCTTCACATGCGTCCGCGGCAAGCACGGCCGCGCCGCCTGCGTTGCCGACAATCGCCAGGCGATGGCCGTCGAGTGCCGGCTGGTTCGCCAGCAGCTGACCGCAATCGAGCAACTCCTCGAGCGTATCGACCCGGATCACCCCGGCCTGCCGGAACAGCGCGTCGACGACAGTGTCCGGACTCGCCAGTGCCGCTGTGTGCGATGCGGCAGCACGCGTCCCCGCGGAGCTGCGCCCGGACTTCACGACGACGATGGGCGTGGTTCGCGATACCACCGGCGCAACCCGAGCGAATGCTCGCGGATTGCCGAACGATTCGAGATAGAGCAGGATTGCGCGGGTCTGACCGTCCTCGTGCCAGAACCTGAGCAGGTCGTTGCTGCTCACGTCGCACTTGTTGCCCATGCTCACGAAGCTCGAGAGGCCGAGCCCTGTGGTCAGCGACTGCTCCAGCACGGCGATGCCGAGCGCACCCGACTGAGACGCGAAAGCGATTCCGCCGTGGATGGGAGGTCGCGACGCGAACGTGGTGTTCAATCGGACATCCGGAGCGGTGTTGATGACACCGAAACAGTTCGGCCCCACGACGCGCATGCCCCCGCGGTGCGCGCGCAGCAGCAGCTCGCGTTGCAGCTCCTCGCCGCCGGCGCCGACCTCGGCGAAGCCCGACGATATGACCACCAGCCCCTTGACGCCCTTGCGTCCGCACGCATCCACGGCCTCGATGCACTCTGCCGCGGGAATGGCGAGCACCACCAGGTCAACGAGGCCCTCGACCGCTTCGATGTCCGGCGCGCACGCCAGCCCGAGCAGCGTGTCGACATGGGGGTTGACCGGATACACCGATCCCGTGAAACCTCCATCGATCAGGTTGCGCACGACGGCGTGTCCGATCCCCTGGGGGTTGCGTCCGGCGCCGATCACCGCGACGGACTGCGGCTGCAGGATTCTCGCGATGCTGCGCACCCCCGCGGTCCACGCGCGCCGCTCGCTCGCCGCGAGGGAGTCTCCCGTCGGCTCGATGTCGAACGTGAGGTGCACGACACCGTAATCGATGGATCGGCTCTCGCGCCGGAAGCCCGCGCCTTTGAACACCTCGAGCATTCGGTGGTTGTCGATCAGCGTATCGGCCGTGAAGCGCGTGATGCCCTTCGTGGCCGCGTACGCCGCGAGATACTCGAGGAGCAGCGTTGCCAGTCCGCGTCCCTGCTGTCCGTCCTCGACCGCAAACGCGACCTCGGCAACGTTGCCTCCCGCCAGACGGTCGTAACGGCCGACGGCGATCATGTCGTCACGCAGGAAGGCCACGAAGGCCATGCGGTCGATGAAGTCGACGGTGGTGAAGCGGGTGACCTCGTGATCCGTGAGCTCCGACCTGGGGCCGAAGAAGCGGAAGTACACGCTCTGCGGGGACAGGCGCGTGAAGAATGAGCGGTGCGCGTCCGCGTCGTCAGGCCGGATGGGCCGGACGTGCACCGTACCGCCGTCGGCGAGAACGGCGTCGACGGCCCACGCCGACGGGTAGCCGGCCGGAAGCTTCGCGGTCACAGCGGGATGCGTACGCGGACGGTCGTGCCGGACCCGGGCTGCGAGGCGAGGTCCAACATCGCGCCGATGCTCGCGGCCCGCTCGGCCATGTTTCCCATACCCATGCCTCGTCGCACGGTTGTGGTGTCGAAGCCCCGGCCGTCGTCGTCGATCTCGAGGACTGCAGAGGAGGCGTCGCGGCGGATCGAGACGCGGCACGTCGTCGCCCCTGCATGACGCCCGACATTCGAGAGCGCTTCGCGGACGATGTGCACGATCTCCGCGGAGCTGCCCGCGAGGGCGCTTTCGAGCGAGACATCGATCTCGACGATCACGGTGACCCCGGTACGCTCCTCAACCTCGTGGGCAAGCTGCTCGAGCGTGTTGGTGAGGTTACCGGTGCTGAGCACGCTCGGCCGCAGTCCGAAGATGTAGCTTCGCACGTCGCCGATGACCCGGTCGATCTCGGAGACGAACTGCTGAATGCGGTCGGCGAGCCGTGCGTCGCCGACGACGGCGGCTGTTCCCTGCAGTCCGATGCCGACGGCGAAGAGCGACTGGATCACGCCGTCGTGCAGATCGCGTGCGATGCGTTCCCGGTCCTCGACCAGGCCGAGGCGCGATACCTCGGACAGGGCGCGCGCGTACTCCAGAGCCAGGCTTGCCTGTTCAGCGAAGCTCTCCAGGAGCGGAGTGTCCGCGGGCCCGAAGCCCGGCCGACCGGCGACGCGGCCGACGGCCAGGACCCCGGCGGTGGTGGTCCGAAGCGCGAGCGGAACGAGAATCATCGGCCCGACACCGGCGATGCTGACCAGCGGCTGCGTCAGCGTTGAGTGGCTCGCGTCGGCGACAACCATCGTCCGTTCGGAGCGAATCACCTCGGCGGACAGGGAACCGGCAAGCGGCACCTCGACGTCGAGCAGATCGCGCGCGCCGACACCGTCGGCGACGATGATGCGAAGCCCGTCGCCTTCGGGCACGCTGATGGTGGCCATGTCTGCGTTGCCGAGCTCTCGGGCGTGCCGAGCGACCACGTGCAGCGCAGAACGAGCAGTGTCGCCGGCGAGCAGAGTCGTCGCCACCTCGCGCACCGAATCCACCCAGCGTTCGCGGAGCTGCAGTTCCGCGTACAGCTGAGCGTTGGCGATCGCGACGCCGGCCTGGGTCGCAAGGACCAGGACGGCCGCCGCATCGTCGTCGCTGAACTCCGGCGTTCCCCGCTTGTCGGTGAGATAGATGTTGCCGAACACGCGGCCGTGAGCGCGGATCGGCGCACCGAGGAACGACCGCATCGAGGGATGGTGGGGCGGAAACCCCGTCGAACGCGGATCCTGCCCGATGTCGCGAATGCGCAGCAGCGAAGGTTCACGGATCAGCACACCAAGGAGGCCGCGCCCGCGGGGGAGCTCACCGATCGCGTTCTGTTCCTCCTGAGTCAACCCACTCGTGACGAAATCGCTCAGGTCAGTCCCATCCGGTGACAGCACGCCGAGCGCGCCGAAGCGAGCATCGGTCAGGTCGACGGCAAGGCCGACGATGCGCTGCAGCAGCGCTGGAAGAGAAAGTTCCGCCGCCAGTGCCAGCCCCGTGTCGAGCAGGCGTTCGGCGCGGCTGCCACTGAGTGCCATCCCTGCCGGATCATAGCTTCGGGAGGGAGTCGCGACGATCCGGCCGGTGTCGCGCAACGGGGCGTCGCGTCGAAGGCCGGTGGCCGGTCGCGGTGTCAGTTCGCCGACGCGCGCTCGACCGTCTCGGTGGCGCTGAGCGTTGCGACGAGGCGCCCAAGGAACGCGCGCACACTCGCCTCCGCGACGCGATGCATGAGGAGTTGATCGAGCCGCCGCCCCACGGCCCCGAGCGGGGGTTCATACCGTCCTCGGAGCGTGAGCTGCGTAAGGTTCGCGTCCAGGGGGGCCACCTCGAGGTCGGCACTCAGCACCGGAAAAAGCCCGGGCGCCGTTGTTGCCTTCCACGTCAGCGGCACGACGGTCACCTCGTCCCGCGTCAGTGGATCTCCGACCTGCACGCTGACCGTCTTGCCCAGCATCGGGAGGGCCCCGAGCGGTCCGATCCGCAGTCGCAGCGCCTCACCCTCGCCCATGGCCGCCGCGGCCAGCGGCGTGATCCAATCGCGATCCCCGCCCAGGATGCGGTCGCACACTCGCTCGGCGGAGACGGGAACGTACGCGAAGTCGTGGAGCAGCATTGTGTTCATGGCCATGGCGGTGGCTTCATCCTGCGTCCTGGCGCGCCTGCTCGCCAAGGGAACAAGGTCCCGAATCTGGCGGGTCTATGGACTGGGCGCGCATGAAGCACGCTGTTAGAGTGCAGGCGTGGCCGACGACCCCGTGATCCGAGTCATGCTCTGCGACGACCACGAGCTGGTGCGCCGCGGGCTCAGCAGCATCCTCGAGGGCGTCGGTGGCATCAGCGTCGTCGCGGAGGCAGCCGACGCGGACGCGGCGCTCAGAGCCGTCGAATCCAGCCGCCCCGACGTGGTGATCATGGATGTGCGTCTGCCGGGTCGATCGGGCATCGAGGCATGTCGCGAGATCCGGTCGGCGTTTCCGGACACGAAGGTGCTGATGCTCACCGCGCACTCCGACGATGAGGCGCTCTTCAGCTCGATCATGGCCGGCGCGGCCGGCTTCGTTCTCAAGCAGGTTCGCGGTGGCGATCTCGTCGGCGCCATCCGTCAGGTTGCCCGAGGCGAATCGTTGCTCGACCCGACGGTGACAGCCCGGGTGCTCGCCCGGCTCCGCGGAGAAGGAGCGCAGGTGAACGACGGCATGAGCGACCTGACTCCGCAGGAGCGCAAGATCCTCGACCTGGTCGCGGAGGGGATGACCAACCGCCAGATCGCCGAGAAGGTGTTCCTCGCCGAGAAGACCGTGAAGAACTACGTGTCGAACATCCTGTTGAAGCTGGGGTTGTCGCGCCGCGCTGAGGCCGCCGCATTCATGGCGCGGCGCAATCTCAAGAGCCGCGACAGCGCCGGCTGGTCCTGAGAGGAGACGCTTGGAAAGCCAACCGCAGACCAGGGTGCACGAGCTGACCAGACCCGAGGCTCTTGAACTCCTGCAACTCCATTCCTACGTCGGCAGGATCGGCTTCGTGGTCGACGGGCGCCCCATGGTCCTCCCGGTCAACTACCTCGCCGACGACGAGTCGATCGTGTTCTGCACTGAGCCGGGCACAAAGCTGAGCGCGGTCGGCGGCGGTGCCCCGGTGGTCTTCGAGGTCGATGACAGTCGCCCCTTGTATCACGCGGGCTGGAGCGTCGTCGTCAAGGGGACAGCCCACGAGATCACCGACGAAAGCCGGCTCGACGAGCTTCGCCGCGGCCCGCTGCATTCCTGGGCAACACGTTCCACCGAGCACTGGGTGCGGATCTCCATCGATGAGGTGAGCGGTCGCCGCATCCCGGGGACCTGACAGCGCGAGTGGCGCCGAGCACCGCGCCTTCAACCCTCAGGAAACGGTTGTCGCGGAAGCCCCGAGCGTCAGCTCACGGCGATGGCTGCACCCGGCGCGGCAATTCCGGTGACGGTCAGGATCTCCGCCTGGCCGAGCGTGTCGTGTTCGAGCAGCGCGCGAACAAGCGCTTCGAGCTTGTCGCGGTTGCCGGCGAGCAGGGCGACCGCCTGACGGAGACACTCCTCACAGATCCGCCGGATCTCTTCGTCGATCAGCGCCGCCGTCTCCTCACTGTACGGTCGCGACAGGGTCAGGGATTGACCCGGGTGGTCCCCCTCGTCCGCCAGGCTGAGCACGCCGACCTTGGGACTCATGCCCCAGCGCACCACCATCTGACGCGCGATGGTCGTGACCTGGCGCAGGTCGGCCTCGGCTCCGGTCGTGACGACCCCGTAGACGAGCTGCTCGGCCGCTCTGCCGCCGAGCGCTCCGGTGATCCGCCCGCGCAGGTAGTCCTCGCCATAGCTGAAGCGGTCGTCGACCGGGCTCTGCACCGTGGCGCCGAGCGACTGCCCCCGTGGAATGATCGAGACCCGCCGAACCGGGTCGGCGCCGGGTTGGAGCAGTCCGAGCAGCGCGTGCCCCGATTCGTGGTAGGCGATGCGCTCGCGGTCCATCGCCGTCAGCGACAGCTTGCGCTCGGAACCCAACTCCACCTTCTCGAGAGCATTGGTGAAGTCGATCTGGCTGACCGTCGCGCCGTCCCGCCGTGCGGCGGCCAGCGCTCCCTCGTTGGCGAGGTTTCGCAAGTCGGCGCCGACCATCCCGGCCGTGAGCGACGCGATCAGTCCGAGGTCGACATCCGTACCGAGCGGAATGTTTCTCGTGTGAATGCGGAGGATCTCGAGGCGTCCGCGCCGGTCGGGGAAGGGCACCGTGATTCGGCGATCGAAACGTCCAGGGCGGAGCAGCGCGATGTCGAGCACGTCGGCACGGTTCGTCGCCGCCAGGACGATCACTCCCTCGTGCGGATCGAAGCCGTCCATCTCGGTGAGGATCTGGTTCAGGGTTTGCTCCTGCTCCTCGTTGCCTCCCAGGCGGGCGCCTGTCGAGCGCGACCGGCCGACGGCGTCGAGCTCGTCGATGAAGACGATCGCCGGGGCTGCCCCGCGGGCCTTCTGGAAGAGGTCACGCACCCGGGCCGCACCCACGCCCACGATCGCCTCGATGAACTCGGACGCGGAGATGGAGAAGAAGGGCACCGCGGCTTCCCCAGCCACGGCGCGTGCGAGCAATGTCTTGCCGGTCCCGGGCGCGCCGATGAGCAGGACCCCCTTCGGAATCGTGCCTCCCAGGCGCTGATACTTTTCAGGCTTCTTGAGGAAGTCCACGATCTCGACCAGTTCAGCCTTGACCTCGTCGATCCCGGCGACATCGGCGAAGGTCGTGTCGGGATGCTCGGGGTCGTAGAGGCGCGCGCCGCTCTGGCCGAACCGTCCGAGGAGCCCGCCGGCACCACCACCGGCAAGCGCGGCGCCTCGGCGCATCAGGTAGATGAGACCGAAGACGATCAGCAGGGTCGGTCCGAACCAGAGGAGCAGCGTCTCCCACCACGGCGTCGGCGGGTTCGGCGGTTCAGCCAGGATGCTCACCTTGTTCTTCAGGAGCGCGGCCTCGAGATCGTCGCTGGCGAACGAGGGACGCTCGGTTGAGAAATTCTTGGCACTGGATTGTCCAGGCCCGGCGCTGACAGCCTTCGTGGTTGTGCCGGTGATCGAATCTCCGGTGGCCGTGATATTGACCACGTTGCCGGCGTCGACCTGGTCGATGAAGACGTTGTATGGGATCGTCACTGTCGGCGGCTGGTTCGCCGACTCGATGATGCTGGTGACAACGATGTTGACGAGGAGCAGCGTGCCGATGACCAGCCAGAACCGTCGCCAGCGAACCGGGTTGTACCCGAGCACGTTCGACCCCTGCGGGCTGGCGGGAGTCTGCTGCTTCGGCCGATCAGGTGTCCGGGACGCCACGGGGCAAGCTTAGTCATCCATCGGAGCGCGTCGATTCAGGTGCCCTGACCGCCCACCGGGGTCTGATCGATGGCCTCGAGGCACTCCGCGACCAGCCGCGGTACCGGAGCTCGGGTGTCGAGCCGGTGCGCGGTCGTCCAGGGCTCTCGTCGTGACCGCAGCGCGGCGGCGACTTCACGCGTGGCCTCGGACATGTCTCCCGGGTCCAACGCACGGTCCGCTCGCATCGCGACCACCGAAATGGGCGCTGTGCACTCGATCTGCACGACGTCGGCACCGAACCGTTCAGCAAGGGTCTCGATCGCCACTCGCGAAGCGGCGCTTGGAAACGTGGCGTCGAGGATGACCGAATACCCTCCGCGAAGCAGGGCGCGCGCCCGGGCGGTGAGCGTCGCGTACGTTGCCCTGGTCGTCGACGACGAGTACCGTCCTGAGTCCAGGCCATCGCGATCGACGCGTGCTTGGTGAGATGCTCCCGCGACGTCGCGCCGCACGCCGTCACTGTGCAGCGGCACCGCATCGGTCGTGTCCGCGAGTGCGCGGGCGAGGGTCGACTTGCCGGTCCTCGGAGCTCCTCCGATGATCACGACGAGCGGTCTCGCCGCGGCAAGATGGTGCCGGCACTGTTCGAGATGGAGTCTCGCCCGCGAGGCGGCCTGCGGATCACCCTGCATGACCCGCCAGCACGCGACCTTTGCGCGCACCATCGCCCGCTGTGCGATGTAGAAGTGGAGCAGTCCCGGAGGCGCCCTCCAGCCGGCGAGGCGGAAATAGGTTCGCATGAGGTGCTCCGAGAGATCGGGGTGACCCAGCGCCTCGAGATCCATGGCCAGAAAGGCGAGATCCGCCACTTCGTCACCCCATCGCAGGCGGGGGTCGAACTCGAGACGGTCGATGATGCGCGGTCCGTCGGCGAGGCAGAAGATCGAGTCGGCGCGGAGGTCTCCATGACCGTCGACGATGTGACCTGATCGGATCCGCTCGGCCAGCAGGTCGCCACGGGCCCCAAGGTACCGTCGCGACAACGCTCGCTCTCGCTCCACAGTTGCGACGCCCAGCACGCGTCTGGCCAGCGGTTCCAGTTCATCGAGATCGGCGTCCCAGCGCGCGAGCAGGCTGTCCGGCGTCGCCGCCTCGTCGATGTCATCGCTGCGGGCCCCGGTGCTGTGAAAGGCGGCCAGCGCATGAACGACACGGGTCAGCTCGTCGCGAACGTCCACGCCTCGCTCGATGAGCGCACGCAGCTGGCGACTTTCCGGCAGACGTCGCATCACCACGGCCGCGTCGACCAGGTGGCCTGCCTCGTCCCGGATGTCCTCGACACCGAGATAGACGTCCGGAGCGAGGCGGCGGTTGAGCCCGACCTCCTCGAGGCACGCGACCAGACGCGACCTGACGCTCGTGAAGTCGACGAACGGGAATCGCACAGGCTTCTTCGTCTTGCGCACCGTGTCCCGGTCGAATCGGAGCACCGACACGTGTGTCTCCACGACCCTGCCGGGCGGCGTCTCCCCGCGAGCATCGGGCGGCCTCGTGGTCATGCGGCGAGTATCCCAATGCCGGCCGCCGCGCGGAGCGCACGATCGCCTTTCGTCGAATCAGCACCTCCCGAAGTGATCCTGCGGCGTCTCGATGCCCGAGGACGTTGGTCCCCCTCCATTGAGGACGATCTCCCCTTGGCGGCGCCGAGCTTCGGCGCGATGCTGTGCGGAGGCGATCGGCGTCGCCGTGTTGTCAAGCGATGCGAA
>Ga0307373_10013468_pt1 | contig 11427 bp, 6 predicted proteins | sample OX2MG_FD_202534 | JGI IMG/M metagenome (GOLD analysis project Ga0307373, IMG submission 202534) | Soil microbial communities from Risofladan, Vaasa, Finland - OX-2 | ecosystem: Environmental > Terrestrial > Soil > Coastal area > Acid sulfate soil | place: Finland: Risofladan, Vaasa | collected... | reverse complement strand
GCCTGACAGCACTTTGTATCGGTATTTCGTTACCCACACAAAATGATATCCAATCTGATAAACCGTATGCCTTCCATATCTGTAGTCCATGCCGCTCCTCCTCATCGCGGCAATCCTCGCAGCTAAAGCTGACCGGCTAAAGCCGGTGGTTTAAACCTTGAGATCGATAATTAACGGTAGCCTGAGCATTTTGTCTTTGACCTGGCGCCATTGGTTTGCGCCTGCGCATTGCTGGCAATCTCCAGCAGCTCGTCGAGCCCGCGACTTTGCAGGGTTTGTAAAAACTCGGTCGATCTTCCTCGACCTGATAGAGGCGGGCAAGTTTGATGATTTCGGCACGGACGGCGAGCTTGCTCGTAGCTAGAATCTAACCGCGCAAAATTTTGAGTACGGTGCCACGTAACAGCCTGGGGACGTGCTGCAGGGCGGCATCGATGGCCTGTTGCAGATCGGTGTGTTGACACTTCTGCACAGTTCGAAAGTCCTCAACCAATATTTTCAGTTGCGGAGTCTTGAGGATATTTAATGCGGCAAAGTCGTCAGCCGACCTGTCAAGTGCCGTGGCCAGTTGTTCCAGCGCAGATTTTTTTGTCACTGGAGCACGCAGTTCACTTTGGGTGTACGTGATTATCGACGATTTTCTCGAAAGTGCTTCCGTATGCGTCTATGCTTTCTACTTGGGGCGAATCTAGACGGGACGGGGTTATGGAGATTTCGATCGAGGGAGTCGTCAGTAGCAAGATAGGGCTGGCGTCGCATCAGAATGCAGTGCCGCTTTTGCGCCAGCTGACAATCTTGAACGATGGCGAAGAAGATCTTGATGATCTTTTGCTGGAGCTTGAGCCCAGCCTTCCATTCGCTGCAGCCAAAACTTGGCATATCGATAGGCTGACCCGGTCATCGACGATGCAGATCTCCGACTGTGACGTCGAGCTCAGAGACAGCTATCTGGCGGATCTCTCAGAGAGTATGAAGGCCTCGGTGCGCCTTTGCTTGAGGTCGAGCGCAACCATTATTGCTGAACACAGCTTTCCGATCGAGCTGCTGGCGCGAAACGAATGGGGTGGCGCGCACAGCATGCCCGATCTCTTGGCGGCGTACTGTACGCCGAACGATCCGGCAGTCGATAAAGTACTCAAGAGCGCGTCCAACGTGCTGCGGCGGGCGGGACGTCATGACGGGATTGATGGCTACAAGGCAGGATTTCGTCAACGCGTGTGGGAGATTGCATCGGCGATATGGTCTGCGGTCTGCGGGTATCAAATCAGCTACGCTTTGCCGCCGGCCAGCTTTGAGACCGAGGGGCAGAAAATTCGCGCGCCAGCCCGGATTCTTGATGGTGGTTTGGGCACGTGCCTTGATACAGCGCTCTTGTTCGCCGCGGTGATTGAGCAGGCTGGGCTCAACCCGATCATGGTTTTGACTCAGGGCCATGCCTTCAGTGGTGTATGGCTTCAGCCCCAAGAGTTCGGACAGGTTCTCAACGAAGACGCCTCAGCCCTTCGCAAGCGTATCGAGCTGCAGGAGGTGCTGGTCTTCGAGACCACGCTGGCAACCCAGTCGCCTGCGCCGAGATTTAGCCATGCCGTCGCCATGGGGAACCGTGAGCTGACCGACGAGGACTTCGTGCTGGCGTTGGATATTCGCCGAGCAAGGATGCAAAAAATTCGTCCATTGACGGTGACAACGCTGCAGCAAGGCGTTGCGTCGGGCGATCAAACATTTCAGGTTAACGACGCGTTGGAGGCCGCGCCCGAGTTGCCGGCCTTTGACGTCGAGGTTGAAGAAACGCCTGCGACGCCGGCCGGGAAGCTCGAACTTTGGCAACGTAAGTTGCTGGATCTCACCACACGCAACCGCTTGCTGCACCTTCCGGATCGTGCCAAGGCAATCCATCTTGTCTGTCCCGATCCGGCGGGGCTTGAAGACCTTTTGGCGGACAACAAGGTCATCCGCATTATTCCTATGCCGCAGCTCGATGTGGGGGGTAGGGACAGTCAGATATACGAAAAGCGGAATCAGGAAAACCTGGAAGCTGAGTTTGCGCGCCAGGCGCTGGCCCGATCTGAAGTGCCCTGCACGATGGAGAAGGCGCAGCTCGATGCCGCGCTTGTTGATCTCTATCGCAAGGCCAGGACGGATATGGAGGAGGGGGGCTCCAACACGCTGTTTCTGGCGGTGGGTTTCCTGCGCTGGAAGAAGACCGAGCATGATCCAAAAACCTATCAGGCGCCCTTGATCCTGCTGCCGGTCAAGCTGAATCGGCGGAGCATCCTGTCCGGTGTGAAGATGTCCATGCTGGACGATGAGCCTCGTTTCAACCTCACGCTTCTTGAGCTTTTGCGTCACGATTTCCAATTGGACATCCACGGGCTGAGCGGTGATCTGCCGACGGATGAGAGTGGCATTGATGTAGAAGGTATCTGGAACATCGTGCGTCGTGCCGTCCGAGACATGCCCGGTTTCGAAGTCACCACGCGTGTGATGCTGGGCACGTTCTCGTTCGCCAAGTACCTGATGTGGCGCGATCTGGTTGATCGCAGCGACCAGCTGATGCAGAACGATGTTGTACGACACCTGCTGCAGTACAAGCTCGGTGGGTCGTCTATCGAGCCGATTGGTGAATTCCCTCGACCGAAGATGCTGGACGAGGAGATTGAGCCATGCGAGCTTTTTACGCCCCTGCCAGCGGATTCGTCGCAACTGGCCGCGGTTGTCGCATCGGCCCAAGGGCACAGCTTCGTACTAGATGGTCCCCCGGGGACCGGCAAGTCACAGACCATCGCCAATATGATCGCGCATAATCTCGCCCTGGGCCGGCGGGTGCTCTTCGTGGCGGAGAAGATGGCTGCGCTCGATGTGGTGAAACGGCGTCTCGACGAGAAGGGGATAGGTCAGTTCTGCCTGGAGCTTCATTCGAGCAAGTCCTCAAAGCTTCATGTGCTCCAGCAGCTGGATCGAGCCTGGACTTCGCGTGATGAACTCACGGAGAGCGATTGGGCTGCACAAGCAGAGAAGGTACGTTCGCTGAGAGATCGGCTCAACCAGTTCGTGTTGGTGTTGCATAAACGCTGGCCTAATGGGTGGTCTGTTTATGAAGCCATTGGCCGGGTCGTACGCGACGCCAGCCCAATGACGCCCCGACTTTCGTGGTCTGCGGACATCAATCATGATCAGGAACAGATTACGCAGCTCCGGGACGTCGCGCGTCGACTGGATCTGAATCGGGCGGCGGCAGAGAGTGTTGGTCCGCGGATGTCACTTCTGACCAGAACCGAGTGGTCCAACGCATGGCAGGAATCCATCGTTTCTGTAGCGCGTCAGGTTTTGACCACGTTGAAAGCATGTGACGATGCCTGTGCGAATGTGATTCAGAGCACCGGTCTACCTGTAGATCGTTCGACAGCTGAGGCCGAGAAACTGCTTCAGTTTGCCCGGCTGTTGCCTGATGCTCATGGTGTCGATCTTCGATTTGCCTTTTCTCCAACGATAAAAACAATCCGTGCTACAGCTCAACAGGCTATCTCACTGCTGCGCGATTATCAGTCTCTGGAGGAGGGTCTGTCGCAACATTATGCGACGCAGTCCATCAGGCGAATTGAGGTCGATACACTCAAGAGCGACTGGGCTGCGGCGTCTGGAAAGTTTTGGCTCTTTGGCGCGTTGGCGAAAAAGAAGGTTGCCAAGAGACTGCGCGAGACAGCAGGTGCGACGAATATCCCCGATGTAGAGGCGGACCTGCCTCGACTAGAAGACTTGAAGGCGTTGGTCGAGAAGATAGACGCACTGAATCCAGATCTTGGGCAATTGCCGGGGTGGGCGGCGCTGGATACCGATGTGGCCCGCATGAGTTCGGCGCTCAAGCTTGCCGACGGTCTTCGCTCTAGTCTGGCCCGGTTGGCTGGCCCGCCAGATCAATTTGTGCGTCTGATGCGTGAGGCTCAACAGCTGATTGTTGATGGCAATGAATTACTCGTTGCAGATGCTCCCATAGCCGGGTCTGTCAGACGTCTGGCGCTCAGCAATAAGGCTTTGTGTGAGGCCACGGAGAAATTCGGTCAGGCTGCAGGCAGCCCAATTGACCTGAGTCAGCAGGTATCGGAACTCTTGATCAATGCGCAGGCTATTGTTGACAGCGAGAAAGCATTGAATGCTTGGTGCAGTTGGCAACGTGTTCGGCAGGAAGCAGTGGGGTGCGGACTCCAGCCGCTGGTCGAGGCCGTTGAGCAGGGTGTGTTGCCTGATGGTTCTGTCGCCGATGCCTTCGAGGTGGCTTATGCGCGATGGTTTGCAGCCAAGGCAATCGACTCGGAGGCTTTATTGTGTAACTTTGTTCCGGCTGAACACCAAAGCGATATTCAGACATACACCAACGCGGTCGACGGGCTGGCCGAACTCACTTCGGCTTACATACGCGCAAAGCTCTCGGGCGCCATCCCCGACAAGAATGCAGTCACTTGGCGCAGCGGTTTTGGTACCCTCAAGCATGAGTTGCAGAAATCGCGTCGGCACAAGCCAGTTCGCCAACTCGCTCAAGAGATGGGAGAAGCTTTTACGTCTCTCGCCCCCTGCATGCTGATGAGCCCTCTGTCGATTGCGCAATATCTGCCGGCCGATCACCAGCTTTTTGATCTCGTCATTTTCGACGAAGCCTCCCAAATCGCGCCGTGGGATGCGGTCGGCTCCATCGCCAGGGGCAATCAGGTCGTCGTGGCGGGAGATCCCAACCAGATGCCGCCCACCAGCTTCTTCAACCGCGGAACCAGCTCCGGCGAGGATGACACTGATGAGGATCTTGAAAGCATTCTGCAGGAGTGTATCGGAGCAGGGGTGCCGCAGCACAGTCTCACGTGGCATTACCGCAGTCGGCACGAAAGTTTGATCACGTTCTCCAACTACCGTTACTACGAGGGCAGCCTTATCACGTTCCCTGCAGCGGATACACGCCCGAGCGTAGTGGCGTGGCGGAAAGTGGATGGTGTCTACTCGCGCGGCAAGACACGGCACAACCAGGTCGAGGCCAAGGCCATCGTCGACGAAGTGGTTCGGCGCCTCACGAGCCCCGAGTTCATCGCCTCTAAGCAATCAATCGGCATCATCACGCTAAACGTCGATCAGCAGCAGCTTGTCGATGACCTTCTCGATCAGGCGCGACGTCGGCATCCTTCGATTGAACCATTCTTCAAAAGGGAGTTGGCTGAGCCTGTCGTGGTCAAGAATCTCGAGACGATGCAGGGCGACGAACGCGATCTGATCATTCTGGGTATCGGATTTGGACCTACCGAACCAGAGGCAAACGTCATGTCGATGAATTTTGGCCCTCTTAACCGGACAGGTGGGTGGCGTCGTCTGAATGTCGCGGTGACGCGTGCACGCCAAGAGATGCTGATCTTCAACTTCTTTCAATCCATCGATGATCGATCTAAACCGTACTTCAGCGCGAGCCGTGCACGATCTGCGCAATTTTATCGAGTTCGCTGATCAGGGACCAAAGGCAATTGCCAGCGTCGTACGCGGCTCTCAGGACGGATATGACTCACCGTTCGAACAATACGTGGCCGACGGATTACGGGCAAAGGGTTGGGAAACGCGCTCACAGATTGGCGTATCCCGGTTCCGCATTGATCTGGGCGTAGTCCATCCCGACCGGCCTGGCGACTATCTTGTAGGCGTCGAGTGCGATGGTGCGACCTATCATCGTGCCGCGACGGCTCGTGACCGCGACAAGGTTCGCAGCGAAATCCTTCGGGGGCTCGGCTGGCATTTGGTGCGGGTATGGTCGACGGAGTGGTGGGTGGATCGTGAAGGCGCACTTGAAAGACTGCACCAGTCGATCAGTACGATTCTTGAAGAATCCCGAGTTGCATTTGCAACACTGGAGCGTACGAAAGCTGAAGCGGCAGTTGCTGCAGCACAAGCTATGGCCGCTGAGGGTGCCGCCATCGCTGAGAGCGACACCACCGAATCGTCCGATGAAGACGGCGATGCTGTCGTGACGCAGGCTGCTTCGGCGGATTTAGACGATTCCGAATCGCTACTGATACCCCTGGTTGCTGACGGCCCTGTTCACGAAGTGGGGGCGTCCTTGCAGAGTGCTTATCGAAAGGCCGACTTGTCAGACCTGGAATCCTCGCTTCGTCCAGAGCTGTTTCAGGACGCAGCCTATGACGCCACACTGGAAGCCCTCATTCAGCGGATTGTTGAACAGGAAGCACCGATCCTCGACAAGCTTCTCGTCGATCGAGTGGCGCGTGCGCACGGGTTTAAGCGCTCCGGCCGACTTATCAATGAGCGTGTGCTTGACCTAACCGAGCGCCGCCATCACCTGAGTCATGACCCTGAGTTGGATCACGCAGACTTTGTCTGGCTCAATGCTGGTGATTGCGAATGCTGGAACAGCTATCGCGTTCCAACCAGTGACGATGACATTCGTCACATAGAAGAGATCGCCATGGAGGAATTAGCTGTGGCAGCACGTGAGATCCGTGGTGATGATATTTCCGTTGGCGTTGCAAGAAAGTTCCACGTGAGAAGACTTTCCAACGAGGCTCGGAGCCGGATCGTCGCAGCTACAGATAAAAATATTAGAGCGGTACCAAACGATTGAGAGAGATGACGAAGCCGGACTTTGCCTAGTGATCCTTGTGTGTTTGTCAAACATGTTAAAGGCGTAATTCCGCCACCTAATTCGGGAAAGCGAAGACAAAGCTTATGAGTCGTTCCGCCATCTTCAGAGGTGGCTTCGGGTTTTCGGACACGGGTATAAGTGGTTTTCTGGCTGGGCACTACCATACCCGGAGGCAAAGAGACCCTGAGAAAACCCAGACGTAATCATTCCTCCAGCATTCAAGGCGCGCGTAGCGCTGGAGGCGATTCGGGGCGAGAAGACAGTGGCTGAGATCGCGGCCCACCATGAGGTTCATGCCACCCAGGTGACGGCCTGGAAGACGCAGGTGCTGGAGCCGCTGGCGGGGATTTTCGGCGGGACGGCGATCGCGGATGACGGCAAGTAACAGATCCGCGAGCTACGCGAGAAGGTCGGTCAGTTGACCATAGAGAATGTTTTTTAGAAGAAGCGCTCGGGAAATTCCCCGGTTCGGGCGCCAAGCGATGATCGAGCGGGGTTCCGAGGCGCCTGTGAAGCGCAGACGCAGCTGCTGGATCTGAGCCGCTCAAGTGTTTACTCCATGCCGTGGCCGCTGCCCGATCAGGCCTGAGCCATGGTGGCAGCCGGTAACAAAAAACCATTTGCGCCACCGCACGAGCTAGCGGAACTGCATGGTTTGGCCGGCCTGCCGCTGCGCGCTGCGACCACCGTATTGCGGCGCCCCAGGGGCGTGCCGGAGTTTCCACGCGGCGCGGTCCGCGTGCGCCAGGTCACGGCGGATGTCGGCAAACTCAAGGCTTATCGCGAGGTCTGTGGTCTGGCGTCTGCGGCGACGCTGCCGCTGACCTACCCGCATGTCCGCGCCGAATCTCTGCATCTGTGGTTGCTGGCCCGACCGGAATTCCCGCTACCCCTGTTGGGGCTGGTGTATCTGGCCAATCGCATTGAGCAGGCGCAGCCCATTGCCGTCGACCGTGCGCTGGACTACGCGGTGCGGCTGGATGCAGCGCAGCGTACCGAGCGCGGACTCGAATTCGAACTGATGACGACTGCCAGTGCGGGACGGGTCCAGTTGTGGGAAGGAGTGAATACGTATCTCTATCGCATGCGGCGAGAAGCGCCCAAGCCGGACAACAAGGCAGTGTCCGCGACGCTGCCGCGGCTGGAGCCTCAGCAGTCGCTCTCGGTCCCGGGCGATACCGGCCGGCGTTATGCCGCGGTGTCCGGCGACTACAATCCGATTCACCTTCATCCGCTGAGTGCGAGGCTGTTCGGCTTCCCGCGTGCGATCGCGCGCGGCATGTGGAGCGCGGCACGCTGTCTGGCACTGCTCGAAACCGCTTATGCGACGGCTCCGGAGAAAATGCGACTGCGTTTCCGTCAGCCCCTGTTGTTGCCGGCGCAGACTGAACTGCGCTCGCGCAAGGCGGGTGAGGGGGTCGAATTCCTGCTGGTCGGCAAGCGCGATCGTCTGTATCTGGAGGAAACGTTGAGCTGAGTTCTTGCCGTCGTCTTCGGTTGGGCACGTTACAATGCGCCAAACAAGCGTGAGGGTCCCATGAGCGAAGAGCAGCAGTACGACGTCATCGTTATCGGCGGCGGCCCCGGCGGTTATCCGGCTGCGATCCGCGCCGCACAACTGGGCATGAAAACCCTGTGTATCGACGGCTGGGTCAATCGCGACAACACGCCCAGCTTCGGCGGTACCTGCCTCAACGCCGGCTGCATTCCGTCGAAGGCGCTGCTGGAATCTTCCGAGCTGTACCACCGCGCACAACACGAGTTCGCTGTGCACGGGATTGGCGTCGGCAAGTTGGCGTTGGACCTCAAGCAGATGCAGGCGCGCAAGACCGCGGTCAGCAAGGCCAACTCGGGTGGCGTCAAGCTGCTGTTCCAGGCCAACAAGGTCACCGGCATGCACGGTCACGGCCGGCTGCTGGGCCAGGGCCAAGTCGGCTACACCTCGCTGGACGGTAAACAAGAAAAAACCCTTTCGGCCAAACACATCGTCATCGCCACCGGTTCGGCGCCGGTCGAACTCAAGAAGATCGCGCCGTTCGACGGCAAGCAAGTGGTGGATTCCTGGGGCGCGCTGGATTTCGAGACGATGCCCAAACGGCTCGGCATCATCGGCGCGGGCGTCATCGGTGTCGAACTGGGCAGCGTTTGGTCGCGCCTCGGTGCTGAGACGGTGATCCTCGAAGCGCTGCCGGATTTCCTGCCGATGGTCGATGCGCAGATTGCCAAGGAAGCGCTGCGCAGCCTGATCAAGCAGGGACTGGACATCCGCCTCGGCGCCAAGGTAACCGCGGTCAAGACCGCCAAGAATGGCGTGAAGGTTGAATACGAACAGGGCGACGAGAAGAAGACCGAGTGCTTCGACAAGCTGATCGTCGCCGTTGGTCGCCGCCCTTACACGGACGACCTCGATTGCGACAAGGCGGGGGTGCGATTGGATCCACACGGATTTGTGGTCATCGACCAACACTACAAGACCAGTGCTGACGGTGTTTACGCCGTGGGCGATGTCACCGGCGGCGCCATGCTGGCGCACAAAGCCATCGAAGAAGGCGTAGTTCTGGCCGAGCAGCTTGCGGGCGAAAAGAGCGAAGTCAACTATCACGCGGTGCCGTCGGTGATCTACACCGCACCGGAAATCGCCTGGGTCGGTCTGAGCGAGGCGCAGGCGAAAGCGGCTGGGCACGACATAAAGATCGGCTCCAGCACCTTTCTCGCCAACGGCCGTGCGCGTGCGATGGAGCAGGCCAGCGGCACCATCAAATTCATCTGCGATGCCAAAACGGATCGTATTTTGGGTGTACACATGATCGGGCCGTATGTGTCCGAGCTGCTGGCCGAAGCCGTGCTGGCGCTGGAGTTCGGTGCCACCACGGCTGACATCCAGCTCACCATGCACGCACATCCCACGCTGTCCGAGACTTTCCACGAGGCCGCGCTGGCAGTGGACGGTCACGCCATCCATTCCGCCAACAAGCCGCCACGCAAGAGTAGTTGAGTCCGCGACACCGCCATAGATCACTCATCCATTCCTCTGCCCCCCACAGGAAATTTCATATGCTGCGTTCACGTCTGCTTTCGATTGCTGCCGCCTTCGGCTTGTTCGCTGCGCTGCCGACCCAGGCTAGCGACGCCGGTCTCGATTTCAACGGGCACAGTTTCAATGTCTTCGCCGACACCGCACTGGGTCGCTTCGTGCCGAATGCCGCCAATGCCGAAGTCGGTGCGGGCTTTCTGTTCGATAGTCAGAACGACGGCGATCACCTCAAGTTTCTCCACGCTGATCTGTTGGCGACCGGCAGCCTCGGCGTGCCGGGCGCCACCGGCGGTATCGGTCTGCGCGGTTTCTACGGTAATCGCGAGCATTTCAGCGGCGGTGGCGCAGCCATCGGCGGGCGCATGGCCTATTACTTTCCGCAATACAACCGGCTGGGACTGAGCGGCTACTTGTGGTACTCCCCGAATGTGTTGACCGGCGGCAATTTTCAGCATTACTTTGAGTACGGCTTGGACATCAACTATCAAGTGCTGCAACAGGCGACCGTCTATGCAGGCTATCGACGTCTGACGTTGCCGGTCGAAGGGCCGGAAGCCAACATCCGCGCGCGCGCACCCAATCAGGGCTTGCACGCCGGCATTCGCATTTCGTTCTAGAAGGTGGCGCGCGTATGGGCAGAGGACCGAGCATTGAGGGTCGCAAGAATGCCGTCGACGCCCGACGCGCCAAGGCCTTCACCAAACTGATTCGCGAGATCACCATCGCCGCGCGCAGCGGTGGTGGCGATCCGGACGGCAATCCGCGCCTGCGGCTGGCGCTGGACAAGGCGCTGGACGCCAACATGACCAAGGACACGCTGGAGCGCGCGATCAAGCGCGGCAGCGGCGAACTCGGCGCCGAGCACATGGAGGAGGTCCGCTACGAGGGCTATGCTCCCGGCGGCGTGGCGATCATGGTCGACTGCATGACCGACAACTCCACCCGTACCGTGGCCGACGTGCGTCACGCTTTCTCAAAATGCGGTGGCAATCTCGGCACCAGCGGTTCAGTGGCGTTCCAGTTCACCGAGACCGGCGAGATTATTTTCGACATCCGCAGCGATGCGGCACTGGAGGAGAAGATTCTTGAAGCGGCGCTGGACGCCGGTGCCGACGACGTGCAGACCGCCGATGGCTACACCGACGTGTTGACGCAGCCGGCAGAATTATCGAAGGTCCGTGTGGCACTGGAAGCCGCCGGCCTGACCCCGATCGAAGCCGATGTGGTGATGCGGCCGGCCAACCGCGTGGCGGTCGATGCCGAAACCGCGCAAGCGATCCAGCGTCTGATCGAGCGCCTCGAAGAACTGGACGACGTCCAATCCGTGCACCACAACGCCGACCTGTCGGAAGTCAGCGAGGCGTGAACCTGCGCATCCTCGGCATCGATCCCGGCTCGCGGGTGACTGGCTATGGCCTGATCGAAATCGAAGGTGTGCGCAGCCGTCACCTGACGCACGGCTGCATTCGCTGCGATGGCGGGGATCTGTCTGATCGCCTGTTGCGAATCCACACCGAATTATCCCGTGTCATCGCAGCGCACGGACCGGGCGAGGTCGCCATCGAATCGGTGTTCGTCAATCGCAACGTGGCGTCGGCGCTGGTGCTGGGGCAGGCGCGTGGCGCGGCGATTCTGGCAGTTGCCGGCAACGGTTTAAGCCTGTCCGAGTACGCGCCGGCGCAGGTAAAATCCGCCGTGGTCGGTCACGGCCGTGCCGAAAAAGCCCAAATTCAACATATGGTCTGCGTCCTGCTGAAACTGGAGC
>Ga0307373_10013467_pt1 | contig 11428 bp, 13 predicted proteins | sample OX2MG_FD_202534 | JGI IMG/M metagenome (GOLD analysis project Ga0307373, IMG submission 202534) | Soil microbial communities from Risofladan, Vaasa, Finland - OX-2 | ecosystem: Environmental > Terrestrial > Soil > Coastal area > Acid sulfate soil | place: Finland: Risofladan, Vaasa | collected... | reverse complement strand
AGGCGACGTCGCAGTAGGGGTTGTCATGCATGATGGCGACGTCGTATTGCTTCGCCCACGCCACTGCTTTCTCGAATAACCCGATATCCGCGACGGCGCCTGTCGGGTTATTCGGGTAGTTCAGCCAGATGAGCTTCGCTTTGCGCGCCACCTCGGGCGGGATGGCATCGAAGTCGGGCTTCCAGCCACCTTCGCGGGTGCATGGCAGTCTGTAGCTCTCGCCCCCGGCGAACATCGTGCCCACTTCATAGACCGGGTAGCCGGGGTCTGGCACGAGGGCGATGTCTCCCGGGTCGATGAAGCAGAGGGCGATGTGGCCAATGCCCTCCTTCGAGCCGATGAGCGGGAGGGCCTCCTTTTGCGGGTCGAAGCTTACTTCGAAGCGGCGCTGGTACCAGTCGGAAATCGCCTGCCGCAACTCGGGCAATCCTTCCGATTCCGGATAGCGGTGGTTCACCGGCTCATCCGCTGCGCGGTGGAGGGCGTCCATGATGTGTTTGGGCGTGGGAAGATCCGGGTCGCCGATGCCGAAGGTGACGATGTCGTGGCCTTCGGCGCGCCTGGCCGCGATTTTTCGGGAGATTTCTGCGAACAGATATGGTGGGAGAGCCTCAACGCGGCGAGCGAGCTGCATGTGTTTGCGTCCTGAATGCGTCTAAAGGTGGCTGCGTTGCCGGAAGCGCCGCTTTGTCCGGACGGTCGTGGCGGCGGCGCGTGGCACGATGCTGATACTACCATCAACTTCCAAGACGGCCAGTTGCACATCCGCGACGCCCGCGAAGCCGTGCTCGCGAATGGACTGGAGGACGTCTTCGAGGTCGATTCCTTCGCGCCGTAGGGTGGGGCCGATAACGACGCCATCGCTGATCAGGACTGCCGGCTGACCTTCGACAATCGACCGGAAGCGGGGCAGCCGCTGGCGCACGAACTGGACTCCATAGTTCAACAGGAGCAGCGTGACGGCCGCGATGAGCCCGCCCGTGACTGACGAGTCGACGCCGACCATAGCGTTCTGGACAGCATTGGCGATGAGGAGGATGACAACGAGGTCGAAGGGTGTCATCTGGCCGATTTCACGCTTGCCGAAGAAGCGGAAACCGGCGACGAGGGCACCGTAGACGATGGCTGTGCGCAGGACCACCTGCCACCAATCGATGCCGAGGTGAAACACGGGTGGACGTTACAACGCGCTCAGCCCTCGAGCCACTCCCCGTCGAAGACGCGGGCTGCCGGGCCTGTCATATGGACGGGGCCGGAGCCGTCCCATTCCAACACAAGGTCACCACCGGGCAGGGAATCGACGATACGGTCGCCGGTGAATCCGCGGAGGCGCGACGCGGCGGCGACCGCCGAGGCACTGGTGCCGGAAGCAAGCGTGATCCCCGAGCCGCGTTCCCAGACCCGATGGCGAACGTGGCCGCTATCCACCACCTGCACGACCTGGAAGTTCGTCCGGCGGGGGAAGAGTGGGTGATGCTCCACGAGCGGCCCGATGCGTTCGAGGGGGAAATCGTCAATGCCAGATTCGACGTAGTGGATCGCGTGGGGGTTCCCCATGCTCACCAGCGTGAGGCGAAGGTCCATTTCGCCGACTCGGAGGGGCAGGTCGATGATCGGCCCGGGGCCTTCGACGTTCGCGGGCAGGGCCGCCGGCTCGAATCGCGGTGCGCCCATATCGACGCGTGCCGCGGTGACCACGCCCCCTTCGCGGAGGAGCTGGAGCGAGAGTACTCCTGCGCCCGTCTCGATGGTGACGTGTTCGGACTCGGGCGCGACCATGCCCTCCTCGACGGCGTATTTCGCCAGGCAGCGAATGCCGTTGCCACACATCTCCGCCTCCGAGCCATCGGCATTGAATATGCGCATACGCAGGTCGGCGACCGTGGATGGGAGGGCGAGGATGAGGCCGTCGCTGCCGATGCCGAAGTGGCGGTCACTCACCCGGCGGCTGACTTCGGCCCAGTCCCGTTCCGCGGCAGGGCGATGGTAGATGTAGTCGTTGCCAAGGCCGTGCATTTTGGTTACGCGCATGGTGCGATTAAACCACAGGAGAGGCGGTGGGCGCCTCAGCCTCCCGCGAGCGCGCGCAGACGGGCGACGATCGCGGGAAGTGTTTCGAGGACGTAGTCAACCTGTTCGTCCGTATTTTCGATGCCGGTGGTCAGCCGCAGGGACGCGTGGGCGAGGTCTGCATCGATATTCATGGCTGTGAGCACGTGCGACGGCTCGAGGGCGCCGGTCGTGCAGGCGCTCCCGGAGCTGGCCGCAACACCGGCCATATCGAGGGCGAGCAGGATGCTTTCACCCTCGACATTGCGGAAGCAACAGCTGAAGTTGTTGGGGAGACGGCGATCCGGGTCTTTCGGCCCCGTTACGACCGTATCGGGGATGCGCTCCGGGAGGCCATACAGGAGCCGGTCGCGAAGGCGGCGGGCATGAAGGTTCCGCGCGTCAGCCTCGTCCCAGGCGAGCTTCATGGCGGTGGCCAGGCCGGCGATGCCGGCGAGGTCTTCGGTCCCGGCGCGCCGCTCCTTCTCCTGGCTGCCTCCGAGCAGCATCGGCTGCCAGGGCGTGCGGTTGCGGATGTAGAGCAGCCCAACGCCCTTCGGGCCATAGAGCTTGTGGCCGGCGATGCTGAGGAGGTCGACACCGAGCAACGACGGCGTTATGTCGACTGCACCCGCAGCCTGCACGGCATCGGTATGGACGACGACGTTGGGGTTCTTCCCCTTTGCAATCCGCGATACCTCCGCTATCGGCTGGAGCGCGCCCACCTCGTTGTTGGCGGCCATCACGCTGACGACGGCGGTCTCGGCGGTGACAGCCTGTTCGAGCGCGGCGAGGTCGACGATGCCATCGCCGTCCACGGGCAGATACTCCGCCGTGAAGCCCTCCCGTTCGAGCTGTTCGACGGTGTGGAGGACGGCGTGGTGTTCGATGGACGTCGTGATGACGTGGTTGCCTCGCCCCCGCGCGCGCTGGGCGAACGCTGCGCCGCGAATAGCTGCATTGTCGGATTCGCTGCCGCCGCTGGTGAAAACAACCTCTTTCGGGGCAGCGCCGAGCAGGTCGGCACAGAGTTTCCTAGCCGAATCGAGCGCGCGATGCGCCTCCTGGCCTTCGAGGTAGATGCTCGATGCATTGCCCCAGAACTGGCGGTACATCGGCAGCATTGCCTCGATGACGCGCGGGTCGGGGGCAGTAGTAGCGGCGTGGTCGAGGTAGACGCGTTCCATGCTGCTGCTAGCGTAGCGCGTTTCAGCCGGAGCGCGGGAGTGACCTGCGAGTGTGGACGCGCTCTTCGCCGGAGGGCTATACTTTTCGTAGTGCTGCCGGGTTCTTCCGTGCTGCACCATTCTTTAGTCACCCCCGATGGAGGCGCCATGACCGTCGAATCCGAGGCTCCAGTAACGCTGGTCAACATCACCGACAAAGCCGCCGAGAAGGCCAAGGCCCTACTCGAAGCCCGCGAACTGCCCGATGGCGCGCTACGTGTGTTCGTGGCCGGTGGCGGTTGTTCGGGGTATCAATATGGCATGGCGCTGGCGCGCTCGGCCGAGGACGACGACATCGTGCTCGAACAGCAGGGCGTGCGCATCCTCATAGACCCCGAAAGCGCGCAGTATCTCCAGGGTGCCGAGATCGATTATGTCGATGACATCATGAAGAGCGGCTTCAGTATCTTCAACCCCAACGCGACCAAGTCATGCGCGTGCGGTTCCAGCTTCCAGACCTCCGACGGCAGCGGCGCACCGCGCGCCTGCTGCTAACCGCACTGGAGCAAGTGTGAATGAAGGGACGGCCGTTTGGCCGTCCCTTCATTTGTTGTCCGGGTCCTGCACCTTCGTTTGCAGTGATCAGAGCAGGTTGCGCATCACGTCGACGTGGCTGGTGAGGAACACCATCGTTTCGCGCGTAGCTTTGCGCAGGCGCGCAAATTCCGTGTCCTGCAGCGCCATCTCGTCGAACTTCTCCAGCTCGGCAAGCGTGTCGAATTCGGCGACGATAGAGACGCCGCTGGTGCCGCCCGTGACCGCGGACCAGACGCTCGTGGTGGCATCGATGCCGCGCTGCTTCTGATAGTCGAGCGCCTGGGAGATGGACATCACGAATTCGCGATGGCGTCCGGGCTGCACCTCGCCGACAAGGGTGCGCATGTAGCGGCGCGGGGCGGTCGCATCTTCGCTCGAAATCAGGCCCTCCGAGTGATAGGAGAGGCGGTGGATGGAGACATCGGTGGCGTCGTAGATCATCTCGGTGCGGACGGCCTTGCGGACGCTGGCGAATCGCGCGTCGTTTGCAGCGAGGTCGGTGAACTTCTCGAGCTCGTCGAGGCCGTTGAAATCGCTTGCGATGAGGACGCCGTTGGTCTGGCCGGTCATGGCGCCCCAGATCGTGGTGCGGGCCCGGATACCGCGGCCTTCCTGGTGCTGGCTCGACTCGCGCATGGCCGCGAGGAACGCACTGGTGCGCCCTTGCGCGATGATGCCCGTGAGGACGCGACGGTACATGACTGCTCCAGCGCTGCCCGCCCGGCTCCCCGGCCAGTGGCAGCGTCCGCCTAGTCTAGCAGGCTGGGGCGGTGGCGGAGAATCGCGCCGGACCCGGGGTTCGCCCGGGCAGATGGGCCGTATAATGCGCGTCGTGCCGCTCTACGTCGCATACTTCAAGTTCAAGCCCGGGACGAACCCCTTGCAGGGCCTCGCAGCATTCGAGCGCCGGAAGAGCTTCGAGCATCCCCACCAGGCAACGGTGCTGGGCGAGTACTGGGTGAACGCCCCAGAGGACCTCCCCCAGGTGGTGCTGGTGTGGGAGGCCGAGGACGAGGGCCCGGCCGACTACTACGATGCCGCGTGGGGCGACATCTTCGACATCACCGTCGCACTCGCGACCCGGCCAGTCTCGGAACTGCCCGAGAACCTTCCAGAAGAGCTCCGCGCCCGCCTCTGAACTCTAACGGCCCTGGAAGTTTGCCTCCCGGCGCTCTGCAAATGCGCTGAGGCCCTCCTTGAAGTCCTGGCTGCCGAAGAGTGGCAGGAGCTGCAGGTAGATGTGGTCGACGGCTGCCTCGAAGCTCTCCTCCATGCCCAGGCGCATCATGCGCTTGGTGGACTGGACGCTGAGGGGGGCGTTTTTCGCGATCTGGTTGGCGACCTTCATCGTCTCGGCCATCAACTGGTCGTGGGGGACGACACGATTGACGAGGCCCAATTCGAGCGAGCGGTGAGCGTCCAGGACATCACCGAGGAAGGCTACTTCGGCGGCTCGCGCCCAGCCCAGCAGGCGCGGCAGATACCAGCAGCCGCCGGATTCGGGCAGCACGCCGCGCTTCGCGAACACTGCCCCCATCTTGGCGTGCTCGCTGGCGATGCGGATATCGCAGCCAAGGGCCATGTCCATGCCGTAGCCGGCAGCAGCGCCGTTGAGGGCGCAAATCATCGGCTTATCCATGCGGTTGATGACGATCGGTGGCGAGTTGTGCAGGTCGAAGAGGTTGTAGCCGCGGCCACCGCCGACCGTTTGGTCTCCCGACATCTGATCCTTGAGGTCGAGGCCGGCACAAAAGCCGCGACCGGCGCCAGTGAGGACAACGACGCGAACATCGCGGTCGATGTTCGCGTCCTGGAGCGTCCTGGAAAGGGCGTTGAGCATCGGCCCGCTGATAGCGTTCAGGCGGTCGGGCCGGTTGAGGGTGATGGTAAGGACGTGGTCGGTGCGTTCGACGAGAAGCTCGTCGGTGGCAGGGGCAGCAGTCATGGCAGTCTCCAGTGGTCGCAGTGGGGTTGTGGCACGGGCCAGATTCAGCCCCCGGAGTGTCGCATCGCGGCAACCCCGCCGCAACCGCTGTCAGCGGAGGAGATATTCGTGGAGTGTCAGGCCGCTTGCGTGCACGCTCGCGGCGACGGACGTGCCGACCCAACGGATGTGCCAGGGCTCGGGCGCGTAGCCGGTGATCGCTTCTTTTCCCGGCGGGTAGGAGACGATGAAGCCAAACTTCCAGGAATTGGCAGCCAGCCAGGCGGCAGCCGGCGTGCCGCTGAAGTTTTCAAGGATGCGGCCGCCGGTGCCCACGTCGGCAGTCGTGCCGAGCTGGTGTTCACTGTGGCCGGGCACGGCGCTGGTACGGTCTGCGTAGGCGCGGCCCTGCGTGCTGACCCAGTAGTTATACGTGTACACCTGCACGGTGTAGCTGCGATAGGAGCTGTTGACGGCGAGCGGAAAGCCAGCCGCTGCCGCCGCCTGAAAGAGGCTCTCAATCGCAGCAGCGGCGGGGGCGATGAGGTACTGGGCGCCGCCAGACGAGATGGACGCTGGCAGCTCCTGGAGCCCGCTGGGGGCACAGTCGGGAGCCAGCCGATGAGCCTTGTCGAGCGGCGCGATGATATCGCCACAGGCCACCAGCGGGGATGGATCAGGCGTCTGCGTGGGTGCCGGGACGCTGCCACCGGAGCCATCACCGGGCATCACGGTGGGCGTATCCGTCGGAGGCGCCGGGGTGGGAGTATCCGTCGGGACAACTGCGGTGGGCAAGCTGGCCTGCAGGGTTGGCGTTGCTGTTACGGCCTCGATCGTCGCCGAAGCAGGCGGCATTGAACGCGAGCAAGCGACGGCGACCAATGCCACCAGGGCGAGGGCGACCCCGCTTAATGTGGCCCGGCTACTTGAGCAGGTATTCATGCAGCGTGAGGCCGCTATCGTGCACCTGCTGTGCCACCGACTTGTCCACCCACCGAACGTGCCAGGGTTCCGCCGCGTATCCGGTGACCGACTCTTTGCCGGTGGGGTAGCTCACGATGAATCCATACTTCCACGAGTTCGCGGCGATCCAGGCAGCTGCCGGTGTGCCGATGAAGCCTTCGAGGATGTGACCGGCCGTGCCAACGTCTGCGGCCGTCCCCATCTGGTGCTCGCTATGCCCGGCTTTGGCGCTCGTGCGGTCGGCATACGCCTGCCCATCGACCCGCACCCAGTAGGCATAGGTGTCGGCCTGGGTCTGGTAGCTCCGGTAGCCGCTGTTGACGAAGAGCGTGAAGCCAGCCTGTTTCGCGGCAGCGAACATCTCCTCGATGGCGGTTGCCGCCGCCGCCCGCATTTGCTGGGCGCCCTCTGCAGATATCGAGGTGGGAAGGGTCACGAGGTCCGGTGGCACACAATCCGGCCCAAGCCGGTGATCCTTGTCGACCGGCGCGAGGATGTCGCCACAGGTCACGAGTGGGGTGGCGTCGCCCCCTGGGCCGGGATCGGCGGAGACAAACGGCGTCCTGGTGGGCGTCGGCACGGCGGATGTCCGCCCGGTGGCGACCGGCGTGACCGTACCTTTACTGGCCACCGCCGGGCTCCCGGATGCGCCGCTGGAGGACGCGTTCGCGATGACCACCAGGAGGACGATAACACTGACCACCACCGTGCCCACCGCCGTCAGGAGGGCGGGATACCAGGGGTTCCGTTGTCGCGCCCAACCCGACTTCGGCGCGCCGCCGTTGCGGTGGCCACCGGGGCGCTGGTTCGAAGGCGGTGATCCCATCGTCCTCAGCCTAGCCGCGTGCCTGGTTCCGGACTACCGTCGTCGGCGTGCACCCATCCGCCGGCTTCATTTCTTGAGGGCGAGACGCGGATCGCGTTCGACATCATCGAGGAAGGCGTGCAGGAGAGCATTCGTGACTTCCGGCTGTTCGAGCTGGAAAAAGTGGCCGCTGTTCGCGAGCGGTTCCTGGCGAGCAAAAACTGTCACCTCGCGGACGTGCGCTGGGTCACCCAGGGGGTGTTCACTCCAGAACAGCATCAGCGGTTTCTGATCCGCCGTGTGGAGCAGGGCATCCACGCGGCCCGCGAACACCTCCGCTTTATCGAGCATCCCGGCGGCAACGGCGAAATCGCCCGTGAGCATGACAGCCCGTGCCTTCGCGGCCACCGCGGCGGGCGTCGATTCGCGAAAAAACGACTCCACGAAAGCGCGGGCGGGCTCCATCGAACCGGCGGCGCGGATCGCTTCGACCATGGCAGGAAAGCGCCCTTCAGCAGCCGCAGTCAGGGGCGAGTCGCCGAGCACCGTGCCGAGCACGTACTCCGGGTTGCGCTCGTTCACGAGCAAGGCAACCAGCCCACCGAGACTATGTCCGACGAGGATCGCCGGGCCGAGCTCAAGGGCAGCCATCACTCCCGCCACATCGTCCGCGGCCGTCGCAGCGTCGTAGGGCGGGACCGGTGGGGATTGTCCACGGCCCCGAAGGTCGATGGCGACGCATCGGTGGTCGCGGGAGAGATCGTCGAACTGAGGCTGCCAGAAGCTGTGGTCACAGGCCCAGCCGTGAATGAAGACAAACGGGGGATCACCGGCACCGCGCTGTTCACAGGCAAGCGACGTGCCGTTCGTCTCGACTAGCTCCAAAGCACTCTCCGCGTCTTGCGATGCCGCTTGCGGCGGGCGAAGAGATGCGTCCCCATCCGGGCCAACGTGAGGGCGGTGCCCCCGGCCGTCCTTCCGATGCCTATGGCACGAGAGCCACGCTTCTGGAGTTGTTTGCGGTCGATCGCTCCGGCGGCTGCCCAGACGGCGGCCGGCGTCGCGTGGGCGCTCACGCCAAGCGCATGGGCAAGATCCAGGGCTGCGTGGCGCGCGCGTTCGACATCCACTTCTTTGATCGTCTTGCGGGCGCGGGCAACGCCGTCCCGGCCGACGACGGAAAGCTCGCCGACGAGTTCGCCGGCCCGCCTGCGCGCCAGGTCCAGGTCCACCCCGGGGACGGTCACCGCCGGCAGATGCTCGACGGTCGAACGCGCCCGGCGGCGCAGGCCGGTGTTTCGCTTGCGGAGGTCGCGGCGGCGTTTCAGGAGATAGCCGGCGCCCGCCAGTGCGAGCACGGTGCCCGCGCCTGCGAGGATCAATGAACCGAGCGGCAGGCCGCGCCGCCGGGCGGAGGAATGTTCCTCCATGAGCTGATCCAGTGGGGGCGGTTCTGCAGCCGACACCGGTTCGAAGGCGCCCCGGTCGAGATCGCCGAGGAACTGCCGCACCGCGGCGGTGAAGTCCTCGGGGTTGTCGCCCGGGACGCTATGCCCGGCTCCGGGGACGACCTCGAGCCGGGTACGCTGCATTTCGCGGGCAGCACGCACAGCGACATCCTGGGAGAGCACGTCGCTTTCCGCACCGCGTACGAGGAGGGTCGGCACGCCGACGTTGCGGAAGAGGTTCCACATCTCGTCGTTGGTCAGTTCGCTGCCGATGCGCAGCCCGCTTTCTTGCTGGCGGAAGCGGCGGTCGAACTTCCACGTGTACTTGCCGTTTTCGATGGGCTTGAGGCGGTGGCGCATGCGTTCGCGAATGTTTTCGATTGTGCGGCGCTGGTTGAAGCGGTGCGCCATTTCGACGAATTCCTCGAACTCCAGTTCATCGGGCCCGCGCGTGAATCGCACGATGTTGTCGACACCGTCCTTCGCCGATTCAGGGCCAACATCGACGAGGATGAGCGCGCGAACGCGCCCCGGGTGGCTGACGGCATAGGAGACCGCATTGAGGCCGCCCATGCTGTGGCCCATGAGCACGAAGCGTTCGATCCCCAGTGCATCTCGGAACGCTTCGAGGTCAGCGATGAACGCCGAGCGGGAGTAGTCGCCGTCGCTGGCCCACTCACTATCGCCGTGGCCGCGCTGATCGAGGGCGATGAGGTGGTAGCGATCTTGCATGCGCTCGGCGAACTCATCGAACATGTGACCGGAAACGCCGAATCCGTGGAGCATGATGATCGGCGGTGCCGCCGGGCTGCCCCACTCCTGGTAATGCAGCTTCAGCCCGTTGGCGGCGACGTCGCGTTCAAGGTAGCCGGTTGTGACCATGGTGCCACCTCCCTGCGTGTGTGGGCGCACGTGCGACGGCGGCACCGCGCACGACAACCCGGACATTGATGATAGCACTGAGCCGCGGTGCCGCGGTCGCTCGCGCGTTAGCGGCCGGTGCCCGCGCTAAGCGGCGGCTGGCCCTGCTCGGCGAGGAGCCGGTTGTAGTTCCGCACCACGCTGTCGCCCTGATAGGCCCAGCCACCGCCAGGGTTGAACGAGTAGTCGTATGCGGCACGCACGGCATATTCCCCGGTAAACCCGGCTTTCGCACCGGCGTGCCACGCTTCTGCGAGGCCCTGAGCGGCGCGATCGGCGTTCGCCTGGGGGTCGTAGCGGGTGTCGCCCATGCCGGCGCCATAACCGCGGTCGTAAAGCTGAAAGAGCCCCACCGAGTGGCCGTTGTCGCCCACGGCGTCGGGCCGGCCGCCGCTCTCGGAGAGCATGACCGCCTTGAGGAACATCGGCGGGACGTTGTACTTCTGGCCGATGCGATTCAGCATCGCGTCCCATTGGTTGGGGTCCGCACTCACGTTCGACTGGACCGGCGTGTGTGGGACATAGGTCGCGGCCGTAGTGCTGCCGCGTAGCTGCGGAGGCTGATTAGCGGCGACACCTGCGTCCGGCCCCTGCGGCAACTGAAACGCGCTGCCCGGCGGATCGGACGAGGCCAGGCCACGGGCGAGCCGGCCCGCCTCGACGAGCGAGACATGGGCCGATGAAAGTGTGCCACTGGCCAGCGGGTCGAGTGCCATGCTATCTGCCACGGTAGGCGGCTGCAGGCGCCGTGCCCTATGACTGGACTGCCCCATCTCTGGACACTGGAGCCCTGATCTGCTGCCGCCGGTCACCCTACAGGTAGACAGCCTCGTAGTCAGCGCGGCGCAGGGCGGCGACCAGCGACGCGTTGGACGTGAGCGTGCCGGGGAAGCGCGTGGCGGCACTGCCAACTTCGGCGGCGGTATGTGCGTCGCTTCCACCGATACCGGGGAGGCGAAAGCCCTTCGCAAGCCCCGACGCAGCGAGGTTCTGGAGCCGCGAATCCGACCCATTGACGGCCTCGACCGACTCGAAGTACTCCAGGGTGGCGCGGTCGACTCGCAAGAGGCCGTCACGGGCGGGATGGGCGAGGAAGAGCAGCGCGCCATCTGTCCGGGCTGCTGCGAAGGCGACTGCAGCGCTGACGAAGTGGGCAGACCCGGCGGAAAGGCCGAAAGCGAGTACGTGGCCCATATCGGTCGTCAGTTCGATGCCGGAAAACACTGGAAAAGCGGTGCGCACGCGGAGTTTCTCGATCTCATCTTCGGGCCAGAGCGCGTCGTGTTCGGTGAGACAGATGCCATCGAGGCCACGCCGCCGGGCGAGATCCACGCAGGCTTCCGGTTCGAGGGCGCTGCATTGCGAGCGCGGCAGGGTGTGGCAGTGGAGGTCGATCAGCACGGTCCGGCGGTCAGCGGGGCAACTTGATGCCGTAGATCTCGCCGAGCAAGTCGAGGAAGGCTGCCATCGGGCCAGATTGCGGCTTGCTCCGCCGATACATGACGGCGATCTCGCGCTCGACCGGTTCTGCCGCTTCGATGTGGACTTTGTGGAG